>JAEEGJ010011895.1_pt1 | contig 21824 bp, 22 predicted proteins | sample 8958761 | NCBI WGS metagenome assembly JAEEGJ01 (sample SAMN16246546, study PRJNA631951) | gut metagenome | biome: gut microbiome; feature: rumen; material: RS-attached | host: Bos | place: Iran: Karaj | collected 2018-10
TTCTCATTTTTCGTGCAAAATAATTGATTTTGGAGTCAATTTTCATTATTTCTTAGTAAATTTGCATGATGAAATGACGAAAACCGCTTTGCTAAAATAAAATGTGGCGATTGTTGTTTTTTCTTCAAACGATGAAGATAGGCTGCACAATAAGTCTCTAATTTTGCGCCTATGATTTTGATTATACACAATAAAATAAATGAAGTATGGCAACATTAAGAACTTACAGATGTGAATGTGGGTACGAAGTTAAAACAGAACCCACAGGCCATTATGGACTTATGTCAGGAGAGTACTACAACTTTCGATGCTCAAAATGCAAGCAAGTAATCTCTATCTCGGCAGATGACCTCGCCAGTCAAAGGTATTTCCCCACATGTCCAGAATGTGGTGCAAAGAACGAAAAGATACACAACTGGAATCCCATCGAGGGACGCTGCCCCAAATGTGGCAAGGAAATGAAAGAAGTTCCAGGAATGATTATAATGGCAGATTAAAACCTTTACGAATATGAAAAAAGCGATATTTTTTCTTTTGTTGATTACGACAATTGGTGTCAACGCTCAAACCGCAAAGACAACCACCAGTGTAAAGTCTGTAAAGCATGAGCAAAAAGTAGATTCTCTTTTATCTCAAATCGATACACTCCTGATGATAAACAATCAGTTGTTAGAACATTTGGAGATAAACTCGTCTCTGAAGGAACGCTATAAACTGTATCAGACAGAGAACATATATACTTTTCTTCAGTTGGACACAAAGACTGGCATGATAGAACAAGTTCAGTGGTCTTTGGATTCCGATAATGAGGGAAGCGTTACTATCAACTCTGATGACTTGACCTATGGCTACGGCTATGGCTCAGGGTCTTTTGAGTTATATCCAACAAAAAACATGTACCAGTTCCTGCTCATCGATAAAACGAGCGGTAAGAAATGGCATGTGCAGTGGGGTATGGAAAGTAGCAAACGTTGGATAAGAAGAATCTACTAATCAATGAAAACCTATCTTGAAATAAAAGTTCCCATATCCTACGATGCATCATGGTTTGCTGAACTTAGAAAGGCATTAAAAGATATACCTGTGCATTGGCAAAATGGTTACTACCATATCACTATGGCTTTCTTGGACGAGACGAGAAATCTGCCAGAGGTAGAAGCCATCATGCACAAGTATTTGGATAATGCCAATGCTGTTTCTATCACTTTCGATAAGCTGGATGTGTTCTCTACCTGGAGCAGTTTGTTGATTGTTCACTTGAAAGCGACTCGCATACCAGAGGCATTTCAATCTTTGGTGAAAGATATTCGGAACGAGATTGTTTTAACTAACTCCATTATCCAGTCTGACTTTCGGCTACATGTTACGTTGGGACGCATATCCAATCCAGTAGCTGATATAAAAGACATAGGATTTCTTATTGACGAAATAGATTTCTCTCCTTTGACACTTACACTTAATGAGGTAGAGTATCGAGAGTTCAGAGGAAAAAGCATATACAGTAATACGCTCAAATAGTAGGATGCAATATAGCGATTAAAAGCATGAGTAAGAATAGAACATTAAATCCAAACATAGCATCTGGCAGAATAGATGTTCTTGACAAAGATGAAATCTTCGTCTTTGGCAGTAACCTTGCAGGACAGCACAAGGGAGGCGCAGCAAGAGCTGCAAACATGAAGTTTGGAGCTGAATGGGGCGTTGGCGTTGGCCTGACAGGTCAGTCTTATGCTATACCGACCATGCAAGGAGGCGTAGAGACCATAAAACCATACGTCGATGAGTTCATTGAGTTTGCAAAAGCTCACACCGGCTTAAAATTCCTGGTTACGCGGATCGGTTGCGGCATAGCAGGATTTAAGGACGAAGAAATTGCCCCTCTTTTCACAAAAGCAATATCTGTCAGTAACATATTCCTCCCGAAGGAGTTTTATGACATCATCGCTGCACCATACTTGGCTCATTGCTTCTATTATGGAAAGAATGTGCCAGAAGATTGTGGCGCACACGTTGGACATATGTATGAAGAGCATTGGGTTAGATTCCATTTTGATGAATCAGACTATCTCATGACAGAGACCATTAACTACATTATAGAGGGACTGGGCAATTTCTGTGCGGACGATGGTGTACCTGTTTCCATGAAGGCCCTTCTATATAATCGCTTTTGTCATTGGGGATGGTGTGAAACGCCGGACACATTCAGAAGTTGGTATGAAAGTATCGACTATACAAATGTGACGAAGAAACAGGACACTTTACAGAAAAAGCCAAAAAACAAATACAATCCTTTGCTAATGGGAGCTGTCCTTGGAGATATTGCCGGCAGCATCTATGAGTTCAATCCACACAAGTCAACAGACATAGATCTTCAGGACAAAAGAATGGACTATACCGACGATACCATCATGACTATTGCTGTTGCTGACTGGATTCTAAACGACAAGAAACACTCAAAGAAGGGACTGGTCACTCGTATGCAAGAATGGGGACGAAAATATCCCAACCCAATGGGAGCCTATGGTGGAATGTTCTCGCAATGGCTGACTTCTAAGAACCCTAAGCCATATAACTCTTGGGGAAATGGAGCTGCCATGAGGGTGGCCGCTGTTGGCTTTGCCTTCTCCACTTTGGAGGAAACATTAGAGGTTGCTAAGAAAAGTGCAGAAGTTACACATAACCATCCTGAAGGTATCAAGGGGGCGCAAGCTACAGCTGCAGCTATCTTTATGGCAAGAACAGGTTGCTCCAAAGAGGATATTCGCCGCTACATAAGTGAAAACTTCGGCTATGACCTAAACAGGACTTGTGATGACATTCGCCTGAATTATAGTTTCGACGGCAGCTGTCAGGGTACTGTGCCGGAATCCATCATTGCTTTCCTTGACAGCAAGGATTACGAGGATGCTTTGCGACTTTGTATCTCACTTGGTGGTGATGCTGATACTATGGGGGCCATAACAGGTGCAATAGCAGGAGCATATTACGGCACAATGCCTTATGCCTTGCATGTATTTGGCATGGCCAAATTACCTGACGACATTAAAGATGTGATTAGCAAATTCGACTATAATCATGGCCGGATGGTATCGTGTTACTGGCGGCCACCAGAATACAATGCCGAAGAACTTATTCGGAAAGTTCAATCAGGTGAAATTTTCATATAAGGTCGCTCAAACTGACCTGTAGGAACATATAAATCTGAAATCGATAAATGAACACAGCAGTACTCATAGGACTAAGCAGACATCGGATAGGTGTGGATGGCTCAGGAGTAACGACTCTTGTTGCTTTCCACGGTTGTCCGCTTAACTGTAAATACTGCCTTAATCCCCAGGCACTTAAACCCGAAGGTGTTTGGAAACGTTTTACTCCAGAAGAACTGTATAAAGCTGTGAGCAAGGACGATCTCTATTTCAGAGCTACAGGAGGCGGAATTACCTTTGGTGGTGGTGAACCTCTATTGTCAGGCATAGAGATTCTACAATTTCATTCTATCTGCTTGCACAAAGGCAAAAAGTGGAAGATCAATATCGAAACTTCACTGAATATGCCACAATTATATGTAGAGATGCTGAAAGATGTAGTTGACCACTGGATAATTGACATTAAGGATATGAATCCACATATCTACAAGGCATATACAGGGAAGGACAACAAACAAGTCATCAGCAACCTTCAATACCTAATAGACAATAATGCCAAGATTACTGCTCGGGTGCCGCTAATCGCAGGCTTTAATACTGAGCTTGATGTAAAAAATAGCATCTTATCCCTTGAAAGAATGGGCATTATAGATATAGATAGATTTACTTACACCGTCAAGAAACATTAGATATGGAAAAAGGGAAAAAAATATGCGAGGCACTGAAAGCATTACGAAAGCGTATTGCAGATGCCAACGACATTCCATTTGAAATGGAAGAATGTTCGCACAAAGGAAATTGTCCAGGCACATGTCCCAAATGCGAATCTGAACTGCGCTATCTGATGAAAGCTATAGACAAAAGAGAACAGGAAGGAAAACCTGTTGTCTTGGATGGAATTATGAGTGATGAAGAACTGCGTAAGGCATTCTCCATCATCCCAGCAGAACAGGACATGATTGATAACACAGAGGAAATGGAAACAATGGGGTTGCCTGAACGACCTGAGCCAATGACTCTGATGGGAGATCCCGAACCACCCCTTGAAGGAGACCTCATGACATACCCAAACTTTAGTTTTGCCTCTACCATCTCCAGAGTGTTGATGCTGAAGAATCACAGCAATTTTGTCTTTTCCCCAGCAGGACTTTGTTCCATCCTTGAAATCCTTCAACAAGGAATGGATATACATAGTAGCATCTATAAACAAATAGATAAGTTAATATCAGGATTTAATAGTGAAGTGAAGTCGGACGATGATGAAGACTTCAATTTAGCACACGCCATAGGTGTCTGGTATGACAATAACTTAGGAGCAGTAAAAGAGGAATTTCTCGAATACATTCAGGATGTGTACGAGGCTGAAGCTCATAACGCAGACTTTTCACAGACAACCAAAACGAAGTTATGGATTGACAAGTGGGTTGCTGATAAAACGCACCACATGATTGAATCCCTTGACACAGAAATAGACAAGGATTCGCTAATGATTTTGCTGGATGCCATATATATGAAAGCCAAATGGGAAGAACCATTTGATTCCAGCCTGACCGATACCGATATATTCCATAATGCTGATGGCACGGAATCGGAAGTTGACATGATGTATCAAAACATTGAAGATGCAGAATATGCCGAGACAGAAGAGTATCAGGTGATTACCCTGCCATATAAATCATATAAATACAGTATGGTCTTGGTTCTTCCAAAAGAAGGGGTTGATATTAACGACATTATGAGCAATCCAGACTGGTTGGATGAAGTTTCAGATACAAAAGACGTGGAATTGTATATGCCACGTTTCAAGTTTGACAACACCCTGTCTTTTAAGGAAATCCTGACCGTATTGGGTCTGGAAGACTTGTTTGAAAAAGAAGATTCGTTACCTAATATAACCGACTTGCCAGCTCATATCAGTGAAATCAAGCAACAGTGCGTAATAGCCGTTGAAGAAGAAGGTACTGAGGCAGCAGCCGTTACAATGGCTGTTTGCATGGCGGGCTGCCCACCTCCAGATGACATCCCCGAACCGATTACGATGAAGATTGACCGACCGTTCGGTTTCGCTATTAGAGGAGACTACAGCCAACTCTTATTTATGGGTATCGTTAAGGATATGAGTGAGAACCAATCATAGTATCATCTGTGCAAACCACTATATTCTCTACGTTCCAATAGAGTGTCACTCATAGCATAGGACAGAACAATGCCACCGCCAAGCGTTTTTATAGCAGCCTTGGCGGTGGTTCCTGTATCTACCACATTGTCCAATAGATATGGGACTTTATCTTTAGGCAAAGGGGCTACCTGTCGGAAGCCCAGTTCTGAGGAAGTAAGTGGATGGCCTGCTTTCTTGGCTTGATAGTTGGAAGTCCTGCTATTTCCTTTGAGCACATTGGCTACAGGAATGATGCCATCTGTTTGTTCTGATATGGCTTTTGCAAGATAGAGCGTCTGAAGTGCAAAGCCATGATGCCCGGGAATGGGCACGACAACCGCATTCTCAGGCAACATCTTTGCTAACTGACGAGCACAATAGTTGATGGCTTGCAGATCATTCTCCTTCAACTTATGGCAAAGCCAGCTGTTGATGCCGTCATAGTAATGACCATGAGAGATAAACCGTATGCCATCAACCTCAATGTCTATGGTTCTATCTTCCATTACTTTATGTATAATAGTGCCAGTTCTGCGTATCGACGACGTTCAATCGAAGCTACTTTCTTTCCTTTCCAATGACAGAACCGCACATATTCTTCCTTGAAGTCACGTATTCCTGCTTCGATTTTCTTCAGCAGCTTGCTTTTAGGCCACTTTCCTTTACAACCAAGGACTTTGCCTGGTCCTACATTGTAGGCAAGTGCTGCAAGCAAAAGGGAGTCTTTGCCATACTTGCTGAACATTGCACACATGGACTGCAGGTCTCTTCTGAGCAATGCGTCAGCTTCTTTGAGAGACATATTCGATGAATAAGTCTCACCTGGCCTTAGTTTATGACCGTAGCCTACATAAGGATAGTCCTTCTTGCGGTGCATTCCTTCATAATACTTGATGCAGCATACGGCTCGCTCAAAGGGTGGCAAGGCGTAGATGCTGCTTAATGTCTCTAACGAGCTTTCTGAGGGTTCCCGTGCCTGTGCATTTGCGTTCAGGCACATTACTGTCAGAAAAGCCAATACTAATGTTCTTGCTCTCATTTCTTTTCTGTGGCCCATTTCAATGGGACTTTGTTAGCGTACTTTGAATTTGTTTATCTCATCGATCATATTCTTCACATCGAGGTTGACGGAAACGAAGTTCTGGTACAGAATACGTTCCTTGGCATCAACGGAAGGGAAAGAATAAAACTTAGGAATCGGGTAGTTCTCGTAATCGGCTTCTTCCTTCTGGATTTCCTTCATGTCAAAGTCTGTCTTGCAGTAGAACTTTGAGGTTTGGAACTCCGCACTCTCCTGGATATTCATAGAGTCACCGCGTCCTGTCTTGGTCTTGATGAAGTCACGTGCTGACTGACCGCATATCCAACCTGTGGGCATGTCGGAAATCTTCGATGCCGGCACAAGACTGTCCATGTTCTCATTGAGGTTGATGGAAGTCTTGTCACGGTCGATGGTCACACCTTTCTTTAACTGAACAACCTTTCCGAAGATGTCATTTGAGAGCCATTCCAGCGTTTCTTTGGCTCTGGCAGAACCACTGACCACGTTACCAACAGTCGTGATGACCTTCTGCATACCTACTTTGCCGTAGTCACTCTCCAACTGAGGAAGTTCCTGAAAGCCGAGAGCTACGCTTACCTTGTTGCTTCGTGCTGTGCCGATAAGACGGTCTATCTTGTGGAAATACAGGGTCGGCAACTCATCGACGATGATGCTGACAGGGATATTCTTGCCCTGCCCGGTATTGACACGAGTGACAAGACGGTTCAAGATAAGAGCGTTCAAGGCTCCGATGATGCTCTCCATCTCAGGGTCATTGGCTATCAGAAGATAACTGGGATTGGCTGGGTCTGACACCTTCAAGTCAAAGTCATCGCCATCCTTGTGGAATATCCAATAGGATTCCTTGGTGGCAAGACGTGAGGTATAGACACGCAGCGTACCAATCATACCTTCCAACTGCTCCATAGCCTTGTTCTTCATGGCGGTCTGGAACGGCCCAAGCAGAGGGGCAACCTCTGGGTCGGTTTCCAAAACCTCGAAGATGGTCTGGTAGTCAAGATTGAGGAAGGAAAGAATATGTGGCATGTCGCTGTACTTACCAAGCCAGTAATAGCTGTCAGGGCTGACCTCATTGTGGTTTGCATCAAAGACACGTCCAGTCGGCTTCGGGCGATGGGTCTTCGGCTCTTCGGTCATCTCTGCCTCCAAGGGCTTGTTGGTTTTCTTGTCATACGGCACCTTGCGGTAATTGCAGAAGAAGAAAATACAAGCGGCAAGGAAGTTCACGGCTGAAGTCTGGAAGAACTGGTCTGAACCGCCACCACCTTCTTTCTTACCCTTCTGGAGTGATTCAAGCAAGGTCTCTGCCGTCTCACTGGCAGCAGCAAGGTTGGGAATGTACTTCAGCTGGATAGGATTGACACGTCTGCTATATTCCACATCCACGAAGTTGATAATGTTGAACTTGCAACCCTTGGGTACTTTGCCAGCAGCGAGGTTCTTGCGGTAGTGATAGTAGAGCTTGGTGGCCAGTGTCGGAAACTTGTAGTCATACACTACCATAGCAAAGCCCTTGGCACTGTGCTGTCGGATGAAAGGCTCAATGATGGAGAAGGTCTTACCAGAGCCAGGAGTGCCGACCACCCAGGTACCTCGGAAGGGATTGACGATGTTCACCCAGCCTTTGCGGAACTTCGACTTGTAGTAGTAGCGCATGGGGATATTCACGCTATACTTGTTCTCAATCAGTTCCTCACATTGCTGGAAGGACTCGTTCTCGAAGTTGAAGCGGTCTTTGAGCAGCCCTTCCTTCAGAAACTTACTGATGTTGTCGAGGGCAACATGGATGAGTATCGTTCCAAGGATGGAGGCTGCCATATAGAGCCATATATTGAGGGCTATCGTGTAGAAGCGCGTGTTCATACGGGTCTTGAAGAGCCAGATGGAAACGAGCGTCACGAAAAAGCCACCTACCAAGGGATAGAGTACCTGATGACGGGCATCAAACTCGATGTGTTTCTTGTTGCGAGTACCAATACAGGTGACAAAGATACAGAGGATAGTGGTTAGTTTGCTCCATACGAGATTACCATCATGATAGATAAACCACCGCTTCATGCGGTCATGGACATCGCAGACGATGCCTCCCCAGTAGTCAAGCAGCTCTGGGTCTATGGCATACTCGAAAAACTCAACTACGAGAGAGACGTAGATGAGTGTTCGGAATATCTTATAGACGGTCTGAAGTTCTTTGGTTTCTTCCATTTCTGATTATCTCCTTACGATGATTTAATGGTATAATGTGATTATGGGGCGTATTTTGTGCGGCTCTGTCTTTGGCGTTTCCTGCATAGCTCCAGAAGCCAGGGAGAAGAGCCATGCCTTGGCAGACTCCTGTCCGCTGACCTCCGTGGAACTCCAGTACCAACATTCACTTGGCTCTGCCGGAATTGCGTCACCACCGCATTTGCTGATGTAGCTGTTGACGGCATTCCGGGAGGCATAAAGCAACTGGAGCTGGGCGACAGAGGGAATGTAGGCACTCTGACCATACTTCCACATGTCAAAGACGGAAGTGGCAGCAGATGAAACACCAGAGGCATACATGGCGTAGGTATTGCCATTGCCGTCAAAGGCTGCTGGATTGGCAGAGGTATTCTGCTTGACTCCAAGACTGTCGCTGAAAGCTGCCATTGGCACATCCCATAGATAGACAGCATAGCCTGTTCCTTCCGTCTTGCCATCCTGATTGACATGGAAGACAACACCGATGGGTGTCTTGCCCTTACTTTCTATATCGGCATAGCGGACTATTTCGCCGTCGGTACAGAGAATGTCACACGTCTTCATGGCCGTGTCGGGGAACTCAATATGCTCATCACATGAGGTCATTGTCACTGCAATGCCGACTGCGGCTAATGCAGCATGGATAAAATGCAATATCTTCATCTTGATTAGTGTTTGAGGGTTGGAATTTTGAAACCGATGACGATGCCTTCACGGAAGAGGTCTTCACGGTCTGGAACCATCAGGTCACACTTGGCTTGAACGTACAACACCCAACCTTTACGTAGGGCGAAATTATGCTCATAGCCCACATGGAAGCCACCAAGGAACTTGTCGGTATTACTGCCGACACTGGCCCCGATGCGGACATTGCCGTAATGGTTACGCCCACGCACCACACAGGGCTTATAGGCAGCACCCACGCCCCAAGTGCGGTAGTTCTTCCAGAAGGAATCCGGGCAGATATGCCCACAGGAGGCACATTCGTCCCATTTGAGGTAGCCATTGACAAAGTATTCCCACGCATTGTGGTACTTGGTCTCATGCTCCCATGACAGGGTGGCATCAAGTCCGTTCTCATAGAGGAGTCCAACGCCCAAGGTGATACGGTCACTGTGTGCCTGGGCAAAAGCAGAAGCGGACAGACATACTGCCGCTATCATTGACAAGAGTTTCTTCTTCATGGCTTATTCCTCCTTCAGCAATACAGAGTTGAACGAATCGGCATAGAGCACGTCCTCATAGTCGATATTGAGGGTGATGGCTCTGCCGCTAATCTGCTTCTCGGACAATTCGATGCTCAGCACCTTGTCATTCGGAAATGTCATCTTCTTCAGGACTATGACATTGCGATAGCCGTATTTGAACGTCTGGCTTTGGTCAAGGACGAATGCCGGAGTGAGTTCTATCATCTGGGCATTGGTGGCCTTCGACTGTTTCTTGTCAGAAAGCTTCACACGCAGCTCGTCGATGTCAAAGCGTATATTGGTTCGGTTCTCGATGGAGAAGTCTATGAAGAAGTATTCGCCAACACTGTAGATGTTGTTCAGGCGCATGGTCATCCGATGCTGCTTAGTGCTGACATTACGGATGCGGGCAGTCGAGTTCCAGATGCTACGGGCATACTTTGCCATATCCTCGGTGGACATGCTGACGGAAGGATTGTTGTAGGCAATCTTCTCTTCCGGCAATATCTGCTTGTCGGTGACGGCCTCCTGAAGCCTGGTCGTATAGATGAGGGCATACTGGGCACGGTAGCGTTCAGTAACGATGGTGACAATGGCAAGCACGTCACCGTCGGCATGAACATCCGCACCTTCCTTGGGCTTCAGCCGGATGGTGTTGTTGATGGGCTGGTCGCCGACAACTTTGTCCGTACTGATGTCAACGAAACGGACGGGTTCAGAAGCCGTGATGACGGTTGTCACCTGTTCGTTGACCGTAAGCTGTTCCATCTCTTCATAGGTCTGCTGTGCCATGACAGGACTGGCAGACAGGGCACCCAACAGGAGTGCGCCAAGACTTTTGATTGTTCTCATACACATTGTAGTATTACTATTGTTACGTTATTTGTTCTTTGTCTCTTTGCCATTGATCAGATATACGAAGGTGCCGTATTTCAGCTTGGCAGAGTTCTTCTTGATGGACTTGCCAATGGCGTTACTGGTTTTCTGGACGATATTACTGATAGCCTGGTTGCCCCATTGGGTGAGAGCATTGCCTCCAGAGGTGTTTCCGCTCGTGAGTGTCGAAGTATTGCTCATGGCTCCAGACGCTACATCCTTGCTGGTCTCTCTGAAGCTGCTGCTCGGAACATAGAGCCCTTCCAGTCCGTCGGTATCATAGAGGGAAAGGTTGACTTTGATAAGCTCGTCATGAATCAGGATGCTCTTGACCGTTCCTTTGACTCGCTGTGAGCCGAAGCCACTCATCTGAGCATAGAGGTAAGTACCCTTGGGGACAACCACCTCATTGATTTCGATGTCATCGAGAAGACGGAGGCGCACCCGGCTTCCATCAACAGCCTTGACATTCTCGTCAATAATGGCTTTGATAAGGTTTGGCTCTTGGTCTGCGTTAGCAATAGTGTTGAAATAGTCTGATGTGGTCTTGACCTTCTTCACAACCTCCTGCGCTTCGTCATCGTCACTCACACCCTTGACCACACGCTCATTGACAGTAAGCTGTCCTTCTGCCTTAGTCGGCTGACTGGCCACAGAATCATTGTTTGCGTTGTCAGTTGCATTGGCAGAGGGGGACTGCATGGCTTGCTGTCCTTGAAGTCGGGCCTGAGCTAACACACGGTTGAGTTCGTCCATCGCCTCACGTTCGCGCTGCTGGCTGCGTGCCAGGCGGTCTTCTTCTGACAGGACGCTGCCACCTTCGACTTCCTGGCCTTTTTGTGCGCTTTCCTGTAGTTGTCTCTGTAGCTCAGCGAGTTTCTGGGCTTCTTCAGATTCAAGCTGTTCACGTTCTGTATCGCTGTACTTTGAATCATATTCTTCTTTTTCTTCATCGTTGTTTCTGTCTATGTTATTCAATGCTGTATAATCGTCGATACGACCGTATGATTTGAGCATACTCTCGTATTTGTTCCCGATACCATCTCCCTTCATCTTGGCATCAGGGAGGTCGGGGTTCAGGTACTCCGTCGTAGCCATGCTGGAGTCTGGAATCTCTGCCTTTTCTGTATGGAAAAGGTCGATGACGAAATACCCGACGAAGAGCAAAGGAACATAGATGATGAGAGGCAGCATATACTTAGGCTGCTTCCAGTTAATCTTCTTTAGTGTCTGAAAGTCCATTGTCTTGATTGTTTTTAGTTACACTTTCTTGAAAATCCTTGTTGATGCTGGGCGGCATACAATGTACTGAACTGACGGCTTTCTTGACCCGTCGATGGCGGTTCTTTATCAGCTCGTCCTGCTGCTCAACGGCACTCTTGCGTTCTCCGCTATGGCTCCATACAAGTCCCATGCGATACACATTCATGCTGAAACAGAGAATGACAAAGCCGAACACGATGGCAAGGAAGATTTTGGTGTGCTTGTTGGCGAAGTCCTGAACCATGGCGGCGAGCCTGTCCAGGCCACTCCATCTTGCGAACCTTCTTCCGGCATCGACATCCTTCTCATACCTCTCTTTGTACTGGGGATCGTCCTTATCAGGCATCTTTTCACCCATAATGAATTTCTTCCAACTTCCCATGGCTGTATGCGATTAGTATGAGTTCTTGGTTTTCTGCTCAATGTCCTTGTTCAGGAGTGTACGCCAGTTGGTGATGAGAAGGCCATGAGGGTTGTTCTCTGTCCTGGGAACACGTTTCAACTGTCCTGCGGTGACAAGCTGACGCATCAGAATGCTCGTGCGTCGCTCTATGCGCTGACGGCCATAGTAGGTGAACTCCATCTTTTCCTTGTCGAAATTGATGCTGTCACAGAAGATGCTGAACACGGCACTGGTACCCATGATGTTGGAGTAGAAGCCTTTTTCCTTCAGGGTGTTGTACTGGGCAAGACCTGTCTCATCGACAAGGTACATGGCTTTCTCCGTTGTGTACTTGATGTACTTGTCATCAGGGGCAAGCGTGAAGAAGAACTGGTGGAACATTTCCACATGGCTCTTGGCTTCCACATCCAACGTTTCCTCCATCGTGCTTCGATTCACGAGGATAGGCACTGTGCCGTCAAGGACATAGACCTTCTGGTGGGCATCATTGACCATCGTCCGGGCTGTCCAGATGCTGGAGATACTGATGATGATGCAGCCCGTCAGGAAGAGGGAACAGATAATCAACACCAGCTTGATTTTGTTTTCGAGATTCTTTATAACCATAATGAAATAGATTGCAGTTTAACGTTTGCGGTTTCTGTATTCCACCCACATGTGGGGGATGAGTTCATCGCTGATGGCCTTCAGGAGGTTCTTGCCTTCCTCTGGGAAGTTGTTGTCAACAAATGGGGCGATTTGTTGCATGAAATACCATACTTCCCAAATACATTCACGACGCTTATCATAGTTCACATTTAGCTTTGCTCTCTCAAACATTGCTCTGAGGTAGGGCATAAGGACATTGATGTAACGACGGTCATCAACAAACTTTTCGATGTACCAACAGATGTACCTGTCCTGTGTGATGCTATAAAACTTGTGATGCAGGAACATCTGAGTCTCATACTCCTTAACGAACTTTATAAAAGGCTCGTTGTTCTCCCACGGCTTTGACATGGGCTTCTTCTTATCCATACTCATATTAGTTCTATTTATTTGTTTCGTTAATTCTGTTTTTTTACAGCACTCTGCCAACCATTCCCTGAGCAGACATCTTGGCCTGTTGTGCCACACCTTCACCGAAGTTACGGGTAGAGAACGCTGTCTCGCCTTCGGGTATCATCCATGCGGCAAGGTCTGGAACGAGGTTCAGACACTTCATAGCGACAATGCTTGCAGCCATCAGATAACCAGCTGAGAAGAACGAGTTCTGAAGGTAGGCTGCCATCGTCTGCTCACTCTGGGTAATCGCCATCAGGTTTTCTGCCTGGATATTGAGTACCACGTCAAAGAGCAAGAGAACGTAGAAGCCGACAAAGAACAACATTGCGCCGTAGAAATGCACTGTCAGATAGCGAATGAGCCACTTTGCCCACGAGGATTCCCATTTGGGCAGGAGGCTAAAAGCCCATTGTATAGGCCCGAATATGGTCAGCATTCCAAGCAGTATTTGCTGGCAATAGATGGTTGACCACCATCCGATGCGGAAGACTATCAGGGCGATGAGCATGATAATCTTATCCAGACCTACGACGGCTCCCGTCGTCAGGGACGTGAACCATAGCTTGCTGGCATTCTCCTCCATGTTTGTGACTTCATCGACACCGGCTTGTTCCATTGTGCTCTCTATCAGATTGGGGTCTGACGTACCTGTGCGGGCTACGTCTGCCTTTGCCTGGAGGTCGGTGTACATGGTGTCACGGGTATAAATCAGTTCCTGGATCTCCTCAAACTTATCCTCTATGATGATGGACTCTGCTTCATAGAGGTCATGGGTATAGGAGCCAATACAGTTCGGGATATAGCTGAGGAAGTCGAGGAAGCACCAGCTGCTGCCACTACGTGTAATGCCTGTGTCTGCCGGTGGGTACCACCAACAGAGAATGACACTGATGACAAGTGGCTTGAACAGCTTCATGATGTCGAGCGGTTCATGCTTCACCATCATCTTGTATGCCATTCCTGCGGCAATAATGATGGAAAAGAGTGCGGCAAGTGCCATACTCATCTGCAATATCCACCAGAAGCTACCTTGCGAGCCAGTAAAGGTTGCGTCGCAAAGGAACTCGTTGGTCTGGAAAATCACATCATCAATCTCTTCTTCGAGGATATTGATGCCAAAGTCTGATAGTATGCTTGTATCTGGCATTGGGTTATACGTTCATTAGTTTGTAAATTATTTTTGCGTTTCTTTTAGGGATTCTCATCGATGACGATTGTCCCAGACTCAGTGCTTGAATCGTCCGTAGAAGAACCACCGCCGGACTGAGTTTTCCAACCAGCATTGCGCCATCTGCTGAAAGCTGACGAAGCATGTACACCGTTATGGTTGGGGCGACTGCCAGTAGCTTCGAGTAGTGCTTTGGTTCTGGTTCGGTGGCTTAGTTGTACGATGAACTTGACAAGGGTTTCGTTCTCCTTACAGATGTCTGCATAGATAGCCAAGTATTCTTTCTTTCGCTGAGCATTGGGCATATAGGCATCCTGCGTGGCTTTGATGGCACACTGGAACATTCCATAATAGTTCTCCCAACGCTCCTTATCCTTGAAGTTGCCACCGGCTCCAATGATGCGGTTGATATTGCCTTGGAAGTCATTCAGCTTGCTTGTGATCTTCGTGCCTTCTGCAAGCCAGGCAATATCAACCTGACGGTCGGCGACATTAAGGGCTTCGACTTCGGCTCTTTTCTCCAACGAGCCTTTAACGGAATCGGCATCCTCTACCTGCTGCCATCCAGAAACACCTGCCAAGGAACGGTAGGTGAGCTTGTTCTTGGAGGCTGCTGTTTTCTGGTAACTGCGATGGAATACATCATAGTAGAAGGCTGGTGTCAGACCACCGGCTCCAATCTCCTGAACGGTTATCTGATTCATCTTTGCAGCATCGTGATTGTAGGTGACATACGACTGCGCATCAACTTCAAGTATTGATGAAGCGGAAATCATTATAACCATTGAAAATAATTTAGTTACATTTTTCATATTCTGCTTTGTTTAAGTTAAACTTTAAGTATGCCTTTCATTATTCTCTGCCCAGATAGGTATTTCTTCTCCAACGCCCGAAAGCACCATCAACAATCTCCTTGATGCTCCTGGCACGATAGACTTGCGCCTTCCAGTAGCCTATTCGCACCTGGATATATTTCCAAGTCTCGAAGTAGGCTGCATTCAGGTGTTTCTTGATATTGTCAAGGCTTTGGTTGATGGAGTTCAGAACCAACAAAAGGTCGCTCGTCGAACAGGCAGCTGCACCTGTTGCGTACAACACGAGGTCACTGACCGACCTGTATAGATTATCTCCTTCATCGGCAATCTTTGCCAACGCTCGGACATTGATGGTGATGAGAAGCGTGTCGGTGGTAACGATGTTTCCTCTCGACAGGCATTTCTCATTAAAGTCATTCAACATCTTCTTGTAGTCGGACACTCGGTCACTGACAGTCTCGTAAGTGTTATAGACATTGAGACTGGTACGCAAAGACTGGTAGAGCACATCGATAATGTCGAAGGCTCGTGTGTATTTGTCCAGCTCCTTGTTGATGTTCTTGAAGTCGATGTTCGCATCACTGCTGTAGTCATGCAACAGTTTGTTACTCGCTTCGAGGGTAGAGCGTACAAGGAGAAGGCTGCGCTGTTCCTTGTGGTCGTTGATATAGGCTTCCACCGAGACTACATCAAAGCCGAACTGTGCCTTGGCTGGCTTGGGGAACAAAGCCAACAGGCATATCGTTATGTAAAGAATATTCTTAGTCCTCATAGTCGTCATCGTATTTGCCGTTATAACTGTCTGAGTGCATCTGGTTGGCAGCATTGCGAAGCCACCGTCTGCGGCATTCTTCAACCAAGGTGTGCCGTCTGCCTTGCTCGTCATTGATGTATGGAAGTGCGGACTTTATCATGTCCACAATGGAATGCTTGTAGTGCATCATCTTCTCCAATGACACAAGGTCGGCATAAATCTTCGTAAGGCGTGAGTCTATGTCTCTCGCTATCTCCAGTCGGTCGCTTGACCACAACAGATGATAAGTGTCATCCGTGGTGTCTTCAGCTATAGGCTCACTCTTGGCATACTCCACATTTGGCTCACAGTCAGGAAACTCCCTTGCTACTTCGGAGAGTTTTTGATTGACAAGTTCTGCCTTCTCCTGGTCACTCATCTCTGGATCAAGATTAAGGACTGCCACGACTTGGGAATCACTATACTCAGTAGTGAGTTCCCACCCAATCTGCACGATGGCACGGTGAATCTTGATGCCAAGAAAATACTTGGGCTTTCTCGCTATGCTGACAGTCGCCTTGAAGGTGATTGTTCCGTTGATGTTCGGCATGGTGGCAGTGCGCACAAAGGTATTGCCGTTCCAGGAGCCTCCATCATTCCACGAAAGGTTGAAAGCCGACTTGCAATCCTGCATGATAGCCGGAATGCGATAGTAGTCATCGGTTGATACGGCTTCACCCTCCTGTGCCTCCTGTTTCGCTTGTTGATACTGGCTGAGCTGGTTCTGCCAGCTGTTCTTATCGGAGGTGAGGGAAGATATGCGGTTCTTGTTGGCGTTATACTGCTGACGATAGGTAGCGGCATCTTCCACGCTCGAACTGGCAATCTTCTTGATAAGGTCAGCATTTTCTGCCTCCAGAGCGTCAATCTGTGCCTGAAGCATGGCAATCTGGCTTTCACATTCGGAAATCTTACCGTCCAATTCGGAGGTATTGACGCTCGTTTCGGTGACACTTGTTGCCATGGCACACTGCTTGGTGTGTTCACTGACACTACCGCCACAGCTGCTGCACTTGTACTGGGTGCTGCCTTCACCTAACTTGGCTCCGTCATGGCATGTGACGCTGATGGTGGCCACCTCGCAGTTCTGCATTTTCTTAGCATCCGTGGCCTGATAGTATTTCTTACTGTCATGCCCAAGATAGTAAGTATAGCCATCTTCGTTGTCATTGTAGTCTGCAAGTCGGGCATTCAGTCCGGCTTTGAAGGCTTCGAGGTTCATGGAATAGGAGTCAAAGACATCCTCATATTTAACCTCGGTATGATTCCACGACTTGGTGACGTGTATTTCATAAGCGTAGGCTTTGGCATACTGGCCGCTCTTGCTCTTGCTCAGGATATAAGCCGAAGAATAATAGCTGATGTTGTAGGTGTTGCCATCATTGGAGTTGTTGAGCTGCTGAACACGGCTTCGGCTCCATCCTGCATGACTCTCTGAGTTCTGCAAAGCAGCCTCTCTCTGGGAAGAGGAAGGATAGAAGTCGGGATCTCTTGTGTCAATCCTGTACCAGTGGCTTCCGTAAAGGATGGCATCATCATCCGTAGGTGGATAGTAGTCACACAAGTTTTCACTTCCTCTGTCAGTACGATATATGTACCATCTTTGAGTATAGTACTGTCCCATGCCTTCACGGGCATAGTCAGTAATCCATGAGGTGACATTGTAATCGGAGAGATTGAAAAGGTTGGCAAGACCTTCTTCACCACCGATGAAACTGAGAATCGTAGCCCCAGCATTGGTGCTCAGTCCTTCGTACAAGTCATGGATGTTATCGGCAATCTCAATGACACTGTTGGCCTTGTCTATGATAGTGCCGTTGAAGTTGCTGTTGCCGATGATGGAATTGATCAGGTTTCCCGCTCCGGCAGAAGCCAGGCTTACACCCATAGCATAGAGGTTGTCAAGGTCTTCCTTCAGACTCTCTTTGCTGAAATGGGTGCCGATGTCAGAGAAGTTGTCGAGGATAGCCTTCCAGTCAGTGTTGCCAAGCTCCGAGAGCTTCAGGATGGCGGCCAGCTCCTGGTTGATTTCCAGAAAGGCTATATCTTTGAAGGACAGGCTGCTGTTGGTGACGATGCTCTCAAACTGATAGCACAGATTCTTCGTTTCGTCACATACCTTATAAAGATAGGAACCCCAGTAAAGGGCATTCTGTGGACTCTTGATCATCATACCGGCTACCGTCCATATCTTAGGCATGATTTTCGTAGAAACCATGCCGTAGATACGGCGGTAGTAATAGTTCTCGGTGCTGCTCGTCCACAGGCCCAAGTCCGTGAGAGCCTTACGGTCAAGGTACTTACTGGCAAAGATACCGGCAGCAGCAACTTCTGCAGCCTGGTAACTTTTGCGGATTTTAGCCAGCTGCTCTGCATAATACATCTCTGTTGCAGCCTCCGTGTTGAAGGCAGCAGACATGGCAGCGACAGTTTTCGTATCAAAATTGACGCTGTAATATTGTCCTCTGACAGGTTTGCTTCCAATCAGAAGTAGTAGAAGTATTATGATGGCAGATACCTTTTTCATCTCATTTAATCGTTCTTTTCTTTCTTGCTGTCTATCATCATCTGGTTCACACACATAAAGCGAAGAATGAAGTGCTGAGCGATGGATGTTGCTCTTCTGAATTTTTCATCCTTCGAACGGAAGAAACAGTGGTCATTCAAGAACAGTTCCTTTGACAACTCATAAAACCGTTCTGACCAGTTTCCTTCATTAGAGTAGAGTGAAGTGGACAGTTCCTGCACTTGCTTTGAAAGGTGTTCACTTTCGTCGTTTGGTGCCTCGTCCTGATTTGTTTTGAGTAGTTCCGTCGTCAACTGTTGATGAATGAGAATGTCCTTCTCTGTCATCCCATACGACAATCCATTCTTTTTCAAGTGAAGTTCTACCAAAGCAGGATCGAGTTCAAGAGACTCGATGTGTTTCTTTGACAAGTGGCACAACTCACTGATGGTTACGATGCCATTAGCATGTAAGACTTCATGGACTCTTCGAGTTTCTTTCTCGCTACCGAAATTGAGCGTACTTACATTTGCGTTAAAATCACTAATAAACATAGTTGTAAATTTATGGGTTATTACTTTGTTTTCAAGTTGAGCACATGTCCGGCTTGGTTGACCTTCTGCGCAAACGGCAATGACTTGCTGATTCCGCTTCTGTCCCAATCCCGACAATATGCCTCGATTGCCTGTTGATGACTGCATTTCAGTTCTCGCTTGTAAAGCTTCAGGGCTTCTTTCTCGGCGCGTTCAGTGGTGTAGGTCATGTAGCACTCATGGGGTTCTTCGACCCCGAAGACAGCTGCATTCTGCCCACGTCTGATGAACACCTCTCGGAAGAAGCTCCGGCCTTCCTTGTTTTCAAGTCGGTTAATCGTGAAGATCTTCCGACAGTCAACCTCGGTGAGTCCAAGGATAGCCTTGATCTCATCGAATCGTTCCTTGAACTTGCTCTGGTCAAGCAGCATAATCACATCAGAGTTGTTGATGATGGCCTCCTTGACGATGGGGCTTCCCACGATGTCCTGGATCTCCTGCGTTACTACGCCGACTGATGCCCAGAACTTTCGTGCCGTCTTGTACAGGTACTTGATGTACTCTGCCATCATGGGGGAGGCGATGGCCTTCCATGCCTCTTCGATGACAAGCACCTTTCGGTTCTTTTTGATACGCATCTTTTGGATGAACACATCCATGATAATGAGCGTAACCAGAGGGAAAAGAAGCGGGTCATCCTTGATGGAGTCAATTTCAAACACGATGAAAGTCTCATCAAAGAGGGCAGTGTCCAGATTCTCATTGAGGGTGAGTTCATGGTTGCCGCCCTTGTAGAAGTCCTTCAGAAGGTAGTTGTAGGTTGCCAGGTCAATGCCTTCGAGATGGTTGTCTCTCACAATCTCTGGAATACGCTTAGTGCTGTATTCATAGAAGGTATTGAACGAAAGTTCCTTAACCGTTCCTAAACGGAAGTGGGCATCATAATACTCCGTGATGACATCCTCAATCAGATGGTCCTCCGTCTTGGTTATCTTGCCATTGGTTCCTTTCCAGATAAGCATGATAAGGTTCTTTAAGAAGCCTATCTTCTCGATGTTCAGCTCCTCGCGGTTGATGGCAAAGGGATTCATCGTGATAGGATGCTCCTCGGTATAGCTGATATACTTGCCGTTGACATAATCGCATAGTCCTTCATAGGAGTTACCCGTATCTACCAACACAATGTCGGTGTTCTGCTCCCACAACTGGCGAACCATGCTGTTGGTGAAGAATGACTTACCACTTCCAGAAGGCCCCAAGATAAAGAAGTTACTATTGTCAGTAATCTTATTCTTACCTTCCTTACCGCTGATGTCAATAGCGACTGGCACTCCCTGCCTGTCTGTGTAATAGACTTTGAGAGGAGTGTCCTCGCTGTGCTGGATATGCTCCTTATACATGAGACAAGTAGCAGCATCGCTCAGCGTCAGGAAACGGTCATAGTCGGGGTTCATGCCATAGCAGTTGCCCGGGAACGAGTTCACAAACAGTTCCAGCTGATTGTAGGCCCGCTTGCTGATATGGATGCCCATACGACCAAAGGAGTTCTCCAGATGGTTGGTACACTTCTGAATGTCTTCGTCGATGGGCAACGACACTACGATATTGAAGTGGGCATAGACCAGCTGCTTGTTCTCTCTGGCTATCACATCCTGCACCTTCTTGATGTCCTCGACAGCGATGAGATTGCTGGGGTTGGGCATACTGGCATGACGGTTCTTCTTTTTGTCAAGCAAAGAGAGTTCATGCTTCTGATTCGGCATGAAAATCATCTGATTGTAGATGACTGTCTCTGCCAAAGGTATGTTGTCCACGATAGACACAAGGTCAACCGGCATCGAAGTGTTATTAACCTCAATGTTGGTATAAGGACGGATGACACTTGGGAGATTGATGCAGTCAACATCGACAAGGCTGTAAACCTTGCAGCGTTTATTGCCCATGCTGATACATTCATCGTCCACCTTGAAATTGGTCATCGAGACAACCTTGTCAGTGAAGTTCATGGAGAAGTAACGGTCAACGTAGTTCCTGGCAGTGGCTCCATCCAGATAGGCGGAATCGACGCCGCTGTCTTTCAACTGGTCTTTGACCTTACGAATCTTCACAAGGAAATCGCGCCATTTCTTACTGTCAAAAGAAAAGAGGTGACTCTTTTTGTTTTCCTGCGTGATGATGAGATAGGTCTGGACATCAGTATAGGTTCGACCTGTAAAATAGCGGAAATAACTCTCGCTCAGAAACTCATGGTTATCATTGGTCTCGTCATGGAACTGCTTCTTGATAAAGACATCCTGCTTGTGGATGGCATAGCCTTCGCCAAGGGTCTGGGCAAGGGCGGTTAGCAGATTGGTAAACTCATAATAGTTGTCAATGTTGGCAGAGTATTTCTGAACAGGGTTCTCCATCTTCAGAATGGCAGAGTATTCACCAGTCTTAGTATAGAGTACACCGATGCCATCCACATCCTCCACAGAGAAGTAGATGTCCTGAAATATCTTCTTGCGCTTACCACCTGTACCGAAAGCCTTGACGGAGGTGAACATACCCAAGAGGATTGCTGTAAATGCTATGAGTACGTACCAAATCATTGTTATTCGTCTGTTTCTTCCTCAGGGTCTGTGTATTCGTCAAGGATGTCCT
>JAEEGJ010011897.1_pt1 | contig 21823 bp, 17 predicted proteins | sample 8958761 | NCBI WGS metagenome assembly JAEEGJ01 (sample SAMN16246546, study PRJNA631951) | gut metagenome | biome: gut microbiome; feature: rumen; material: RS-attached | host: Bos | place: Iran: Karaj | collected 2018-10
CGGATCTGATAATCGGAGATCATCCGCACATTTTGCAGAAGATAGATTATATCGGTGACACACCCGTAATATACAGCCTCGGCAATTACTGGTTTAACGGTAAGACAAGAGACACGGGACTGCTTGAGGTCACTCTTGATACACAGGGGCAGCTTAATACGATACGTTTTATACCCGCACTTCAGTCAGGAAGCGTTACAAGTGTTCTGTCGGGAGAAGACGGGGAGAGCGTGATAAGCTACATGAGGTCGATATCGCCCAAGGTATCGATAGATTCGGACGGATATGTAACAAAGAAGTGACACTTTTGCAAATATATGCCGAAAATGGCGAAAAACTGTTGACATGTATATATTGTCATGATAAGATAACTCTCGGTCGCATGAGTGACCATGCCGAAGACAGCAGGTAGCAAGTCTTATACAGACTGCTCTAACGAACAATCGCCTGCCGAGGAATGGAACGTATATAACCGATATGAGTCGGTGTTACTATGATATCATTCTCCTGTCTTTGGACGGGAGATTTTTTTACATAGTTATGCTTCCTTCGGCGTAAAATAATACAGGAGGAGAGAAAAATGGCAAAGGTTGAGATTAAGAAGCCTGTTGTAGAAGAGATCAGCGCTGCCATCAAGGACGCACAGTCAGTTGTACTTGTTGACTATCGTGGACTTACAGTTGAGCAGGACACAAAGTTGCGTAAGGAACTTCGTGAAGCCGGTGTCAACTACAAGGTTTACAAGAACACAATGATGAACTTTGCGTTCAAGGGTACTGACTTTGAGTCACTTGCACCCTACCTTGAGGGCCCCAGTGCTGTAGCAATTTCTACTACAGACGCAACAGCTCCCGCAAGAGTACTTGCAAAGTTCGCTAAGACAGCAGAACAGCTCGAGATTAAGGCCGGTGTGGTAGAAGGAACATTATATGATGCTGACGGAATGAAGTCCATCGCATCTATACCTTCAAGAGAGGAACTTCTTTCAAAATTGCTTGGAAGTATCCAGTCACCTATCGCCAACTTTGCTCGCGTCATGAACCAGCTTGCTGAGAAAGGCGGAGCAGGAGAGGCAGCACCCGCAGCTGAAGCTAAGGCAGAAGAGCCTGCAGCAGAAGCAGCACCCGTAGAGGAGCCTAAGGCAGAAGAGCCTGCAGCAGAAGCAGCACCTGCAGAGGCTGAGGCACCCGCTGAGGAGCCCGCAGCTGAAGCTGAGGCACCCGCAGCAGAATAATAGGATGAAGATCTTCTGACGGCTCACAGCAAGGGCTGTTTCGCCGAGAAGTACTAACATCCTTGTCGTTCGCCAAGCGAACGACGCACTGAATAATAAACAGATTTTTTGAAAGGAGTCATTATCATGGCAAAGTTATCAACACAGGATATAATTGATGCTATTAAGGAACTTACAGTACTTGAGCTTAACGATCTCGTTAAGGCTTGTGAAGAGGAATTCGGCGTATCTGCAGCAGCAGGCGTTGTAGTTGCAGCAGCAGGCGCTGGCGCAGCAGCAGGCGCAGCTGATGACAAGGATGAGTTCGATGTAGAGCTTACAGACGTTGGAGCAGAGAAGGTTAAGGTTATCAAGGTCGTTCGTGAGGCTACAGGTCTCGGACTTAAGGAAGCTAAGGATCTCGTTGATTCAGCTCCCAAGGTTATCAAGGAAGGCGCAGCTAAGGCTGAGGCTGAGGACATCAAGGCTAAGCTTGAGGAAGTTGGCGCTAAGGTTACACTTAAGTAATTCAACTGACTATCAAGAGACCACGCTTGCGTGGTCTCTTTTTGTTGTCAGATTTATCTGAAAAATCGTAAAAAAAGTTCTTGACATCGCAAATAGCCTTGACGTACAATGGACAGTGCACTATTGTGGTGCGATATGCGCAAGTACACTAAAATAATCAATTCAAACGGGGTGAAATGTCAATGGAAAAGAACAGAATACGACCTACCTATGGTGGCAAAAAGGTACGTATGAGTTACTCCAGGCAGAAAGAAGTCCTGGAGATGCCCAATCTGATCGAGGTCCAGAAGGATTCGTACAACTGGTTCCTTGAAAAAGGTCTTAAGGAGGTATTCGATGACATATCTCCTATTGCAGACTATAGCGGACACTTAAGTCTTGAGTTTGTAAGCTATGAGTTATGCAGGGACGACGTCAAGTATTCTATTGAGAAGTGTAAGGAACGTGATGCAACTTACGCTGCTCCTCTTAAAGTAAGAGTACGTCTCTACAATAAGGAGAAAGAAGAGATAAGCGAACATGAGATATTCATGGGCGACCTTCCTCTCATGACAGAGACAGGTACTTTCGTGATCAACGGTGCTGAGAGAGTTATCGTCAGCCAGCTCGTTAGATCTCCCGGAATATACTATTCTATATCACATGACAAGATCGGTAAGGAGCTCTTCGCATGCCAGGTTATACCTAACAGAGGTGCATGGCTTGAGTATGAGACCGATGCCAACGATATTTTCTACGTAAGAGTAGACAGAACACGTAAGGTTCCCGTTACGGTACTTATACGTGCTCTTGGTGTGGGCACCAATGAGGAGATCAGAGAACTCTTCGGTGACGAGCCCAAGATCGAGGCATCATTTACCAAGGATGTGGCTACCAACTATCAGGAAGGTCTTCTTGAATTGTATAAGAAGATTCGTCCCGGTGAGCCTTTAAGCGTAGAGAGTGCCGAGAGCCTTATCACGGCAATGTTCTTCGATCCCAGAAGATACGATCTTGCCAAGGTGGGACGTTATAAGTTCAATAAGAAGCTCATGCTTCGTAACCGTATCAGGAATCATGTCCTTGCAGAGGATGCGATCGATGTTAATACGGGCGAGGTTATCGCTTCCGCAGGTACAACAGTTACCGCAGAACTTGCAGATATGATTCAGAACGCTGCAGTTCCTTATGTATACATCCAGACTGAGGAGAAGAATGTTAAGGTTCTCTCCAACATGATGGTTGACATAACACAGTTCGTAGATTGTAACCCCGAAGAGCTCGGTGTTACCGAACTTGTTTACTACCCTGTTTTAGAGAAGATAATAGAAGAGTTCGGCAAGGACCCCGTGGCTTTGGCCGAAGCTATACAGAAGAATGTGCATGAGCTCATTCCGAAGCACGTGACCAAGGAAGATATCCTTGCGTCTATTAACTACAACATTCACCTTGAGTACGGCATCGGCCATGATGACGATATCGATCATCTTGGTAACAGACGTATCCGCGCCGCAGGTGAGCTGCTTCAGAATCAGTACAGAATCGGACTTTCACGTCTTGAGAGAGTTGTTCGTGAGCGTATGACCACTCATGATACAGAGGATATTTCTCCTCAGGCTCTTATCAACATTAAGCCCGTTCAGGCTGCTGTTAAGGAGTTCTTCGGTTCATCACAGCTTTCACAGTTCATGGACCAGAACAACCCTCTCGGTGAGCTTACTCATAAGAGACGTCTTTCAGCATTGGGACCCGGCGGTCTGTCAAGAGACAGAGCGGGATTCGAGGTTCGAGACGTACACTATTCTCACTACGGAAGAATGTGTCCTATCGAGACACCTGAAGGACCCAACATCGGTCTTATCAACTCACTTGCTTCTTACGCACGTATCAATGAGTACGGATTCGTAGAGGCACCTTATCGTAAGATAGACAAGTCTGATCCGGAGAATCCGAGAGTAACAGACGAAGTTATATATATGACAGCGGACGAAGAGGATAACTATCATGTAGCTCAGGCTAATGAGCAGCTTGATGAGAAGGGTCACTTCGTACGTAATTCCGTATCCGGAAGATATAAGGATGAGACACAGGAATATCCCAAGGCTATGTTCGATTACATGGACGTGTCGCCTAAGATGGTCTTCTCTGTGGCTACAGCCCTTATTCCTTTCCTTGAGAACGACGATGCGAACAGAGCCCTCATGGGATCTAACATGCAGCGTCAGGCCGTTCCGCTTCTTATGACGGAAGAGCCTGTTGTAGGAACCGGTATGGAAGTTAAGGCAGCTGTTGACTCGGGCGTATGTATCATAGCAAGCAAGCCCGGTACGGTTACTTATGTGGCATCTGATGAGATTAAGATCACTGCAGATGACGGTGAGGAGATGACATATAAGGTTGCCAAGTTCACAAGATCCAACCAGTCTAACTGCTACAACCAGAAGCCCATCGTATTCAAGGGCGATCATGTTGAGGCAGGACAGGTTATCGCAGACGGTCCTTCGACCTGCGGCGGTGAGCTTGCACTCGGTAAGAACCCTCTCATCGGTTTCATGACATGGGAAGGTTACAACTACGAGGATGCCGTTCTTATCAGTGAAAGACTCGTACAGGATGATGTTTATACATCAGTACATATAGAAGAATACGAAGCAGAAGCAAGAGATACCAAGTTAGGACCCGAGGAGATCACAAGAGATGTTCCCGGTGTCGGCGAGGATGCGCTTAAGGATCTCGATGAGAGAGGTATCATAAGAATCGGTGCTGAAGTAAGAGCCGGTGATATCCTTGTCGGTAAGGTTACACCTAAGGGTGAGACCGAGCTTACTGCAGAAGAGAAGCTGCTTAGAGCAATCTTCGGTGAGAAGGCCAGAGAGGTAAGAGATACTTCCCTTAAGGTTCCTCACGGAGAATACGGAATAGTAGTGGATGCCAAGGTATTCACAAGAGAGAACGGAGACGAGCTCTCACCCGGTGTTAACCAGGCAGTCAGAATCTACATCGCTCAGAAGAGAAAGATCTCGGTGGGTGATAAGATGGCCGGCCGTCACGGTAACAAGGGTGTCGTTTCAAGAGTGCTTCCTGTTGAGGATATGCCTTATCTTCCCAACGGTCGTCCGCTTGATATCGTGCTTAATCCTCTTGGTGTGCCTTCGCGTATGAATATCGGACAGGTGCTTGAGATTCATCTGTCACTTGCAGCCAAGGCTCTCGGATTTGATGTTTCAACACCCGTATTTGACGGTGCGAACGAGAACGACATCATGGATACTCTTGATTTGGCTAATGACTATGTAAATCTTGAGTGGGAAGAATTCGAGAAGAAGCATAAGAAGGAACTGCTCCCTGAAGTATTGCAGTACCTTTCAGATAACAGAGAACACAGAAATCTTTGGAAGGGCGTGCCTATCAGCAGAGACGGTAAGGTAAGACTTCGTGACGGACGTACGGGTGAGTATTTTGACAACCCTGTCACAATCGGACACATGCATTACCTCAAGCTCCATCACCTGGTAGATGATAAGATCCATGCACGTTCAACCGGTCCTTACTCGCTTGTAACACAGCAGCCTTTGGGTGGTAAAGCTCAGTTCGGCGGACAGAGATTCGGTGAGATGGAAGTGTGGGCCCTCGAGGCATACGGTGCGTCATATACTCTTCAGGAGATCCTGACTGTTAAGTCGGATGACGTTATCGGACGTGTTAAGACATACGAGGCTATCATCAAGGGCGACAACATTCCCGAGGCAGGTATACCTGAGTCATTCAAGGTTATGCTTAAGGAACTTCAGTCACTCGGTCTTGACGTAAGAGTACTTCGTGAGGACAATACCGAAGTTAAGATCATGGAGTCGGTTGATTATACTGATACCGATTACAGATTCGCTATGGGCGATGACAATCGCTTCAACAGAGAGGACGAATCGTTCGCTTCTCACGGCTATCAGAAGCAGGAATTCAATGATGAAGGAGAGCTTACCGATGCGGAGGACGAGTACGAAGAGTCTTACGAGGAAGATTTTGACGAAGTCAGTGACGAAGAGTAAAGATAGATTATCTTAAGGAGAATTAACATGCCGGCATTTAAGCAAGAAGCATATCAACCTATGACCTTTGATGCTATCAGGATCGGATTGGCATCACCCGACAGGATCCGTGAGTGGTCTAAAGGAGCCGTAACAAAGCCCGAGACCATCAACTACAGAACACTTAAGCCTGAGAGAGACGGTCTGTTCTGTGAGAGGATATTCGGACCCAGCAAGGACTGGGAGTGTCATTGTGGTAAGTATAAGAAGATCCGCTATAAGGGCGTGATCTGTGACAGATGTGGTGTAGAGGTTACCAAGGCCAACGTTCGTAGAGAGCGTATGGGTCATATCGAACTAGCGGCTCCTGTGTCACATATTTGGTATTTTAAAGGTATCCCCAGCAGAATGGGTCTTATCCTTGACCTTTCTCCCAGGGTACTTGAGAAGGTATTATACTTCGCATCTTACATAGTACTTGATCCTGCTGATTCGGGACTTCAGAAGAAGCAGATCCTCTCAGAGAGAGAGTACGTTGAGGCAAGAGAAGAGTGGGGCAACAAGTTCCGCGTAGGTATGGGCGCCGAGTCCATCAAGGAGCTTTTGCTTGATATCGATCTTGAAGAAGAGTCTAAGAGCTTAAGAGAAGAGCTTGAGGAAGCTACAGGTCAGAGAAGAGCCAAGATCATCAAGAGACTTGAAGTTGTTGAGGCTTTCAGAGAGTCAGGCAACGATCCTTCTTGGATGATCATGGATGTTATCCCTGTAATCCCGCCCGATTTAAGACCCATGGTTCAGCTTGACGGCGGAAGATTTGCAACATCGGATCTTAACGATCTTTACAGAAGAATAATCAACCGTAACAATCGTCTCCAGAGACTTATGGAGCTCGGCGCACCCGATATCATCGTGCGTAACGAGAAGCGTATGTTACAGGAAGCCGTTGATGCACTTATCGACAACGGCAGAAGAGGAAGACCCGTTACAGGCCCCGGCAACAGAGCGCTTAAGTCGCTTTCTGACATGCTTAAGGGTAAAGGCGGCCGCTTCAGACAGAACCTCTTGGGTAAGCGTGTAGACTACTCAGGACGATCTGTTATCGTCGTAGGACCCGAACTTAAGATATATCAGTGCGGTCTCCCCAAGGAGATGGCTATAGAGCTGTTCAAGCCTTTCGTTATGAAGGAGCTTGTATGCCGCGGTATATCACAGAATATCAAGAATGCCAAGAAGCTTGTTGAGAGACTCGATACAAGCGTATGGGATGTGCTTGAGGAAGTTATTGCTGAGCACCCCGTAATGCTTAACCGTGCTCCTACACTTCACAGACTCGGTATTCAGGCATTCGAGCCGATACTTGTAGAGGGTAAGGCTATTAAGCTTCATCCCCTTGTATGTACGGCCTTCAACGCCGACTTCGACGGAGACCAGATGGCTGTACATCTTCCTCTGTCAGTTGAAGCACAGGCTGAGTGCAGATTCCTTCTGCTCTCACCCAACAACTTACTTAAGCCTTCAGACGGTGGTCCGGTTGCCGTTCCTTCACAGGATATGGTGCTCGGTATCTACTACCTGACTCAGGAGAGAGAAGGCGCACTTGGTGAAGGTAAGTTCTTTAAGAACCTTAACGAGGCTATTCTTGCTTACGAGAACGGAGCAATAACACTTCATTCACGTATCAAGGTAAGAGTATCCAAGGAGATAGACGGCAAGGAGTATACGGAGACAGTAGAGTCTACACTCGGAAGATTCATCTTCAATGAGATTCTTCCTCAGGACCTCGGCTTCGTAGACAGAAGCAAGAAGGAGAACCTTCTTAAACTTGAAGTGGACTTCCACGTAGGCAAGAAGGGACTTAAGCAGATTCTTGAGCATGTTATCAACATTCACGGTGCATCTGTTACCGCAGAGGTACTTGATGATATCAAGGCTACAGGATATAAGTATTCGACAAGAGCAGCCATGACTGTTTCAATTTCGGATATGACAGTGCCTGCTTCTAAGCCCGAACTTCTGGCAGAGGCACAGGCAACGGTTGATAAGATATCTCAGAACTTCAGAAGAGGTCTTATTACTGAGGAAGAGAGATACAGAGCCGTTATCGATACATGGAACGAGATTGACGGAAGACTTACCAAGGACCTTTTGGACGGTCTTGATAAGTACAACAACATCTTCATGATGGCAGACTCAGGAGCCCGTGGTTCAAACCAGCAGATCAAGCAGCTTGCAGGTATGCGTGGACTTATGGCCGATACAACAGGTCGTACAATCGAGCTTCCCATCAAGTCTAACTTCCGTGAAGGTCTGGACGTACTTGAGTACTTCCTTTCAGCGCACGGTGCCAGAAAGGGACTTTCGGATACGGCTTTACGTACAGCCGACTCAGGTTACCTTACAAGACGAATGGTCGATGTATCACAGGAACTTATCATTCGTGAGATGGACTGCTGTGAAGGCAAGGACGAGATCTACGGTATCAATGTTAAGGCCTTCATGGACGGTAAGGAGACAATCGAGAGCCTTCAGGACAGAATCACGGGAAGATATTCTTGTGAGGATATCAAGGATAAGAAGGGCAAGCTGATCGTAGGTGCCAACCACATGATCACACCTTCAAGAGCCAAGGCTATTATTGATAATGAGATAGATACGGTTAAGATCCGTACAATACTTACATGTCATTCACACAACGGTATCTGTTCTAAGTGCTACGGTGCCAACATGGCTACCGGTGAAGCCGTACAGGTAGGTGAGGCAGTAGGTATCATCGCAGCACAGTCTATCGGTGAGCCCGGTACACAGCTTACGATGAGAACTTTCCATACCGGTGGTGTGGCAGGAGACAACATCACTCAGGGTCTTCCCAGAGTCGAGGAGTTGTTCGAGGCAAGAAAGCCTAAGGGACTTGCTATCATAGCTGAGTTCGGCGGCAAGGTCGAGATCAAGGACTCTAAGAAGAAGAGAGAGATCGTTATAACCAATGATGAGACAGGTGAGTCTAAGACTTACTTAATTCCTTACGGTTCACGTATCAAGGTGCTTGACGGAGCAATCCTTGAAGCGGGTGACGAACTTACAGAGGGGTCAGTTAATCCTCATGACCTGCTTAAGATCAAGGGTATCCGTGCCGTACAGGATTACATGTTAAGAGAGGTACAGAGAGTTTACCGCTTACAGGGTGTTGATATCGCAGATAAGCATATCGAAGTCATCGTACGTCAGATGCTTAAGAAGATTCGCATCGAAGAGAGCGGAGATTCGGGAGTACTTCCCGGCAACCTCATGGATGTACTTGACTATGAGGATGAGGTCGAGAGACTTACTGCAGAAGGCAAGCAGCCTCCTGTAGGTGTTCAGATAATGTTAGGTATCACCAAGGCAGCTTTGGCTACCAACTCATTCTTGTCAGCAGCTTCATTCCAGGAGACCACTAAGGTTCTTACAGAAGCAGCCATTAAGGGTAAGGTTGATCCGCTTATCGGACTTAAGGAGAACGTCATTATCGGTAAGCTTATACCTGCAGGTACAGGTATGAGAAGGTACAGAGATGTACACTTAAGCACAGACTACAAGTTATCTGATTACTTCGATATCGAAGAGGAAGTGCCCGAGAATGATGAAGTGATGGAGATTGCAGAGGATTTCGATGAGAATGAGACTGTAAGCATCGCTGAAGAATAAGAAGATTTGACAAAGCAGTCGGAATTAAATTTCCGACTGCTTTTTGCATTGCTCTGAATCATTGTATTATTGCATTATTTCGGCGTCGCATTTATAATGATTAAGGTGGCTTATGAATGAGGTCGGGGATAATTACATATGAGACATCATAGATCTGTATTCAAAAGCATATTGGTCCTTTGCCTGTCGGCAGGCATAGTTTTGTCAGGGTGCGGTGTTCCTGCTGATGTCGGAGTATCCACACCTGCAACCGCATCATCCGGTACCGAGACTAAGGCAGCGGAAGGTGATACTGCAGCCGACTCCGGTAAAAGTGAGGAGCCTGAGAAGAGCGCCGAACCGGTCAAAGGCACAAGGGACAATACATCTCGTGTACTCACACCGAGCGCGGACGGCACTACAGCCTACGACGATGCTACGGTCACAATAGACACATCCAATATCTCAGCAGGATATTTTATGATTGACTATAAGGGCACTAATGAGAAGCCCAAGCTGCAGGTGACAGGTCCTGAGGGCGTGACATATACCTTCGACCTTCACGGAGAATTAGAGACCATCCCTTTTACCCAGGGAAGCGGTACCTATCAGATAGCAGCTTATGAGAACATCGGGGACAGTAAATATTCTCAGCTTTGCGCCGTATCGGTCGATGCGGACATATCCAATGAATATTCACCATATCTGTATCCCAATCAGTATGTGGACTTCAATGCCGATTCCGATGTCGTTACAAAAGGCGAGGAACTGGCTTTTACGGCCAATAACGATCTTGACGTAGTGACCAATGTATATAACTACATGATAGAGAATGTCACATACGACATGGATCTGGCCAATAATGTCAAAAGCGGATATCTTCCGGATCCGGACAGAACGCTTGCGACGGGAACAGGAATTTGTTTTGACTATGCGGCCTGTATGGCATCGATGCTTCGAAGCCAGCAGATACCCACAAGACTTGAGATCGGATATGCGGGTGATGCATATCACGCATGGATTTCTACCTATATAGATGAGGTGGGCTGGGTCAACGGAATAGTTGAATTCAACGGAACGGACTGGGAGCTTATGGATCCCACGTTTGCAGCCAGCCAGGGTGAGAAGGCACTTAAGTCATTTATCGGAGACGGAAGTAATTACGTTAAAGTATATCAGTATTAGAGAGAGGGAATAACATGAGCAAGCAGATTACACTGAGCAACAGTGAGATAGCAGCCTTCTGCGAGCAGATGGCCATGATACTTAAGTCAGGTATCACGCCTAAGGACGGATTGGACCTTATGCTCCATGATGCGAAGGACAATGCGACCAAGGAGGTATTGCGTAAGATCATAAGCTTTACGCTTTCGGGCGACAGCTTCACAAGTTCTTTAAAGTCAAGCGAATACTTCCCCGAGTACGTGGAGAATATGGTGGCCATCGGTGAAGAGACGGGACGTCTTGATGAGGTTATGCAGTCGCTTGCTGATTACTATAATCACGAGGATGTTGTATCGGACAATATCAGAAGCGCCATCACATATCCGCTTATCATGGTTTGTATGATGGTATTCATCATCATAGTACTCATCACGAAGGTGTTACCTCTGTTTAATCAGGTGTTCATTCAGTTAGGTACGGAGATGTCAGGTATAAGCGCAAGCCTTCTTCACATAGGCCAGTCACTTCAGACATATTCAATCGTGCTTGTAATCATACTTGTTGCACTGCTTGCATTTGTCATATTCTTAAGCCGTGCATCGGCAGGCAAGAAGCTTGCACGTAACATGAAGAACCACTTCGGCCCTACCAAGAGCTTCTTCCGTAACATAGCATACGGCAGATTCGCAAGCGGAATGGCGCTTACATTAAGCAGCGGCATGGGCATATACCAGGCACTTAACATGGTTAAGCAGCTTGTTGAGCATGAAGAGGTTGAGGGGCAGATAGACGTCTGTGAGAGAGCGATTCAGGAAGACGGCGATTCCTTTGCCGAGGGCCTTATGAAGGCAGGATTGTTCGGTAACCTCTATTCAAGAATGATAGCCATCGGTGTTAAGACCGGTGATGTGGATGTCATCCTTAAGAAGATCGGTCATCTGTATGAAGAGGATACGGACAAGAGACTTCAGAGCTTTATATCGATCATCGAGCCCACACTTGTAATTGTGCTTTCGCTTATAGTAGGACTCATTCTTTTGTCAGTAATACTTCCTTTACTTGGAGTAATGTCAAGCATCGGATGATTGACGCAGTCGGGCATAAGCCCCTGTAAGGAGTAATGTATGGATACATTTACTATTCACGGTAAACGTAAGATTAACGGAACATTAATTAATATAATACTCTTCGGCGTCATCATCATCGTGTTCATGGCAGCCATCAGATACACGGCAGGCAATACGATGAACAGACAGGAGGAGGCGCTTAATCGCGCACTTGAGAGAGATATAGTCCAGTGTTATGCGGAGAACGGTTATTATCCTCCGTCCCTTGAATATATTAAGGAGCACTACGGTCTTATATATGATGAAGGATCCTTCTTTGTGGATTACACTCCGGTAGGCGGCAACATTTATCCCGGATATCGCGTGATGCGCATAGGCGCATTTGGAACGGGAGCGGAAGGAGCTGCCAATGAATAGAAGAGAGAACAACAAGCATACAGTAGATATGCTTTTCGTGCTGACACTTTTTGCGGTATTCGCAGTATCGGCATCTTTGCTTATCGCTTTCGGTGCCAATATATACAAGAATACGATAGACAGTATGGATGAGCATTATAATCTGTCGACGGCTTCGGCTTTCATCACAGAGAAGCTTCATCAGCATGATGAGGCAGACAGCGTTCAGGTACGTCCCTTCGGTGACGGTGATGCGCTTGTGCTTATGGAGAGATACGGAGACAAGACATATTGCAACTATATCTATACTCATGAAGGATATCTTAAGGAACTGTTCACGGCTTCGGATGTGATCTTAAGCCCCGATGCCGGTGTCAATATTCTTCCGGTTAAGGACTATAAGGTTACCAAGGATTCGGAAGGACTTGTAAGTGTGAGCTTAAGCGATGAAACGGGCAGAAGTGTCGATACTTCGGTATATGTACACTCTTCCGCTTATTAAGGTGATATATGGGTCATAAATCTAGAGCAGGATTATTCCTGATGGAACTTACAATTTCATTACTCTTCTTTGCTTTTGCGGCTGCCGTATGTATTCAGCTTTTTGTTAAGGCACACAATCTTAACGAAGAGAGCAAGGCACTTAATGATGCGCACATGATTGCTACGCAGATTGCGGAGTGCTACAGAGCGGGAGAGATAGAATCACTTATCCCCGACATAATCGGTGATGACGGTATGTACAAGGGCGGATCCTATGTGCTTTACTATGATGAGAATGCCGATAAGGCTAAGCAGGCGGTGTCTGACGGATATACCGCAGAGCTTTTGTATGCCGAGGGCAATCTCGATATAAAAGTAGGAGACTACTACAGTCTGTCCGTATACAGATACATCCCGGGCAAGACGGACGCAGTTAATAAGGAGGTGGCACCATGAGAAGAAGAGTAGGTGGTAACCTCAATATAGGTACATCTTCATTGTTGCTTATATTCATAGTACTGTCGCTTGTGTCATTTGCCGTACTGTCTTTATCATCGGCACTTACCGATAAGCGTGTGACTATGTCTCACCTTGATCGAAGCACGGCTTACTATGCCGCATGCAATGAAGCGGAGAGAAGTCTTAAGGATATGGATGCGGCGTACATTCAGGAGTATAAGGAGAAAGGTTCTGTCAGTGTGAGTAACAATGAGCTGACGATTCCCGTTAATGATACTCAGACTCTGGATATCCGGGTTGCGGTACATGAGCCCGATTCAGACGGAAGCACAATAGATGTAATCAAGTGGAAGGTAGAGAATATATCTGTTCCTCAGATAGATGATTCGATTAACCTGTTGATTCAGTAGTAACATCGTAACAGGGACGTATATATATAGTAGAAACACACATAAAATGCAAGTTATTAAAATCCGCAAAATTTTTTGCGGATTTTTATTATATTATTTTGCAGGATTTTTTTAGTATTTTTTAGTAGAAAAACCACGTGCGCGCACACGCGTGACGATCGTAAGATGTGATAAATACAGCATTCCCTGAAAACATGCGTAATGCGATAAAGCAAAGATAAACATATAACGTGGTACTTGATACTACATAAAAACAACGACTTGCGTATATAAAATTATACAAATTTGACACAAAAAGTTCTTGCTATTAAAATGGTACTATGGTAACATACAAGCACAAAGAGGAATAGCGGAGATAGTTTATTGAATAGTAGGGAACGCCCGACACATCTGAGCCCTACCACAAAGGTTTTTTGTGGTACGGCTTTTTTTTCGGGTCAATAGATTATCAACCAGAGGAACAGTAGAGTATAGTTATACAATAATATGTCGAATAGGGAGAGAGAAGATGGCAAAGAAGAATCTTGGTAACAAAGCAGTACTCAAAGCAATTACAGTAGGTCTTGCAGCAGTCATGGCTACAGCACAGCCCATGATGGTTTTGGCTGCAGACGGTCCGGATGACAATACACCTTCCACAGGTTCTACAGAACTTAAGGATGTAGAGAACGGTGTTGCAGATGCAGCTCAGACTGCAGCAGGTGAAGCAGCTAATGCTATCGGAGTGAATGATCCTACAGTTAAGACAGATGATACAGCAGCAAGCAAGTCATGCGACGAAGCAGCAAGCGCTGTATTGGCAGACCTTAATGCAGGTGAGGCTAAGGCTGCATCAACAGCAGTTGCACCTAAGAATGAGAGCGCAGTTAAAGACGCTGCACAGGCTCTTGCAGATGATGAGACTATCGAGGCGGCAGCAGCCAATGTTGAGGATGCCAAGGATGAGCTTATAAAGGCAGAGAATGCAGTTGTAGCTTCTAATGAAGCGGCAGAAGATGTTGTTGATAACGCTGTTGCAGCAGCTAATGTGGCTGTAGCTGCAGAGAGCGAGGTTGATGAGGCTATACAGAAAGCCGATGAACTTATTAAGGACATCAACAATGCACCGAACGAAGCGGCAGCAAGACAGGCATATGCAGGCGTTCAGAAGCTTGTTACCGATACAACTAATGATCTTGCTCTTAAGAAGCAGGCATTTGAGTCATATTCTGCACAGTATGCAACTGCAAGGAAGGAACTTCTTAATGCAGAGAGCACTTATAACGGTGCAATGAGCGCATCTTCAACCGACGCAGCAAATGCAAAAGCAAAACTTGAAGAGGCTCAGGCGAAGGTTGAGGCTCTTGAGGGACAGGTTAATGCTGCTCTTAGTGATATCAATAAGCAGAATAAAGCAGCACTTACGATCCTTGCTAAACTTGAGACGGTTGAGAAGGATACTACCGCATCCTTCCTTCATCAGCGCGATCTGTTTAAGGCAATCTTACAGAATTATCCCGGAATGGTCGAAGACGGCGCAAAGAATATTAAGATCGAAAACTATAACGATGGTACTAAGTCTGTAAGCGGTGAGTACGGCAAATATCATTACTTCAAGGTCACTTATAAGGTAAACGGAGAGGATCGCGTAAAGTACTTCAATTACGACAGAGCAGATAAGGATGAGGTTCTTGAGGACGGAACAAGCAAGAATATCATCATATATGAAAAGACCCAGGAAGAAATAGATGCTACTAATTATCTGAAACAGTATCTGACAGCTCATGACGAGTCTATACCTGATAATGACTCTGTTAAGAAAGATCCCGGCTTAGTTGACGGTTATAAAGTATTTACCTATAAGGATGAGAATGGCGATACCAAGTATATCCTTAAGAAGGAACTTGCTAACAATCCTCTCTTCACTAGCATAACAGAAGATGGTAAGACCGTATATTACGCTTTAAACGGTAACGGTACGAAAGTTGATAAGATCACTGAGGTAGCCGCTCCTTCGGATGCCGACCTTCAGGCCCTTGCAATTAATGCTTCAACAAGTTCTCTTGATATTGATGAGGATTCTGAGACAGTTTCATATTACCTTAATGATGATGGTGAACTTGTTAAGGAAGTTAAGGGTGATTACGTAAGTACAACATATACCAAAGAAGTTTCGGCCCCCGGCGAATATTCCAAGGAGAGACCTACGAATGTACTTAGCGAGGCTGAGAAAAATGCTCTTATAACCAAGGTTCAGGCTGATCTTGCACTTGCATTACCTGAAGGACAGAGCGTTACGCTTAAGTTTGCAGAGGTTAAGGATGCGGAATCAAACGATACATATTATAAGCTTACGGGAAGCTATGTACCTCTGTTCAAGGTCCAGATAAATTATAAGGATATCGATGAATTTGCTGATGATAATGATGGCTCAAGCTTAGACCCGTACTGGGTTAAGACGGGAGAGTACACCATTCCGATAATTAATAAGACGGTGGAAACAGGTTATTATACGGCTCCGATATTGACAAATCATACATCCGAAAAGATCGCTAACGGATATAACACATTCCTTCAGCGTATCAAGGATGCAGGATATACTGTTACAACTAATAACCTTCAGAAACAGATGTATGACGACGGATACAATTACGGCTGTGAAGAGATCTATATTTGGGGAAATATTGAATATACCAAGGACGGAGTTGCTGCGAGAACAGGCATTGAGTCAGGTGAGTATACATCACTTGAGGCTGCCTTGGAAGGACTTAATACGGCTATCCAGAATAACCTTGCAACGGATGGAGTAAACGGAGATCTTACCGTAAGAACGATAGATCATTTGGGAGAGGCCAAGACGGTTAAAGTTTTGGGCGTTGACATTCCTTACTGGTATGATCCTTATGATGTTGTTCGTAAGGATAAGACGTTCACAGCTACAGAGTCATATACAAATGTTGATTATACAACGGATTCCTATAAGAAGTATGCTGCTTACGTTGAATATGTTAAGGCAGTTGTTGATGCCGCTCAGGAGGGACAGGTTCTTTCCGAGACCACATATGCAAATGCAGAGCGTATGCTTGAGGTTATGATTAACCAGAACAACAAGTACAACGGCGGCAATGGCTATCTTGATACAAAGAATGATGAAGAATTCAATAAGTTTGTGAATGACGCCAAGAATCTGCTTGCGCAGTATGAAGGTTATCAGACAAAGATTAATACTGCAAAGTCTGACATAGCAACAGCAGAGAAAAAAGTTGAAGTACTTCAGGATGCGATTGAAGATATTAAGACCGGCAAAGTTGCTGGTCAGAGGGTAACGCTCGGAGCTGCTCTTACAAATCTTCAGATTCCTGAGAAAAACTGGGCTGAGTTCTTAGGTCTTGCTTTTGAAAGAAATGAAGAGACAGGCGATGGCGTTGTTGTCAGTGATCTTACAGAAGACTTCGTTATAAATGAGGGAATGTTTAAAGAAATACTTAACATGCCCGTTAAAGATGCACTTGAGATCCTTGACGGAATCCTTAAGAACGCTGAGAGCAAGCTCGGTGCAGCTGAGGCTAATCTCGAAGTACTTAACGGTAAGCTTACGGATGCAGGTACTGCACTTAGCAGAACACTCGATCGTCTCGCACCCGGCGATGAGGGAGAAGGCGATGATGATGACGATACAACAGGTACACCCGGTATCGTAAGAGGCAATGATGAAGGAACCAATCTGACAGGCACATTCGCAGGCGGAGCCGGTGCCGGCGGCAGACGTGCAGGCGCAGGCAATGCAGGTGCAGGTAACGGCAACGGCAACGCTGTTACGATAAATAACGGACAGGTGCCGTTATCAAACGGCGATGGTGTTGTAGATGATGGTGACGATGTCCTTAAGGTTGACGGCAAGGAGATCAAAGATAACAAGACCCCTCTTGCAGCAGTGCCTGTTGATGAACAGAAGACTTCATTATGGTGGCTTGCTCTTGCAGCGCTCGCGGCAGCAACCGGTGCAGGCTCATATAAGTATTATGACAATGTGAAGAAGAAGAGGAGCGCAAGCGCTAAGAATACTGAAGATTGATTTACTGTGAACAGGGGATTAATGAGATAATGAGTTTTGGGACGGCGATAATGCATCGCCGTCCCTTTGCTTTTGTGCTATTATATTCTATATTATATATAGAAGAAACGGAATATTGACTTATACAGTCAATACAGGAATAGATTTGACATCATAAGAGGGAATGACATGAGGGTAATGATAGTCGATGACGAGAGACTCTCCGTGGCGAGTCTTGAATCTACGATCAAAGCGGCACTCGGAGATGATACCGAGATAAGATCCTATACGAATCCTGATGCCGCGCTTGAGGCAATGGAAGAATACAAACCGGAGTTAATCTTTATGGATATAGAGATGCCGGGTACGAACGGACTTGAACTTGCGGATAAGGTCAAGAAGAAGTATTCCGATGCGCACATCATATTTGTGACGGCATATTCCGACTATGCGCTTCCCGCATGGAGGCTTCATGTCGACGACTATCTGCTTAAACCTGCAAGTAAGGAAGATGTGATAAGGACCGTATCTCACATAACAGCCACATCGGCTCAGGGCATTACGGCCGATAAGAGGCTTCGCCTGCAGTGTTTCGGTAAGTTTGAGGCTTTCTATGACGGAGTTCCGGTCGTTTTTAAAAGAAGCCGTGCCAAGGAAATGCTGGCATATCTGGTCTGTGCGAAGGGCGCCGGCGTAACAAGCGGAGAACTCTGCGGAGTCTTATGGGACAATGCAACGGACATCCAGCTTAAGAAGACATACTTAAGACAGTATACGGCATCGCTTCGTGAGGCACTCAGGGAATGCGGTATGGAAGATCTGCTCATACACAGACGTAATTCCTATTCTATTGATACGAACATGGTAGACTGTGATTACTATAACTACCTTAAAGGCGGAGATCTTTCGGGTGAGGATATGTTCCACGGAGAGTTCATGACACAGTATGACTGGGCTGAGGAATTCACCGGGCAGCTGACGGAATACCTGGATTAATCCCTTTTTAAGACATGTTACGGATTTGCTACACAGGCTGTGATACAATCCGTCATGAGAGGCAGGCACCTACAGGCAGAGCCACTCAACGTACTCTGCGACCCTCTGTATGGACTACTACACTTATATATACGCAACTTGCCTGCTTCTCAATTGAAAAAGGCATTTTTGCAAATTTCAAAAAAAGTTAAAAAAGTACTTGCATTTATATAGAACCTTGTGTATACTATGTTTTGCTGTGACATGATAGCTATGAAGCGTGAGGTTGCTACAGGTCGAGAGGCTATGTAGGTAGTTCCGTGGAGCGAAGGTCATGTTGAATTGACGACAAGTCACTGTATACAAGCAAGGTCTTATTTATTTAAGAAACAACGTGTTAAGGTCGGTTTTATTTTTTTGGAATAAGCATGACACACACGGAAAAGTGTACAGTCACCAGCTTGTCGTACTTATCATTATAAAGTGCGAAAAGGAGGCGACTTTTTTTATGGCAAATCAAGTTATGAGAGTTACACTCAAGGCTTACGATCATCAGCTTGTTGATGCATCTGCCAAAAAAATCATCGAGACAGTGAAGAAGAGTGGATCAGAGGTCAGCGGACCTGTACCGCTTCCCACTAAGAAGGAGGTTGTAACCATCCTTCGTGCGGTACATAAGTATAAGGATTCGAGAGAGCAGTTCGAGCAGAGAACACATAAGAGACTCATCGACATCATTATGCCCACACCTAAGACAATAGATGCTCTTCAGAGACTGGAGATGCCTGCAGGTGTCTATATCGATATCAAGATGAAGAACAAGTAATTAAGGAGATAACAATATGAAGAAAGCAATACTGGCAACTAAGGTTGGTATGACTCAGGTCTTCAACGAAGACGGCGCGCTCATACCGGTAACAGTTCTTGAGGCTGGTCCGTGTGTAGTTACACAGCTTAAGACTATCGAGAATGATGGCTATAACGCAGTTCAGGTAGGCTTTGGTGATAAGAAGGAAAGAGTAGTTACTAAGGATAAGTCCGGACGTAAGGAAGTAGCTCACAGACATGGTGTGGGCAAGGCTGAGGCAGGTCATTTCAAGAAGGCCGGCGTTGAGCCCAAGAGATTCGTAAGAGAGTTCAAGTTTGAGAATGCAGAGGAATATACATTAGCTCAGGAGATCAAGGCAGATATCTTTGAAGCAGGAGATAAGGTAGATGCTACAGCAATCTCTAAGGGTAAGGGATTCCAGGGTGCCATCAAGAGACTGGGACAGCACAGAGGACCTATGAAGCACGGTTCGAAGTTCCATCGTCATCAGGGTTCCAACGGCGCATGTTCTTCGCCCAGTAAGGTGTTTAAGGGCAAGGGTATGCCCGGTCACATGGGACATGTGAAGGTTACGGTTCAGAATCTCGAAGTAGTAAGAGTTGATGCAGACAAGAATCTTCTTCTTATAAAGGGTGCGGTTCCCGGACCCAAGAAGGCTCTGGTAACCATCAAGGAGACTACAAGAGCAGACGTTTAATCAATCTGAAAGGAGGACCATTTAACGATGGCTAATATATCTGTATATAATATGGAAGGTAAAGAAGTTGGTACAATGGAGCTTTCCGATGCTATCTTCGGTGTAGAGATCAATGAGCACCTTGTACATATGGCTGTTGTAGCTAATCTGGCTAACAAGCGTCAGGGCACACAGAAGGCCAAGACACGTTCGGAAGTGTCAGGTGGCGGAAGAAAGCCCTGGAGACAGAAGGGAACAGGTCATGCAAGACAGGGTTCCACAAGATCACCTCAGTGGACAGGCGGCGGAGTAGTATTCGCACCCACACCGAGAGATTACACAATCAAGCTCAATAAGAAAGAAAAGAGAGCAGCGCTTAAGAGCGTGCTTACAGACAAGGTTAAGAATGACAGCCTTATCGTACTTGACAAGCTTGAGTTTGATGAGATCAAGACAAAGAATTTCGTTAAGGTGCTTGATAACCTTAAGATAAAGGGTAAGTCGCTTGTAGTTCTTCCCGAGAAGGATGAGAAGGTTGTAATGTCAGCTAAGAACATTCCTTTATGCAAGACTGCTCTTACAAGCACAATCAATGTATATGATATCCTGGATGCTAAGACACTTGTTCTTACACAGGATGCTGTTAAGACTATCGAGGAGGTGTACGCATAATGGCAGATATTAAGTATTATGATGTAATCTTAAAGCCGGTCATCACAGAGAAGAGCATGAGCGGTTACGCTGATAAGAAGTATACATTCTTAGTTCATCCCGATGCTAACAAGACCATGATCAAGGAAGCGGTTGAGAAGCTTTTCGAGGGTGCTAAGGTAGAGAGCGTTAACACAATGAATCTCGATGGTAAGAAGAAGCGCCGCGGTATGACAGTAGGCCGTACAGCCAAGACTAAGAAGGCGATCGTTAAGCTTACAGCTGACAGCAAGGATATCGAGATATTCTCAGGTCTTTGATTTTTAACCTGAGATGAATGACTATAGGTCATAAGAATGACCTGATAACAAGTAAGAAAAGGAGATAAAAAGATGGGAATCAAGACATATAACCCATATACACCGTCAAGAAGAAATATGACCGGTTCTGATTTTTCTGAGATCACAAAGACGACTCCCGAGAAGAGCCTTCTTGCTCCGATCAAGAAGAATGCCGGACGTAACAACCAGGGTAAGATAACAGTTCGTCACCAGGGCGGCGGTAACAGGAAGAAATACAGAATAGTAGATTTTAAGCGTAACAGCAAGGACGGAATTCCTGCTGAGGTTAAGAGCATCGAGTACGATCCTAACAGAAGCGCCAACATCGCACTTATCTGCTACGCAGACGGCGAGAAGAGCTACATCTTAGCTCCCGAAGGACTTAAGGTTGGCCAGAAGCTTATGAACGGTGCCGATGCCGAGGTAAGAGTAGGTAACTGCCTTCCTCTTAACAACATCCCCGTAGGTACACTTGTACACAACATCGAGCTTTATCCCGGCAAGGGCGGCCAGATGGTAAGAAGTGCGGGTAACTCAGCACAGCTTATGGCTAAAGAAGGTAAGTACGCAACATTACGTCTCCCTTCAGGCGAGATGAGAATGGTTCCTATAGTTTGTCGCGCGACAGTCGGTGTCGTAGGTAACGGTGAGCACAACCTGATTAACTTAGGTAAGGCAGGTCGTAAGCGTCACATGGGTATCAGACCTACAGTCAGAGGTTCGGTTATGAACCCCAACGACCATCCTCACGGTGGTGGTGAAGGTCGAGCACCTATCGGTCGTCCGGGTCCGAGCACTCCTTGGGGTAAGCCGGCACTCGGTCTTAAGACACGTAAGAAGAAGAAGGCTTCTAATAAGTTAATCGTTAGAAGACGCGACGGCAGAGCTATTAAGTAATTAGGAGGAGATTAAAATGGCTAGATCACTTAAA
>JAEEGJ010011901.1_pt1 | contig 21817 bp, 35 predicted proteins | sample 8958761 | NCBI WGS metagenome assembly JAEEGJ01 (sample SAMN16246546, study PRJNA631951) | gut metagenome | biome: gut microbiome; feature: rumen; material: RS-attached | host: Bos | place: Iran: Karaj | collected 2018-10
CGTGGAGGAATGGCAGAAGATAAAGGCAGTATTCGGGGAACTCCCCGCTGATAAGAAGGTGACTCTTCTCATCGATGCGGCATACATAGATTTTGCGGGAGATGAAGAGGAGGTCAGAAACTTCCTTCCCATCCTGGATGAGATGCCTGGCAACGTGCTTCCCATCATGGGATACAGCGCATCCAAGACCTTCACCATGTACGGCATGAGATGCGGAGCCATGATCTGCCTTGCCAAGACAGAAGAGGTGGCAGACGAGTTCAGGAGAGTCACTGAGGTGAGCTCCAGAGCCAGCTGGTCCAACTGCAACCGGGCTCCTCAGACCATCATAGCAAAGATCTTCGCCGATCCCGAGCTCAAGGCCAAGGTGGACGAAGAGAGAGCGGTCTACAGAGACATGCTTCTCAGAAGAGGCAGGGCCTTCGAAGAAGAGGCTGCCAAGATCGGACTGGGCATCGTGCCCTTCGACGCAGGATTTTTTGTATCCATCCCCATGCCCAACGCAGACGCGGTAGCTCAGGAGCTTGAGAAGGAAGGTATCTTCCTGGTGCCTCTGGCCAAGGGACTGAGAGTGTCGGTGGCAGCGGTATCCGAGGAGAAGGCGAGGATACTTCCCGCCAGGATAAAGGCCTGCATGGACAGACTGGGACAGTAAAGAGAGGGTGAAAACATGGCAAAAGCTAATGATATGAAACTGCAGCACGACATACGCAAAAATTTCCTGGGAGTCAGGACTCCCGAGGACCTGAACAATGTGATCAAGGAGGGAGACTTCAGGGAACTGGTGCAGATCTCCGAGGCATATCAGGACAAGAGGATCGTTGAGATCGCCCAGAGGATCTACGACCAGAAGAACCGTGTGGTACTGATCGCGGGACCTTCCAGCTCCGGCAAGACCACCACGGCCAAGAAACTCTGCACCCAGCTCAAGGTGCTGGGCCTGGATCCCCTGTACATGGGTACCGACGACTATTTCGTTGAAAGAGAAGACACGCCTCTGGACGAGAACGGCAAGTACAACTTCGAAGACCTGGACGCCGTGGACGTGGATCTTTTCAACCAGAACATCATCGCCCTTCTCAAGGGTGAAGACGTGGACCTTCCCACATTCAACTTCATGACGGGCCACAAGGAATTCGGCAAGAGGATCACCTCCATCAAGCGCAGCCAGATCATAGTCATCGAAGGCATACATGCGCTGAATGACGAGCTGACTCCCCAGATCCGCCAGCACCAGAAGTTCAAGATCTTCGTGTGCCCGGTGACAGCCCTTAAGGTCAGCAAGGAATCCGGCGTGGATCCCATCGACCACAGAATGCTGAGGCGCATGGTGAGAGACAACCAGTTCAGGGGACATTCCGCCAAGGCTACCATAGACAACTGGCCCTCAGTGAGAAGGGGTGAGGACAAAAATATTTTCCCCTACAGAGATCAGGCTCACGAAGCTTTCAACACCTCCCACATCTACGAGATCCCCATCCTTAAGAAGTACGCGGAACCGCTGCTCAAGTCCATCAAACAGGATGAGCCCGAGTACGAGATGGCCTCGAAGATGCTGAAGTTCCTCAGTGAGTTCGACGCCTACGAGGATGACAGTGTGGTTCCCAACGACTCCATCATCAGGGAGTTCATCGGCGGGTCCACATACGCCGACACGGATCCCGAGACCGGCAAGAAGACCTTCGTGGGAAGCAACTGGTTCCTGAGAAACGTTCACGAGTACATCAAGGAAAAGCACGGAGAGCTTAAAGAGAAGCGTCAGGAGTTCCACGAGGAACTGGTGAAGGCGGTTGAGGAAGACCACATTGACGACGTGGAAATGGCTCTCAGGGGCGAAAACGAAAAGACCGTAAAGTGATCTTTGGGAGATTCTTTTGAAGATAGCGATAGTCGGGGGCATCAACATAGACATCGAGGGTGTTCCCTTTAAAACCATCAAATACCATGACTCCAACCCGGGGAAGATAAGGCTTTCCTACGGCGGAGTCGGCAGGAACATAGCCGAGAACCTGGCCAGACTGGGAGGAGACTGCGCCCTGGTCTCCTGCGTGGGCGACGAGCCCATGAGCCTGGGGGCAGTGGAGTATCTCCGTGATCTGGGAGTGGACGTGAGCCACATCAGGGTCTTCAGGGATGAAATGCCCTCCATGTACCTGAGCATCCTTGATGATAAGGGTGACATGGAACTGGGCATATCCGACATGGAGATCGTGGATCATATCGATCCTGCGTACATCGATGAGATCAGGCCCTTCCTGGAGGAAGCCGGGGTGGTCGCCCTGGACGGGAACCTCACCGAGGAATTCCTGGGTCACGCCACGGCAGTGCTCAGCGGGACGAAGCTTTTCTTCGACCCGGTGTCCGCCAACAAGGGGGTCAGAGCCAAGAAGTTCGTGGGCAGGTTTTTTGCGGTGAAGCCCAACAGGATCGAGGCGGAGGCCCTGCTGGACATGAAGATCTCTTCCGACGATGACGTGAGGGAGGCCGGCCGCAGGTTCATGGAACTGGGTGTGTCCAAGGTGTTCATCACCCTGGGCGAGGACGGCGTCTTCTATATGGAGGAAGGCGACTCCGGGTTCATCAGGCCGTCCAAGGACCTGGTGATCATGAGCGCCACGGGCGCGGGAGACAGTTTCAGCGCATGCATCCTTCTGGGCATCGCCAGAGGACTCAGCGCAAAAAAGACCGCAGAGATAGGTATGATCGCCTCCAGGATCACCATGAGCACCCGCAAGGCAGTAAGCGAGGAGATCAGCCTGGAGTTGATAGAAGATTTAATGAGCAAGGAGATTTAGAATGGATCATCTTAGAATAAAACCGGAAGTTAAAGAAGCACTGGAGCAGGGAAGACCTGTGGTCGCCCTGGAGTCCACCATCATCGCCCACGGCATGCCGTACCCCAGAAACGTGGAGACGGCTCTCAACGTTGAGAAGGTCATCAGGGAGCACGGCGCAGTGCCCGCCACCGTTGCCATAATCGGCGGCGAGATCAGAGTGGGCCTCACCCCGGAGGAGATCGAGTATCTTGGGACCGCCAAGGGTGTGCTCAAGGTTTCCAGGAGAGACATGCCCCTGGTGATCTCAAAGAAGATGGACGGAGCCACCACCGTGGCCGGAACCATGATGGCAGCCGCCATGGCGGGCATCAAGGTCTTCGTCACCGGCGGTATCGGCGGAGTCCACAGGGGAGCGGGAGAGTCCTTCGACATCTCCGCAGACCTGGAGGAGTTCAAGACCACCAACGTGACAGTGGTATGCGCAGGCTGCAAGTCCATCCTGGACATCCCTGCCACCATGGAATACCTGGAGACCAAGGGAGTGCCCGTGGTCTGCTACGGAGCCGACGAGATCCCTGCCTTCTACTCCAGAAGGTCGGGAGTCATGGCCGAGCTCAGAATGGACGATCCCCAGGAGATCGCCGACATGATCAGAGCCAAGGATGCTCTTGAACTTCCCGGAGGAGTTCTTGTGACCTGCCCGGTACCTGAAGAGGACGAGATCCCCTTCGAGGAGATGGACGGCTACATCCAGGAGGCTCTGGCCGACTGCGCGAGAGACGGAGTCACAGGCAAGAGGATCACACCCTACCTGCTTTCAAAGGTCAAGGACCTGACCGAGGGCAGGAGCCTGGAAGCCAACATCAAGCTGGTGCTCAACAACGCAGCCGTCGGAGCGGAGATCGCAAAGGGACTGGCCAGATAGACATCGACGCGCCTGTAAGACGAGACAAGAGGATGGAAGACGATATGATCCCTGATATCAGCAAATTCAAATTGTATTATGACATATCTGAGGTCAGCAGGTGCCTGCTGTGCCACGATTCTCTTTGCACCAAGGTGTGTGGGCTGTCATCTCTGCAGACTGGTGTGCACCGAAAAAGCCATCAGGACCGCGAAGAAGACCATCAAAAGATAAAAGCATGTGGTTCATTAAACCGCCTTCGGGCGGTTTTTTTAGTGGGCGGGTGGGATGTTTTGCGCCTGATGGACAGATATGGTGTGTTATGGCAGGGGGAACCCAAGATATGGTGGCCTGAGGGGTCCTGAAACGCACGCCAGATTGCGTGTAAATGCTCCGCGTGGCGAGAAGCCTTGAAAATCAAGGACTTTGCTGTGATAAAGCGCCCGAAAAAACCCTGAAAAATAATTAAAAAAATGCTTGCATTTGACTTTTCCTTCGAATATAATTAGAGAGCTTGCTTAAGGCGTAGATGCGGGAAGTTGCAGGGCTATCTGGTAATTTCCGCGGAGCATGTCCGAACTCGATTCGGGCGAAGGGACTCGCCTTGTGTTTTGCTTTGAGAACAAAAGCAGAAAACACACGTAAGCGTGTAAAAAGGCGACAGAACCGCCTGAAGCCTTGAAAATCAAGGCTTGAGCCCCTGTACGGAGCATAGCGAAAACAGTACGAAAGACAATTAAGGAGGAAAAAATGAGCGGTAAAGACAAGATCAGGATCAAACTCAGAGGTTATGATCACGCACTCCTGGATCAGTGCGCACAGAAGATCATCGACACGGTCAAGAAGACCGGAGCGGACGTTAGCGGTCCCATTCCTCTTCCCACAGACAGGGAAGTGGTCACCATCATCAGAGCGGTGCACAAGTATAAGGACTCCCGCGAACAGTTCGAGCAGAGAACTCACAAGAGATTGATCGACATCACTAACGCGACACCCAACACAACACAGGCTCTCACAAAGCTGAACCTGCCGGCGGGCGTTGAAGTAGAGATCAAATAAGTCAGTTAAGGGTACTCCCCTTGGTAAGAACTCATGAGAGGGCAAAGGCCAAACCAGAGAGTTCCAATGTAAGATTTGGAGGAAATCAATGAAAACAATCTTAGGAAAGAAAATGGGCATGACCCAGATCTTCGACGAAGAAGGAAACGTAATTCCCGTAACAGTCGTCGAAGCAGGTCCCGAAGTCGTAACTCAGGTAAAGACAGTTGAGACAGACGGATACGATGCAGTCCAGGTCGGCTTCGAAGATCAGAAGCCCCAGAGGGTCAACAAGCCGATGACAGGCCACTTCGAAAAGGCCGGCGTAGCTCCCAAGAGATATCTTGCGGAATTCAGACCGGATGACGGAGACACCTACGAAGTAGGACAGGTCATCACAGCAGCCGAGTTTGAAGTAGGTTCCAAGCTCGACGTAACGGGTACTTCAAAGGGAAAGGGAACCCAGGGTAACATCAAGAGGCACCACCACAGACGTGGCCCCATGTCCCACGGTTCAAAGCACAAGAGACTTCCCGGCGGTCTGGCAGCAGCCACTTATCCGTCAAGAGTCTTCAAGGGCAACGAAGGTCCCGGAAGAACAGGAAGAGACACAGTCACAGTACAGAATGTGGTCTTAGTAAAAGTTATCGAAGACAGAAACCTCATGCTGATCAAGGGAGCGATCCCCGGAAACAAGGGCGGACTCGTCCGTATCCAGTATGCGGTTAAAGGTCAGGGCAAATAATTCGGGTGAAAGGAGGAGACAAAATGGCACAGGTTACAATGCTGGATATGCAGGGAGCTAATGCAGGTAACATCGAACTTAACGATGAGATCTTCGCGATCACCCCGAACGAATTTGCGGTTCACGCAGTAGTCAAGAACTACCTGGCGAACCAGAGACAGGGCACTCAGTCCGCAAAGACCAGAGGCGAAGTCAGAGGAGGAGGCCGCAAGCCTTTCAGACAGAAGGGTACAGGCCGTCACAGACAGGGACACTCCACAGACCCCTCACAGGTAGGAGGCGGCGTAGTGTTCGCTCCGAAGCCCAGGGATTACAGATACACTCTTCCCAAGAAGCTCAGAAGACTCGCAATGAAGTCTGCTCTGTCTTCAAAGGTTGCGGAGAACGAGATCATCGTAGTGAACGAACTTAAATTCGATGAGCCCAAGACAAAGGACATGATCAAGTTCCTTGAGGCTGTAAAGGCCGGCAAGAAGGCGCTCATCATCACAGCTGAAAAGGACGAAAACGTAGTTAAGTCCGCCAACAATATCCCCGGAGTAAGAACTGCGCTTGTGACAACGATGAACGTTTATGAGATCATAAACCATGAGAGCTTCATCGTTACCGAAGAGGCGGTCAAGTTGATCGAGGAGGTGTACAAATAATGAAAAACGCATATGACGTAATATTGACTCCTGTCATCTCTGAACAGAGCATGGACGTGGCGGCAGACAAGAAATACACTTTCAAGGTCGCTAAGGAAGCCAACAAGACACAGGTCAAGCTTGCCGTCGAAGAGATCTTCGGAGTTGAGGTCGCAAAGGTCAACATCATGAACTACAGCGGCAAGTTAAAGAGAATGGGAAGATATTCCGGTCTGACACCCGCCTACAAAAAGGCGATCGTCACTCTCACACCCGGGAGCAAAGAGATCGAATTCTTCCAGGGATTATAATTTAGGAGGTAGAGGAAAATGGGAATCAGAAAATACAAACCGACTACCCCGGGCTTAAGAGGAATGACGGTCTCCACATTTGAGGAGATCACAAAGGATACCCCCGAAAAGTCATTGACAGTGACTCTGAAGAAGCACTCCGGAAGGAACAACACCGGAAGGATCACAGTCAGACATAAGGGAGGCGGCACAAGAGCCAAGTACAGAATCATCGACTTCAAGAGAGATAAGGACGGAGTTCCCGGAAAGGTAACTTCCATCGAGTACGATCCCAACAGGACCGCAAATATCGCCCTTATCACTTATGCAGACGGTGAGAAGAGATACATCATTGCTCCCGGCAAGCTGACAGTGGGACAGACGATCGTATCCGGACCCGATGCAGACATCGTGGTAGGAAACGCTCTTCCCCTGGCAAACATCCCCGTAGGTACGATCATCCACAACGTGGAGCTCAAGCCCGGCAAAGGCGGACAGCTTGCCAGATCAGCCGGAAACGGCGCACAGCTCATGGCTAAGGAAGGTGCTTACGCACAGGTAAGACTTCCGTCCGGAGAAGTCCGCAAGGTCTCAATGAGATGTAAGGCCACCATCGGTGAGGTCGGAAACGAAGAATCCGCCAACATCCAGATCGGAAAGGCCGGACGTACGAGACACATGGGAATCAGGCCCACAGTAAGAGGTTCCGTAATGAACCCCAACGACCATCCCCATGGCGGCGGCGAAGGCAGAGCGCCCGTCGGCAGAAAGAGCCCCGTTACACCTTGGGGCAAGCCTGCTCTTGGATATAAGACTAGGAAGAAGAACAAAGATTCCAACAAGTACATCGTCAAGAGAAGGAACGAGAAATAAAGAAAGGAGCAAAGAACAGAATGTCAAGATCACTCAAAAAGGGACCTTATGTCAACGCCAAGCTGCTTAAGGCTATCGAAGAGTTAAACGCATCCAACGAGAAGAAAGTCATCAAGACATGGTCAAGACCTTCAACGATCTTCCCGCAGATGGTTGGACACACCATAGCAGTTCATGACGGCAGGAAGCACGTCCCCGTATATATCACAGAAGATATGGTCGGTCACAGACTCGGTGAGTTTGCTCCGACAAGAACATTCAGAGGTCACGCCTCTGATAAGGCCACAAAGGGCAGATAAGGAAAGGAGAAGAAACAATGGAAGCAAAAGCAGTTGCCAAATATGTCAGAATGTCTCCTATCAAATTGCAGCCCGTTTGTGATTTAGTAAGAGGCAAGGATCTGAACGAAGCTCTGGCCATCCTGAAGTTCACACCCGGCAAGGGTTCCGCTCTTGTTGAGAAGGTAGTTAACTCCGCAAAGGCCAACGCTGAGAACAATTTCGATATGGATCCCGACAATTTATATGTAGCAGAGATCTACGCGAACCAGGGCCCCACAATGAAGAGATGGAGAGCCGGTTCTCAGGGTAGAGCATCGATCATCCTTAAGAGGTCAAGCCACATCGGCGTAACCCTTAAGGAGAAGGAATAAGGAGGTTGGCACATGGGTCAGAAAGTCAGTCCACATGGATTCAGAGTAGGCGTAATCAAAGACTGGGACTCCAAATGGTACGCAGGCAAAAAGAATTTTGCTGATAATCTTATCGAGGACAACAAGGTAAGAGAATACATCACAAAGAAGCTTTATGCCGCAGGAGTTGCCAAGGTCGTTATTGAGAGAGCCTCAGGCAATAAACTCAGAGCTAACGTCATGACAGCTAAGCCGGGCATGGTCATCGGAAGATCAGGCGACGGCATCGAAGCTATCAAGAAGGACCTTGTAAAGCTTACAGGTAAGGAAGTAGAGCTCGAGATCATCGAGATCAGACGTCCCGAATTAGATGCTCAGTTGAGCGCTGAAGCAGTCGCACAGTCCCTTGAAAGACGTACATCATTCAGAAGGGCCATGAAGCAGCAGATCTCCAGGACCATGAAGGCCGGAGCTAAGGGCATCAAGGTCGTAGTATCCGGAAGACTCGGCGGAGCCGAGATCGCCAGATCCGAGAAGTATTCCGAGGGTAACGTTCCTCTGCACACACTGAGAGCCGACATCGACTACGGTTTTGCAGAAGCTGACACCACCTACGGAAGGATCGGCGTAAAGGTCTGGATCAACCACGGTGAAGTACTTGACAAGGGTCTCAAGAGCGCAGTTCCCGAAGAAAAGAGGGAGAAGAAGGGCGACAAGAGACAGAGAAGAGACGGCGCAAGAAGAGACGGCGCAAGATCGGACAGAAGAGAAGGCAGAAGGAACGACAGATTCCAGAAGGAAGAAGCCCCCAAGGCTACTCCGAGAATCAGGAAGACACCCAAGCCCGCTCCGATAGTTGAACCCCAGCAGGAAGCTGAGGCTCAGGAACCGATGGAGACAACTGAAGCATAGAATTTGGAAAGGAGGAACTAAGCCATGTTAATGCCAAAACGTGTCAAGCACAGAAGACAGCACAGAGGTAGAATGACAGGCGTAGCCACAAAGGGCAACACCATTACCTATGGCTCATATGGATTAGTTGCACAGGAATGTGCATGGATCACCTCAAACCAGATCGAGGCTGCCCGTGTGGCAATGACCAGATCTATCAAGAGAGGTGGTAAGGTATATATCAAGATCTTCCCTCACAAACCGGTAACAAAGAAGCCGGCCGAAGTACGTATGGGTTCCGGAAAAGGTGCTCCTGAGTACTGGGTAGCCGTAGTTAAGCCCGGCAGAGTGATGTTCGAGATCGAAGGAGTCGGCGAGGAAGCAGCAAGAGAAGCTATGAGACTCGCAGCCAACAAGCTCCCCATCAAGTGCAAGTTCATGATGAAGGAGCAGCAGGCGGAAGGCGGTGAAGCATAATGGAATTGAAGAAAATGAGAGAACTGACCGAGGCGGAACTCAACACCGAACTCGATAAGATGAAAAAAGAGCTTTTCAATCTCAGGTTCCAGCATGTCACCGGTCAGCTGGAGAACCCTGTAAAGATGAGAGAGCTCAAGAAGGATATCGCAAGAGCTAAGACGATCCTCAAAGAGAGAGAAGCATAAAGGAAAGGAGGAAGAATTATGGCAGTTGACAGAAACGCAAGAAAAACCAAGGTCGGCATCGTAGTATCCGACAAGATGGATAAGACAATCGTCGTCGCAATGGAAGACTTCATAAGACACCCCCTTTACGGCAAGGCTGTTAAGAGGACCAAGAAGGTCAAGGCTCACGACGAGAACAATGAATGCCAGATCGGCGACAAAGTAAGGATCATGGAAACGAGACCCCTTTCAAAGGACAAGAGATGGAGACTTGTTTCTATCATCGAGAAAGTTAAGTAAGGGAGGCAACGGATAATGATTCAGACAGAAACAAGATTAAAAGTTGCTGACAATTCCGGCGCTAAGGAACTCCTTTGCATCCGCATCCTGGGCGGAACAAGCCGTCAGTATGCAAACATCGGAGACATCATCGTATGCGCCGTTAAAGATGCGACACCCGGCGGAGTCGTCAAGAAGGGCGACGTCGTCAAGGCCGTAGTGGTTAGGACAAAGCACGGCGTTAGACGCCATGACGGTTCATATGTAAAGTTCGATCAGAACGCAGCCGTAATTATCGGCGGAAAAGATGACAAGAACCCCAAGGGTACTCGTATCTTTGGACCTGTTGCCAGAGAACTTAGAGATAAGGGCTTTATGAAGATCGTTTCATTGGCTCCGGAAGTATTATAAAGGAGGAAATGGAAATGAAGATCAGAAAAGGCGACACGGTCAAGGTCATTGCCGGCAAGGACAGAGGCAAGACAGGTAAGGTCCTGAAGACCTACCCCAAGGACAATAAGGTAGTTGTTGAGGGCGTAAACATTCAGACAAAGCACGCTAAGGCAACCAGGAACACTGCAGCTGAGATCAAGCATATCGAAGGACCCATCGATGCTTCCAACGTTATGTACTACGATACAAAGGCTAAGCAGGCTTCCAGAGTTGGATACAAGGTCAAGGAAGACGGAACAAAGTCCAGAGTCTTCACCAAGACCGGAAAGACAATAGACTGAGAAAGGAGGAGACGGTTTTGACAGCTAGATTAAAAGAGACATACGACGCCGAAGTATTCGGTCAGATGAAGGAAAAATTCCAGTACAAGAACGTTATGGAAGTTCCCAAGCTCGAAAAGATCACCATCAACATGGGACTCGGAGAAGCTAAGGAAAACGCCAAGCTTCTGGAATCCGCCATCGAAGAGATCGCGCTCATCGCCGGTCAGAAGCCTGTAGTCACAAAGGCAAAGAAGTCCATCGCGAACTTCAAGGTCAGACAGGGCATGCCGGTAGGAGCCAAGGTCACTCTCAGAGGAGACAGAATGTATGAATTCGCAGATAAGCTTTTCAACATCGCTCTTCCCAGAGTTAGAGACTTCAAGGGAGTCAGCAAGAACGCCTTTGATGGCAGGGGCAACTACTCCATGGGCATCAAGGAACAGCTCATCTTCCCTGAGATCAGTTATGACCAGGTCGAAACTATCAAAGGAATGAACATCGTATTTACTACAACGGCTAAGACAGACGAAGAGGCACAGGCTCTGCTTGAACTCCTTGGAATGCCGTTTGAGAAGTAGGAGGTATTTCATGGCAAAGACATCATTAAAGGTTAAGCAAGCTAGAAAGCCTAAGTATCAAACACGTGCATACACAAGGTGCAGGATCTGCGGAAGACCTCACTCCGTGCTTAAGAAGTACGGCATCTGCCGTATCTGCTTCAGAGAACTTGCCTACAAGGGCGAGATCCCCGGAGTCAAGAAGGCAAGCTGGTAAAACATTGTGAAAGGAGAAAAGCTGTTATGACAATGACAGATCCCATTGCGGATATGCTGACTCGTATCAGGAACGCCAACACAGCAGGACATGACACTGTGGAGATCCCTGCTTCCAAGATGAAGAAGTCGATCGCACAGATCCTGAAGGATGAGGGCTTCATCAATGATTTCGAGGTCATAGAGGACGGCAAGCAGGGCATCATCAAGGTAACGATGAAGTATGCTGCCGGTAAAGAAAAAGTTATTTCAGGTATTAAGAAGATTTCCAAGCCCGGCCTTAAGGTCTACGCAAAGGCTGAAGACGTTCCCAGAGTTCTGGGCGGCCTGGGCATCGCGATCCTTTCCACTTCCAAGGGAGTCATCTCCGACAAGGAAGCCAGGAAACTCGGCATCGGCGGCGAAGTCATCTGCTATGTTTGGTAGGAGGTAAGGATATGTCCAGAATCGGAATCAGACCCATTACTGTTCCCGCCGGCGTAGAGGTTACGGTAGATGGAAATCTTGTAACAGTCAAGGGACCCAAGGGCCAGCTGACCCAGGAGATCGCTCCCGAGATGGCTGTTGAATTAAATGACGGCGTGCTCACAGTAAAGCGTCCCAACGATGACAGACAGGAACGCAGCCAGCACGGCCTCGCAAGGACACTGATCCACAACATGGTGGTCGGAGTCACAGAGGGCTTCGAGAAGAAGCTCCAGCTCGTAGGAGTCGGATACAAGGCAGAGAAGAAGGGTGACACCCTGGTACTCAGCCTCGGATATTCCCACCCCGTAGAGCTCAAGGATCCCGAAGGGATCACAACAGAATGTCCTTCTCAGACGGAAATCGTCGTAAAAGGAATTGATAAGGCATTTGTCGGCAATTACGCGGCAGACATCAGAGCGTGGAGAAAACCGGAACCCTACAAGGGCAAGGGAATCAAGTACGTGGACGAAGTCATCCGTCGTAAGGAAGGCAAAGCAGGCGCTAAATAAGGGAAAGGAGTGAGTTGAAATGGCAAATGAATCAAGAAACGACAGACGTCTCAAGAGACATTACAGAGAAAGAAAGAACATTTTCGGAACTCCTGAGAGACCCAGACTTTGCGTATTCAGGTCAAGCAAGAACATCTCCGCTCAGATCATCGACGATGTGAACGGCAAGACACTTTGCTCTGCATCCTCACTGGACAAGGAGCTCAAGGCTGAGATCGGATACGGCGGAAACAAAGAGGCCGCCAAGAAAGTCGGAGAAGCGCTTGCTAAGAGAGCACTTGCTGAAGGTATCACCGAAGTCTGCTTTGACAGAGGCGGATTCCTTTATCACGGAAGAGTTGCAGAACTGGCAGACGGTGCTCGCGAAGCCGGATTGAAATTCTAACAGGAGGAAGAAAGAATGCGTAATATCGTTGATGCATCCAAGCTCGAACTGACATCGACAATCGTCAACATCAGAAGAGTCTCCAAGACCGTTAAAGGCGGTAAGAACATGAGATTCTCCGTGACGGTAGTCGTGGGTGACGGCGAAGGACACGTAGGCGTAGGCCTTGGCAAGTCCATCGAGATCCCCGAAGCAGTCAGGAAGGCTGAAGAGGATGCTAAGAAGAACATGATCTTTGTACAGACCGTAGGAACGACGATCCCCCACAAGAACCTGGGAGTTTTCGGAGCCGCAAGAGTACTCCTCATGCCGGCTGCCCAGGGTACCGGAGTTATCGCCGGATCCTCCGCCCGTACAGTACTGGAAGCCGCTGGCATCAGGGACGTAAGAGCCAAGTCCATCGGATCCTCCAATACAGTAAATATCGCTTATGCAACTCTTGCCGGCCTTAAGAGCATGATGACAGTTGAGAAGGTCACAGCCCTGAGAGGCAAGACAAGAGAAGAGATCTTAGGATAAGGGGGAAGTGACATGGCAGACAAAATGATCAAGATCACTCTTACCAAGAGTACCATCGGAGCTACTCCCAAGCAGAAGAAAGTTGTCGAAGCGTTAGGACTTAAGAAAATGCACCAGTCCGTAGAACTCGTTGACAACGCTGCAACCAGAGGCGCCTGCGCCAAGGTTTCGCATCTTGTTACGATAGAAGAATAGGGAGGTGCAAAAGATGAAATTAAGTGAATTAAAGGCACCCAAGGGCGCCACATCCAAAGCCTGGAGAAAGGGCAGAGGAACCGGATCCGGAAACGGAACCACATCCGGAAGAGGCATGAACGGTCAGAACTCCAGATCCGGCGGCGGCGTACGTCTCGGATTTGAAGGTGGTCAGATGCCCCTTTACAGAAGACTTCCCAAGAGAGGATTCACCAACGTATGGGGAACAGTTTACAGCACAGTAAACGTAGCTGACCTCAACTGTTTTGAGAAGGATTCCGTAGTGGATCTTGAAGCTCTCGTTGAATGCGGTCTTCTGAAGAAGGTTGAGGACGGCCTCAAGGTTCTCGGAAACGGAGACCTGAACGTCGCACTTACCGTCAGAGCAAACAAGTTTTCAAAGAGTGCTGTTGAGAAGATCGAAAAAGCCGGAGGAAAGGCCGAGGTGATCTAGAATGGGAATGATAAAGACTGTAGCGCAAGCTTGGAAGATTCCGGAACTGAGGACAAAGATCCTCTACACACTGATGATGCTCCTCATTTTCAGGATCGGTTCCAACATCCCTGTGCCCAACATTAACCGTGCGGTACTTGCAGATCTGTTCACTGGCGAGACAGGGCTTTTCAACCTATTCGACTTATTCTCAGGCGGTTCGTTTTCGAACTTCACCATTTTCGCACTGAGCATCACGCCGTACATCACGGCATCCATCATAGTGCAGCTTCTTACCATGGCATTCCCGTACTTCGAGAACCTCGCAAGACAGGGAGTCGAGGGTAGGAAGAAGATGGCTCAGATCACAAGGTACATGACCGTCGTCCTGGCAGTTGTCCAGGCCATCGGTCTTACCATCGGTCTCTTCAGAAGAGCCATCATCGATACAAGTATATTCTCGATCATCGTAGTTATACTGGTACTGACCGCAGGAACAGCGTTCCTCATGTGGCTGGGCGAAAAGATCAACGACAACGGAATCGGAAACGGAATCTCCCTTCTGATCTTCGCAGGAATCGTTGACCGTATCCCCAGCGCCATCAGAAGCCTTGCAACTCAGTACACTTCCGGAAACATGTCCCTGATCACCATCATCCTGCTGCTGGTAGCTGCAGTTCTGGTCATCGCAGGCGTCGTGCTCATCCAGGAAGGTACGAGAAAGGTACCTGTACAGTATGCAAAGAGAGTAGTCGGCAGGAAAATGTACGGTGGACAGTCCACCCACATTCCCATCAAGGTCAACCAGAGCGGAGTTATTCCTATCATCTTCGCACTGTCACTCCTTCAGTTCCCGCTGACCATCACCTACTTCACAGCTGCTGATTCGGGCTTCACGACCTTCATCACGAAGTATCTGTCACCCAACGGCAACCCGGGAGTATGGATCTATGCGATACTGAACATCGTGCTGATCATATTCTTCACCTACTTCTACAATCAGATCACATTCAATCCTGTGGAAGTGGCGGATAACCTCAAGGCAAACGGCGGTTTCATCCCCGGCATCAGACCGGGCAAGGCTACATCTGATTATCTTCAGAAGGTGACCAGCAGAATAACTGTAGTCGGTGCGATCTTCCTTGCGGCGATCGCAACGCTTCCCACGATCCTCTCGACCCTTACAGGTCTCAGCCTCCACTTCGGCGGAACATCACTTCTGATCGCAGTAGGTGTTGCACTTGAGACAGTGAGAGCTCTTGAGAATCAGATGCTCATGAGAAACTATCAGGGATTCCTGAAATAAAGAGGTGCAAAAATGCTGAGAACAATTTTGCTTGGGCCCCCGGGAGCCGGCAAAGGCACCCAGGCGGTGAAAATAGTTGAAAAATACGGAGTCCCTCACATCTCAACGGGTGACATCTTCAGAGAAAACATCAAGAACGGGACCGAGCTTGGCAAGAAGGCTCAGGAATACATGAACAAGGGCGAACTTGTTCCCGATGACCTGGTATGCGATCTTGCTACATCCAGGCTCCTGGAGCCGGACTGCGAAAACGGATTCCTTCTTGACGGTTTCCCGAGAACGGTCTACCAGGCTGAGAAGCTTGATGAATTCCTTAAGGAACACGATTCCATGATCGACGTGGTCCTTAACCTGGCCGTTGAAAAGGATGAACTCATCACCAGACTTACAGGCAGAAGAGTCTGCAAGGTCTGCGGAGCTTCCTTCCACGTAGTCAGCGTTCCTCCCAAGGAGGAAGGCGTCTGTGACTTCTGCGGCGGAGAACTCATCCAGAGACCGGACGACAACCTTGAGACTGTGACAAACAGGATCGACGTGTACGATTCTCAGACAAAGCCCCTGGTTGATTATTACGAGAAGGCCGGCAACATCGCCACCATCGACGGTGCTGCTGACCTGGACAGCGTCTTCAGCGACATCGTGAAGGCCATCGGTGAATAACGATGATAGTAATCAAATCAGAGCATGAAATACGGTTGATGCGAGAGGCAGGTAAGGTCTGCAGCCTCATATTCAGAGAGCTGGAAGACCTTATCAAGCCGGGCATCTCCACCAAGGACATCGATGATCTTGTGGAAAAGACCGTAAAAGAGCACGGAATGAAGGCCGCTGAGAAAGGCTACTACGGCTATCCGGCATCGGTCTGCACTTCGGTCAACGAAGAGGTGGTCCACGGGATCCCCTCCAAGGACCGTATCCTCAGGGAAGGGGATATAGTGAGCTGCGATCTGGTGGTGGAATACAAAGGTTACATGGCGGACGCCTGCAGGACCTACGGAGTAGGAATTATCAGCGAGGATGCTCAACACCTGATCGACACAGCGGAGCGCGCCTTCTTCGACGGCATCAGAAATGCGGTGCCGGGAAAGAGGCTGAGAGACATCTCCAGAGCGGTGCAAAACACCGTGGAAGGAGAGGGCTTCGGAGTCATCAGAGATTTTGTGGGACACGGCATAGGATCCGAAATGCATGAGGATCCGCAGATACCCAATTATGTCTGCGCCGGACCCAATCCCAGGCTTCAGAAAGGCATGACGCTTGCGGTGGAACCCATGATCTGTGAGGGAAACTGGAAGGTGGAAGTGCTGGATGACGACTGGACAGCAGTTACCGTTGACGGAGGCTGGGCAGCCCATTACGAGAACACTATAGTCGTAACGGACGGTGAGCCGGAGATAATCACTCTTTAAAGGAGGCGTTAAGACAATGGCCAAAAAAGACACTATCGAGGCAGTTGGAACCGTCGTCGACGCTCAGCCGAACGCAATGTTCAAGGTAAAACTCGAAAACGGATTCGAAGTGCTCGCACACATTTCAGGCAAGATAAGAATGAACTACATCAGAATTCTTCCGGGAGACAGAGTCAAGGTGGAACTTTCACCTTACGACCTGACCCGCGGCAGGATCATTTGGCGTGATAAGTAAGACTGTACAGGGAGGAAAATAGAAATGAAAGTCAGAGCTTCCGTAAAGCCGATCTGCGAGAAATGCAAGGTTATCAAGAGAAAAGGCAAAGTAATGGTCATCTGTGAGAACCCGAAGCATAAGCAGAAACAGGGCTGATAACAAATTAATAACAAGGCCGGAGGAATCACCGGGATCCTCCACTCAAAAGGCCTCACAACATTTATATTACAGATCCTGTCTAGTCGCCCCCGGAAAGGCGAAGAAAGATAGGGGAAGGAGAAAAACGTATGGCGCGTATAGCCGGTGTTGACTTACCAAGAGACAAAAGGATAGAGATAGGTCTTACCTATATCTATGGAATTGGCAGACCAACAGCAACGCTTATCCTCGAGAAGGCTGGTGTTGATCCTGACACAAGAGTCAAGGACCTGACAGAGGATGAAGCAGGAAAGATCAGAAAGATCATCGACGAAGAGTACATGGTAGAGGGTGACCTCAGACGTGAAGTATCTCTTAACATCAAGAGACTCATGGAGATCGGCTCCTACAGAGGAATTCGTCACAGAAGAGGCCTCCCCGTAAGAGGTCAGAAGACAAAGACCAACGCAAGGACCAGAAAGGGCCCGAAGAAGACCGTTGGAAGAAAGAAGAAAGCATCCAGGTAGGAAGGAGGTAGACAAAAATGGCTAAAACTGTAAAGAAAGCAGTAAGAAAAAAGAAAATCGTAAGAAAGAACGTTGAAAAAGGCCAGGCTCATATCCAGTCTACCTTTAACAACACTCTGGTTACACTGACAGACATGGATGGCAACGCACTCAGCTGGTCATCCGCCGGATCACTTGGTTTCAAGGGATCCAGGAAATCCACCCCGTTCGCAGCTCAGCAGGCAGCAGAGATCGCAGCCAAGGGAGCTATGGAACACGGCTTAAAGACGGTAGAAGTATACGTTAAGGGACCGGGCTCCGGAAGAGAAGCAGCCATCAGAGCTCTTCAGACAGCCGGACTTGAGATCACAATGATCAAGGACATCACGCCCATTCCGCACAACGGATGCAGGCCGCCGAAGCAGAGAAGAGTCTAGTGAGAAGGGAGGAATAAGGAAATGGCAGTAAACAGAGATCCTGTTTTAAAGAGATGCAGAGCATTAGACATTGACCCGAGCCATCTCGGAATATACAAGAAGTCAAAGAGACAGCCCAACCGCCGTCAGAAGAAGATGAGCGAGTACGGTACTCAGCTTAGAGAAAAGCAGAGAGCTAAGTTCATCTACGGCGTTCTCGAGAAGCAGTTCAGAAACACTTTTGAAAAGGCAGCGAGAAAGCAGGGCGCTACAGGCGAAAACCTTCTCATCATGCTTGAATCAAGACTTGACAATGTGGTTTACCGCATGGGTTTTGCTCTTACCAGAAGAGAAGCCAGACAGCTTGTGACACACGGCCACTACACACTTAACGGCAAGAAGGTCAACTCACCGTCCCTGATGGTGAAGGCCGGAGACGTTATCGCAGTCAAGGCGTCAAGCAAGAACTCACCTAAATTCAAGGAGATCCAGGACCTTCAGGTAGTCGTACCCTCATGGATGGATGTTGATCTCGACAAGCTTGAAGGCAAGATCCTTGCACTTCCCAAGAGAGAAGAGATCGATACTCCCATTCAGGAGCACCTTATCGTCGAGCTGTACTCCAAGTAATTGATTGGACAGTTCTACTCAAACTTGGAAAGGAAGGAGGCTTCTAAAATGATAGAAATTGAAAAGCCAACGATCACGAAAGTCATTGACGAAGATGGATGCCACGGCAAATTCGTGGTAGAGCCTCTGGAGAGAGGATATGGAATGACTTTGGGCAACGCCATGAGAAGGATACTCTACAGTTCCCTTCCCGGAGCAGCAGTGGTATCCGTCAAGATCGACGGTGTGCTCCATGAGTTTTCCACCATCCCAGGCGTCAAGGAAGACGTCACCGAGATCATACTCAACCTCAAAAAACTCGCGGTAAGACTGAACGGCGATCCCACCAAGAGAGCCATCATCAACGCGATCGGACCCTGCGAAGTAAAGGCTTGTGACATTCAGGCTGACAGCGAGCTGGAGATCTTCAATCCCGATCTTCACATCGCCACACTTGAAGAGAACGCCACACTGATCATGGAGATCAACTTCGCAACAGGCAGAGGTTACGTTCCGGCTGAAATGAACAAGACGGAAGATACACCTATCTCGGTCATTCCCGTTGACTCCATATTCACACCGGTCAGAAGAGCAAACTTCACCGTTGAGAATACGAGAGTCGGCCAGGTAACAGACTATGACAGACTGATCCTCGACCTTTGGACTGACGGATCCATCTCCCCCGAAGAGGGAGTGTCCATCGCAGCCAAGATCATGCAGGAACACCTGAATCTGTTCGTACAGCTTACCGATTCCACCGGTGCCATGGAGATCATGGTAGAGAAGGAAGAAGACCAGAAAGAAAAGGCCCTCGAGATGACCATCGAGGAACTGGAGCTTTCAGTCCGTTCCTTCAACTGCCTGAAGAGGGCAGCCATCAACACGGTTGAAGAACTTACTCAGAGATCCGAAGAGGACATGATGAAGGTCAGAAACCTCGGTAAGAAGTCACTGGACGAAGTTAAAGCAAAATTAGATGAGCTCGGTTTGTCACTTAGACCGAACGATGACAAATAGTGGAAGTGAAAGGAGAATTCGGAAATGCCCGGATATAGAAAATTAGGCAGACCCTCCGCTCACAGAAAGTCAATGCTCAGGAACCTGACGACTGAACTTTTTAAGCACGGCAGGATCGAAACGACAAGTATGAGAGCGAAGGAGATCAAGAGAATCGCAGAGAAGATGATCACTCTCGCTAAGAGAGGCGACCTTCACGCAAGACGTCAGGTCTTATCCTATCTCGTGGATGAGACAACAGTCACAAAACTTTTCGATGAGATCGCACCCAACTACGCCGACAGAAACGGCGGATACACAAGGATCCTCAAGCTTGGTCCCCGTCAGGGAGACGCAGCTGAGACAGTGTTCATCGAGCTGGTGTAAATCAATATCATGAAGCGAAGACCCGAGGCGCAGTCCCCGGGTCTTTTGTTGTATTAAAAAACCGGGGCGCTCAGGCCCCGGTCCGGGTTCAGCAGTTATTTATCCAGTCCGAACACGAACTCATCGGGGATGAGTGAAGTTCCGCCCAGAATGTAAGCTGTCTTTACGGTGTTTTCCTGAATGTAGGGAGCATCCGCATCGGTGTAGGACTGATGCGTTCCGCCGTAGAGGATGGGAGCATCCAGACTGTAGGCCAGGAGGCCGCCTGAGATGCAGTCGGGGAAGTTTCCGCCGTAGGCGAAGACCACTGTTGAAACGTAGGGCTTCAGGTCGAAGAATTCTTCGGCTACAGCCTTGGCTGTGAGCGATCTGTCTTTTCCTGCGACTCTGTCCACGGTACCGTCGGTATCGTATTCAGCAAGTGCCTCAGCGATCTCCTCGGACACGGCTCCCTTGCCGCCGATGACGTAGATCTGTCTCTTGCCCTCAGCCAGGTAATCCAGCTGATAATCTTCCAGTTTCGTGCCTGCCAGGAGCACCGGAAGGCCTGTGGCTGAAGCTGTGGCGGCGTCCGCGTAGTTGGCGCCGGAGCATACCAGCAGGTATTCTGATTCACCCAGAGCGTTCAGGATCTCCAGGTTGGTGTTGTACCTGGACTTGCCGGAGTATCTGGTCACCTTGTATCCGAGAGCCTCCAGGCTGTCGCTGTACTCGGTGGACACTGCGCCGTTGCCGCCGACGATGTAGATGTCGCCGCCTTCAACAAGGTTTTCCTCGATGAAGGTGGTGGCCATGAGGCGGGATGACTCCACCTTGTTGCTGATGAGAAGCACGGGAGCCTCCTTCATGATGGAAAGCGAGCTGCCGCTCAGTGCGTCGGGGAAATCATCTCCCGTGGCGACGATCACGCTGTCCAGCTTCATGAGAGAGTTGTTATTCATGTACCTCTTTGCGACTTCAAGAGATGTCTGGTAGCGGGTCTTGCCGTACACTCTGGTGAGGATCGTCTGGTCAAGAAGATCGTAGATGGGGAATTTTTCATCCACGAATCTCATGTAGGACACGAAAGCTCTGTAGCCCTGCTCGGTGGCATGAGTGTTCACCAGGCCGTTTAGAATATGCTTCATTCCGGGGTTGTCTCCTTCAAGCACCGCAAAAGAGCAGAGTCCGCTCATTACCGAATTGTCGTTCTTGACGAATCTTTCATCTGTCGCAGGGTCGATGCCGATGGAGGTCAGGGCGATGGCGACCATGGCCGTGGATTCGGCTGTGGGCTCCGTGGTGCCGCTGTACTTGGCGGAGAAGGTACCGTCCTCGTTCTGGTTGTCGGACAGCCATTTCACGGCCTTATCGATCTTATCGTGCACCTCATCATTTTCCTCATAATAGGGAGCCAGTGCCGCGATCACCATGGCGGTGATGTCCACGTCAGGCTCTGTTCCGATGATCGCCCAGCCGCCGTCCTCAATGTAAGCATCAGCTATGGTGTCGACCAGAACATCTCTGGTCGCAAGGTCTTCTTCGGGAACGTCCTCGCAGACCGGGAGATTGTAATCGTGGGAGTCCATGGCGATCAGTGCCCAGATGTAGGCGTTGAGCCCCTGCTTATCCAGCTGGTTCTTGTCGGCCTGAAGTATGAACAGATCGAAATCTGTGAAGGTCCTGGGATCGTATCCGAGGGCAGTGAGCGTAAGTATGGCCTTTGAGATATCGGTGGTCTGATAATTGACGGGGCCCACCGTGCCCGCACCAAGGTTGAAGTAATCATCTACGGTCTGGAGATAGTGGGGATTGACTTCCCTGCCGTCTCTTTTCTGGTCAAAGATGAACCAGTCGCCCACCTTGTAGGTGGCGTTCTCGTCGACACTCATGAGCTTGGCAGCCTTCTGGACCAGCATCTCATAGACGTCATCGATATCTTCCTCATCGGGGATGCCGTCATACCTGAAGGTTATGGTGTAGAGCAGTGTGGTGTTATATGCTTCGTCATAAGGTGTCTGCACCTGGATGTAGTCGATGGCACCGTCTGCAGGGGTGGTGGAATCGCCGTAATCCACGGGAACTCCGTGAGCCTCCGTGCTGCCTGTCATAAAGTCGGAATAGTATCCGCCCAGATAGGTGCCGTCCTTGGTGTAGT
>JAEEGJ010011904.1_pt1 | contig 21809 bp, 14 predicted proteins | sample 8958761 | NCBI WGS metagenome assembly JAEEGJ01 (sample SAMN16246546, study PRJNA631951) | gut metagenome | biome: gut microbiome; feature: rumen; material: RS-attached | host: Bos | place: Iran: Karaj | collected 2018-10
AGGTATCCTGCCAATTCCGTGAGCCGACTTGTAGCGTTCTTCTTCGCTGATTTCTGGAAGCTCGGAAAGATCAATATCTAAATCATCCCAGCTTACAAGAAGGCAGTCTATTTTTAGAGCCTGACTTTATGATACTCTTACACAATACAACACTATGCAATTCATTGAACATTCCATCAATTCAAACTAAAATATCCCTATGGAAAAGAACGCAGACGAACAATACAACAAAATGGTAAACACCCCGGTTTGGAAGCTGATTACAAAGCTTGCAATTCCTACAATAATTTCTATGCTGGTTACCTCCCTTTACAACATGGCCGACACCTTTTTTGTTTCCCAGCTGGGTACCGAAGCCTCTGCCGCCGTTGGAATTGTTTTTCCTATCATGTCTATCATCCAGGCCTGTGGTTTTACCCTGGGTATGGGTTCTGGAAGTCTCGTCTCTATCCGTCTGGGCCAGAAGCGTAACGAGGAAGCTTCTATAATCAGCTCTACCGCTTTTTTTGCAGCCCTCGCCGTTGGTCTTCTTATCACGATTTTTGGTAATTCTTTTGCCCGCGTTGTTCTTGGTTTTGCCGGTGCAGATGAATCTGTTCTGCCTTTTGCAAAAGATTACGCCTTCTTCATTTTCTGGGGCGCTCCTTTTATGTGTGCCTCTTTTGTTTTGAATAATGATTTACGTGCCGAAGGAAAAGCATTTTTCAGTATGATCGCCTTGACCACCGGCGGAATCATCAACATGGTGCTGGATCCTTTCTTTATTTTCAGCGAGCTGCCACTTTTTGACGGCAGCCTCGTTCTCAAGGGCTTTGGTCTTGGAATCCGCGGTGCGGCAATTTGTACCCTCCTCACACAGTTTACAAGCTTCTGGCTGCTCTTTTCTTTTTATCTGAGAAGAAAATCTATCTGCCACATCAGCATCAAAAATGTTTCAAAAGATATCCGTCTTTTGGGCAAGGTTACCGCAACAGGACTTCCGTCCCTTGCACGTCAGGGACTGGCCAGCATCGCTTCTATTTTACTCAACCGTAATGCTGCCCTCTTTGGCGTTTCTGCAATTGCTGCTATGTCCATCGTCGGAAAAATCGTAATGTTCATTGCCAGCATGATGATTGGAATCGGCCAGGGCTTTAGTCCAGTCAGCGGCTATAATTACGGTGCAAAGCGCTACGACCGCGTTAAAAAGGCCTATATCTTCCTGGTATGCAGCGGAGCCACAGTTATGTCTGTTTTTGCCGCTCTAGCCCTTATTTTCGCTCCTCAGATTATTGCTGCCTTCCGTAACGACCCGGAGGTAATTGCCGTAGGAACCGTTGCCCTCCGCTGGCAGGCTGCCTTCCTGCCACTGCACGCTTTAATTGTAGGAACAAATATGCTCATGCAGTCTACCCGCCACATAAAAGCCGCAACCTTCCTTTCTATGAACCGTCAGGGCGTATATTTCATCCCGGCCATTTTGATTTTACCTCAGCTTTTCGGCCTCTTTGGCGTAGAAATCAGCCAGGCTGTAGCTGATTTGTGCAGTACCTTCACCGCCATCCCTTATATGATCTGGTTTTTCAGAAAACTCCCGAAGACAGAAGAATAATAGAAAAGTCTAAAATCTTTTTTTTATTTTCCGATAATGGAAATATGAGAGCATCTAATAAGTCTAGTATCATAACCGGAGTCGCTTTGCTGTCGCTGGCGGCCCTTTTTACAATCAGTTTGATTCTTTTACCCCTGGATTATGGTGTAAGTGGTCCAGGTCACAATAATATTTTATATGTACTCGGAGATATGCTGTACTCTGTTTACGGTTTCTGCAGCATTTTGATTCCAGGCTTCCTTTTTGTTTCCGGCCTTTCCTGCTTTGCTTCTAAGTGGACAGCCAGAAAAACTCTCCGCCTTCTTACTGCACTTATTCCATTTTTCACCTGTGTTGTTACAGAAAGCATAGTTCGTTCTATAGTAAAAGTAGATCATTCTCCTTTTGCCATTGCCAAGATTCTCATTGCCCTTGTTACCGGTGCTATGCTCGTTGTAATTGAATATCTTGGAACAGGCATTATTGCAGACAGACTTAATCATGGCGGATTCAAAAATCTCAGAAAGCCGGTTAAAAAGCCTGCAGCAGCTTCAGCTGATTCAGATGATGGCTTTACCGAAATTGGTGTACTTTCTGACGACACAGATGAGGTTACTCTTTCTGATGATTCTGACGATGAAAATGCCCTTCCAGAATTTAAGAAGCTTTCAAAATTCAAAGAGCCGAAAGAAGAAAAAGAATCTATTTTCACTAAGCTTAAAAATAAATTCAAAAAGGCTGATGAAGACGAAGAAGATGATGAGGATGAAATTTCAAAGAAGGGAACTATTTTTGATGCCATCCTCGATGATGTTCAGCCATACGAAGAAATTGAAGAAGAAGCTGCCGTAACTGAACCAGCTCCAGAAACAGAAGTAAAAGCGCCAGCCGCAGCTTCTACAGTTGCCGCTGGCACAGCAGCTGCCACAGTTACAAAGCCGGCCTTTACAATTCCTCCTGCAACAGCAGAAGAAGCTTCTGCTCAGAGCTCTATGCTTTCTCAGGAAGAATTTGCCGCTCTTACAGCTACTGAAGCACCTGCAGACGAACTTGAATGGCCGGGACTTCCTCCTCAGCCAAAAAATCTTCCACCGGAGTACGACGCAGATTTTGATGAAAACGATCCTGCCCTCGAATTCCCTCCAAAGGACGAGGCTCCTGCCGCACAGCCAGCCCAAGCCACACAGCCAGCTCCAAATGCAAAGCCAGCTGAATCAAATCCAAATGATCCTTATGCTGCAACCCGTTACATCGACTCAGTTGTAGAAAATCCTCTTTATCCACATAAAATCGTCATCAGCGATGACTCAGATACAGCAGAGTCAGAAGAAAAAAAAACTCCAGCTCAGAATGTAACTGAAAAACCAAAATATCCGACCCGCATTCAGATCAAAGACGAAGCAGTTTATGAAACAAAAAAAGAGCCTGAAGTTTCTGATAATGATGATGGATATGTAGAAGACGAAACTCTTCCTTTCCCGGATTTTGATATTGAAGAACCGGCCATCAACACAAAACCTGCAATTCTTACAAAACAGGAAGCAAAGAAAGTCGAAGAAACTAACTATCGTTCGGTAGGCGAATATTTTGCCGATGATGAAGACGGTCCAAAAATTGCAACAAAAGAAAATCTCTATAACTACTTTGAAAATGTAGATGCAAAAAAATCTGCTAAAAAAATCGAAGACCCTTACCAGGCAGAAAAAGCCGCCACTACAGACTCAGATTCTGATGAGGTTGAAGATGTAGAGGACAATCCTCAGATTTTCGACCAGCTTGCTCAGCAGCAGGAACAGGAAGAAGAAGAGGAATTAAATATTTCAACTGCCGCAGCCAGCGTCTTCAAAGACATGGATGCAGATATCAGAAAGACTATGCCGGCAAAAGCTCCAGCCACTGCAGCTTCTCCTGCAAACGGTCCTCATCATGGTGGAGCAACAAATCTTACAAAGGATGAGCTTTCTGATTTCTTTAATGCTCAGCAGGCAGAAAATACACCTAAGACAAAAGAAATTGCCGCAAATCCTCCAAAGACAAATCGCGCAAGCAAGAAGGGACCTTATGTAATTCCTTCTGATTTGCTCACAGCATATAAGGACGACCAGTACTGGATTATTGATGACGCTACAAAGCAGGCTTCTCTCAACCTTAAGCAGACCCTTGCAGAGTTCAATATTGAAGCTGATATTACAGGAATCAAAAAAGGTCCTGTAGTTACAATGTTCGAAATCCTGCCGGCACCTGGCGTAAAACTCAGTAAGATTGTTGCCCTTCAGGATAACATAGCCCTCAGCCTTGCCGCTCAGTCAGTCCGCATCGTAGCACCAATTCCTGGTAAGCAGGCAGTTGGTATCGAAGTTCCAAACCGCAATCGCTCTGTTGTAGGCTTCCGCGAAATCATAGAAATGGATCTTCCAGAATGGAAGAAGATGGCCGTTCCTGTTGTACTCGGAAAAGACATTCTTGGTAAAGCTCAGCTTATCGACCTTGTAAAAACACCGCATATGCTTATTGCCGGTGCAACTGGTTCAGGTAAATCAGTTTGTGTAAACTCTTTGATTCTTTCTATTTTGTATAAGAGAAGCTTCGAAGACGTAAAGATGATTCTCGTTGACCCTAAGGTTGTCGAGCTCAAGCTTTACAATAATATTCCGCACCTTTTGACTCCGGTAATCACAGAGCCTAAGAAAGCCCTCCAGGCTTTGCAGTGGTGTCTCTGCGAAATGGAACGCCGCTATGCCCTCCTCGACAGCATGGGTGTACGCGACATTTCAAACTACAATGCAAAAATCAAAGAGCAGAAAATCTGTACAGAAAAGCTGCCGTACATAGTTGTTATTATTGATGAGTTTGCAGACCTCATGGCAACCAGTGGTAAGGAACTGGAAAACATAGTAGCCCGCCTTACAGCGATGAGCCGTGCCGTAGGTATTCACCTTGTACTTGCAACACAGCGCCCATCTGTAAACGTAATCACAGGTCTTATCAAGGCAAATATTCCAACCCGTATCGCCTTCATGGTTGCTTCACGTACCGACTCTAACATCATTATTGATACTGTTGGTGCAGAAAAGCTTCTTGGCCGCGGTGATATGCTTTACGCTTCTGCAGTTGATCCTGCACCTATCCGTATTCAGGGAACCTTCGTAAGCGACCAGGAAGTTGAAAATGTAGTTACCGCTGTAAAAGATTACGGCGAACCGGATTATATCGACGAAGAAATCTTTGTTGAAGATGATGACGAAGAAGGAGCCCGCGACCTCTTTGGCGAGCCAATGGACGACGATGACCCATTGTACGACCAGGCCCTCGAAATCGTTGTTCAGAGCGGCAAGGCCAGCGCAAGCTACATCCAGCGCCGCCTTAAGATCGGCTACAACCGCGCAGCCCGCCTCGTAGAAGAAATGGAAGAGCGCGGAATCGTCGGCCCTCAGAACGGAAGTAAACCACGCGAGGTAATCCACGTTCCATGATTTTAGCAATTCTTTCATTTATCGCCGGGGTAGCTTTTTGCGCCGCCGGCGTATATTTTCTCTTACCGGGATTTTTAACCAAAATTAACGAAGCAGCTTCAGATAAGTCTCCAGAAGCCCAGCGTAAAAATCAGCTGCGCGCAAAAAGCAGCGGCTACGTTTCACTGGGCCTGGGAGCACTCACAATAGTATTCGCCTTCATGCTGCTGAGCTTTCCTCAGATTACATCTCCCCTTGTGCTCGTGTATATGATTTTCCTGCTGGCCGCCGTTTCGGTGCTGCTGGTGATGTATAAGTAATTTCTTGACAACTCAGATTATCTGTCGGATACTTTAAAAAAAAGTAAGGGGGTATCCCATGAATTCAATGCTCTTGAATATCATCATCCAGACAATGCCAAAGGTTGATGCAAACAGGTATGAAGACGGGATGATTATCGTAAAATCAAGAAGCAAATGGAAAAGTGATATTATTAACGGCCTGGTTCTTATTTTAATTTGTATTGCAGCTGTAATATTAACAGATAAAATTCCTCTTCCTTATATCGGAAGTCTCTTTTTTATTGGCGGTATTTTCGGAATGCTCTACTCCTTCCTTTTCGCCCTCAGAGCCCTCCTGGTTTATAAATATTATTATGATATTTACAGCGAAGAGGATCTGAAGAAGCTGGAAGAATAGACTATTTCATAAAGTAAGTCTTAATTGGTGGGAATCCATTAAAGGCTACAGATGCGTAAGTTGAAGTATAAGCTCCTGTTGAAAGCCAGTAGAGTTTGTCGCCTGCTTTCAAAGAAATAGGCAGCTTGTATTTTGCATCTTCGTACATAATATCCATAGAGTCGCAGGTTGGGCCGGCGATGATTACGATGCCTTCCTTTTCGCCCGGTTTGTCATGGTCTGTTACTACAGGATATTTGATTGATTCATCCAAAGTTTCGATAAGGCCATTGAATTTTCCGGCATCTACGTATACCCAGCGGGCAAGTGCGGTGTTGTTTTTGCGCGAAGTTAAAATAACTTCTGAAGTCAAAATTCCACTGTCGCCGACAAGAGAACGGCCTGGTTCAAGAATAATCTCTGGAATATCGTCACCAAAGTCTTCCTGAATATAGCGGGTAATTTCTGAAGCGTATTCTGCGAGAGTATTTGTAGGCTCGATATAGCTTGCCGGGAAACCACCACCCATGTTTATCATCGAAAGGCGGATTCCTTCTTCTTCTTCGAGAGATGTGAAAAGATATTTTACCTTAGCAATAGCGTCGTTCCACTGACCGATATCACGCTGCTGGCTACCAACGTGGAAGCTGATTCCATATGGAGTAAGACCGAGGTCGCGTGCAAGTACCAGCAAATCATAAGCCATATCCGGATGGCAGCCGAACTTGCGGGAAAGAGGCCAGTCTGCACTTACAGAATTTTCTACGAGGATACGAACATAAATGCGTGAGCCCGGAGCATTTTCAGCAATAGCCTTCAAATCATCCTTGCTGTCTGTTGCAAACATGCGGACACCTTTTTCGTAAAAATATTTGATGTCCTTTGCCTTTTTGATTGTGTTTCCATAAGAAAGTCTGTCTGGAGAAACATTAAACTTTGAAATCATATCCAGCTCATAGCGGGAAGCGATATCAAAGTTAGAACCCATTTCTGCGAGCATTTCAAGAACTGGCTCACCTGGGTTTGATTTCATAGCATAATAAATTCTGGCATACGGAAATGAATCTCTTAATCTGATGTAGTTCTGTTTGATTGTGTTGAGATTGATTACGATATTTGGAGTTTCCAAATCTTTAGAAAAGTCGAGAAAACGCTGCCAGTCCTTATCGCTGACATAATCGTTACGATTAAACATTTAGACCACCTGTTTTAATGGAAAAATGTAATATAACCGGTGTATTCGCAGCAAATCAACAAACGGGAATCATGGCTGCGAGCGATCCGCCAACGCTGTTCTAGGAACCCTATAAATTTCAACGTTCGGGGAATAATAACAGAAAAAGTTAATCGTGTTAATCATTTTTGGAAAAATAATTAATTTTCTTTTAAAGCAAGCTCATAGCTCAAAATATCAATTTCTGCCCCACCAAGGGCTTCAAAAGAGATTCCCTGCCCCTTTGTCTCATCATAAATACTCATAGACATGGCAAGCTCTCCCTGGCCAAAAAAGACTTCTACAGAATTTCTGTCTGTAATAATGCGGAGCTTCAGGTCCTCGCCATCTTTTATTTTATAGCCACAGGAGCGCTCATGTAGCAAAGCTGCTTTTGTTCCGGTGCAGCTTCTGTCTATTCCAGCCTTACCAAGTTTGTAATCATAATAAACTCTGGCATAATGTATGCTGCCGTCACTTGCCTCGCCCTCAAACAGATTGATATTAAAATATGACAATTCATTGTCACATTTTCTAACCGTAACTGTCATATCAAGACACTGGTCCTGTATTTCTGAAAGAATCTTCTTTTCGTCTTTCACTTTCAGACCTTTTATTTCCTGACGCCTACCCCAGTATTTTTCAATTTCTTTTACAGGCCTTTGAAAAAGGGCTCCATTTTCAATCCAGATTTCTCTAGGCAAAGACATCTGCCCGTACCACTTTGCATCCTTCTCGCGATAGTTGCAGATATCCCAGTTTTGAAGCCAGCCAATCATAATCCGTCTGCCGTCTGGAGCCTTAATTGTCTGCTGGGCATAAAAATCCAACCCCCTGTCAATCTGCTGTTTTTTCTCCGCCACAAATTTATGACAGGACTTATCGTAGTGGCCAATCAGACAAAGGCCGATATTCCCAGCATCAAAATCATCAGATTGAAGGACTTCCTGAGCACTCAGCATAAGTATGTCGTGACCATCCAGCTCAAAAACATCCGGACACTCAAGCATAGAGCCCGGGCCGGAATCATTTTTATAAGCTACATTACAAAAATCCCAGACAGTCAGATCCTTGCTTTTATAAACAAGAACCTGGCCCCTGCCATCCGCATTTTTATTTACAGCATAAAGATAATAAGCCCCGTCCTCGCCGCGAATAACCTTAGGATCACGAAAATCTTCAATACTACAGCCGGCAGGCACCTTTGAAGAATCAATTACCGGAGACTTAAGCTTTTCAAAATCCCTTCCGTCTCCCACCGCCATACATTGAATCTGAACATTCTTCTTTTTATCAGAAGGATTTTTCCTAACACCGGTATAAATCAAGGCAAGCTTACCGTCATCCCTTTCTATTCCACAACCCGAAAAACAGCCTTCAAAATCATTTTTAGAATCAGGGGCCAGAGCCGCAGGAAGAGGCTCCCAGCTAATCAAATCATCAGATACGGCATGCCCCCAGTGCATAGGCCCCCAAATGCAGCTATAAGGATGATATTGATAAAACAAATGATATTTTCCCTGATAAAAACAGAATCCGTTAGGATCATTCATCCAGCCGATTCTGGGAGTTAAATGAAATAAAGGTCTGTCTTCTCTTTTTATCCTTTTTTCCTGCTCTTTTTCGAACTTTCTCGCCTTATTTAAGTTATTTTTACGCATCAATTTCCCTTTTTTTTCGTACAATTATAAAAGATTTTTATAACTTGATTTTGTACAATTTTATTATTACTTTTTAAACATGAATTTGCAAGATTTTGAGTATTTAAGCAGCAACCTTGATAGCGCCAGCCTTTTCGGCAGCGACTCCTCAATTGCAAATCTTTTTTTGCTGCAGGAAAAGTATAATACCGAACTCAAAATTCAAAAAAATATTCTCCTCCGCTATTACTACGGTGTTGAAAACAGAAGCGGTTACGGTTTTCCCCTTCCAATGAAAAATGCCCCGGAAAACTGGCTTAAAACAGCCCTGGAACTCATTTTTGACGATGCCCAGGCCCAGAATCGCCCGGTAAGATTTTGCCTGATAACAGGCGAACAGAAAACCCTCATAAACGACTGCCTGGCCAAGCACTTTCCAAACCGCACCATCGCCTGGAAAACCAACCGCAACGACTGCGACTACATTTATCTAAGAAGTAATCTGGCCGACCTTCCGGGCTCTCAATATCAGAAAAAACGCAATCACATTTCCCGCTTCAACCGTACCTACGGCCTCTGTGGCACAGACTGGGAATTCAAAAGCTATCCCGATAACGACATAGCCGCCGACATACTTACAGTCTCACAAAAATGGTACGAAGAAAAAAACGGCGAATCCGAAGAAGTTCTCCGCCTTGAACATCAAAGCATCGAGCTGGCCCTCCAGAATAGCGAACTTTTGAACCTTCGCGGAGGCGTTCTCTATATAAAAGGCCAGCCTGCCGCCATGACCCTGGCAGCCCCAATCTCCCCGGATGTGCTCGACGTAATCTACGAAAAATCCTTCGGTGAATATGAACACAACGGTGCCTATGCCGTAATCAACCAGCAGTTCGCCCGCCGCTGCACCAGCTTCCTCTACCTCAACCGCGAAGAAGACATGGGCGTAGAAGGCCTGCGCAAAGCGAAACTCTCCTACAAGCCCGAAATGATTTTAGAAAAATTTTACGGGGAGCTTTCTCATGCTTAGTTCTATCCTCGAAAAATCAACCTGCGCATCCTGCAAATTCTGCTGCAGCTTCCGCCGCACAAGTCTCTGGGAAACTCCCGTATTCCCCGCGACGGACCTCCCAAAACTCCAGGCGCTCAACCCCGCCGCAAAGTTTCGGGCAGCTGGTGCCAGTGGACTTTCCTACACCTTCGACCTGTCAGCCGCCTACCACACACAAGACCCTGCCGAAGAAGCTCCATGCCCCTTCCTGGACCCAAACCACGGCTGCACCCTCCCGTCAGATCTCAAGCCCTTTGAATGCAAAATCTGGCCGCTGCGGGCCGTGAGAACTCAAAATAACACAGACTCCACAGAAACTACTGCCAGCAACATCGCCGTCGCCCTAACCCCGACCTGCCCGGCCATCAACAAGGTGCCGGAAGAAAAAGTCCGCGACCTGGCCTCTTCAGGCCTTGGCCAGCAGATTCTGGATTACGCTGCAGACCATCCCGACATCATTAAAGAAGCCTCTCCTTTCCTCTCAAACATCATTTTTCCCGAGATTCCCAGCAAATCAGAATAAAATTGACGTCTTTTTGAATTCTCTACTATAATGTTCTTATGGACGAAAATCAGTCTCAAGCTCCAGAACAAAATGAAAAAAGAGTTTATGACATTTCTACCCTTACTCGTTTATTAAAAAAAGACTTCGTCTTTGTAATTGCCGTTTTTCTGGTTTTACTCCTGATTTTTGCAGATATCAGTGTTTACGAAGCCTTTGGTTCCGTTCGTTCAAGAAAACTCGAAGCCCAGAATCTCGCAATTTTATATGCTTCAGAAATCAAAGATAACTACAATAACGCTTCAGAACACAATGAAAAAACTCTAAAAAACATTCTTTTCGGTCATCTGAATCTTGCAGGCCTGCAAAGCCGCGATTATAAATTTTCAATCTACAAAGTAAGCAATTACTCAGACGAATACACAAATCTCTTTGGAACAGACTATGCTAAGCTTCACAAACCTATTTCTGTGCGTCTGGATATTCCAGACGGCCATTACGAGCTTGCAGTTGCTCCAGCCGGACACTGGGTAAATATTCATCTTGTCATTGTACTTACAACCCTCTCCCTGCTTTTAATTGCCGCATTTACAATTCTTACCCTGCTTTTCTTAAAACTTCGCCAGAGCAATATCCGCCTTGCCCAGCTTGCAACTCTGGATCAGCTTACAGGCCTTTATACAAAACAGACAGCAATTTTTACATTAAAAAAGGAAATTGATTACGCAAACCGTAACGGAAGTCAGGTTGCTGTGTGTTTTATAGATATGAACAATTTTAAACAGATTAATGACAGATTCGGGCATACCACTGGTGATACAGCACTTTCAAAGGTTGCAAAGCGCCTGCTTGAATCTGTTCGCCCGGAAGATATTGTGGCCCGCTTCGGTGGTGATGAATTCATAATTATCTTCCGCGGCAAAAATACCGGTACAGATTACCACAGTACAATTGAACGTATTAAAGCAGTTCTCAATGTTCCAGCCAAACTCTCGGCACATGTTCTTGCAGACATTTCTGCCTCTGTTGGTCTTGCAGTTTATCCTGAAAATGGAAACTGTGTAGAGGAGCTTATTGCTTATGCGGATAAAGCCATGTATGAAGAAAAAGCCCGCATGAAAAAAGAAGAAAGAGCAAACGCAAGAGCAGAAGGAAAACTCGAAGTTCTTCGCGCAGAAAAATAATTCCCAGACAATATATACATAAAGAGGTTCTCATGAAAAAAAATCGAATTGTTTTATTCTCTATTTGTATTTCAATACTAACGCTCGTTAGTTGCAAGAAATCTAATGCACAGACAGGAAAAAATCTTGCAGCAGCTTTTTCAACTAAAGCCTATTCCGAAGAAAATCCGGAATATATAATCCGCGATTCCTTAAAGCTGAATACAGACAATTCTAACCTGGTTGATTTTGATTCTGTAAAAAAATTCTTTACTCTCGACTTTACACCAGAATATCCGGATTCTCTTTTTACCGAATCAAAGGCTAAGACCTCTCTAAAAAAGCAGGCAAAAAAAACTTCTGATAAGAACGAAAAAAATACTTCTGTAATTCCTGGTGTCAGAAAGCTCTCAGACTATATAACTAAATACTCAACTAAAAAGGCAAATCTTTCTGAATATAAGCCTGCAGACGATGCAGAAGAAGATGACAGCACAAAAGAATTTTTTATTGAAGACTGGGGTCCTCAGGAAAAAATTCCAGGTGGCGAAAGTCATCCTTCTTTCTATGTTATTTTTTCACGTCCGGTTCGTTCTCTTCAGGGGCTCGATAAACCACAAACTACTTCAGACATAATGACAATTGAACCTCCTCTTCCAGGTGTTTTCCGCTGGTATGGTACAAAGCACTTAAGCTTCGAAGCCGACCAGCCTGCTGATCCTTCTGTTCAATATACCATCACAATTAATCCGGATGTAAAATCTTCCGGCGGAAAATCTCTTACCGGAGAAAGAATTTTTAAAACTCTGGCAGAACCAGTAGAAATTTCAAATCTCTGGGGCGGCTACATCAAAGACAGCGACTGTGCTTTCGGCTGGTATAGCGGTGCCCTTCCTCCTTACGAAAACCGTTTTGTAATGCGAACAAATTACACTACAACTCTTCTTGCAGTACAGCAGAATATCTCTGTCCTTGTTGGTGGCAATAAAGCTGATTATGAAATCACACCGGTTTATAAAGAGATATTCCAGCAGTGGTATAACAATCCTGATTTTGACCAGGCAGCGGGTCGTACTAATACCTTCCTTGTAGAAATTAAAAGCCCTGTTCCTCATAATACAAGTGTCGAAATAGTAAACTCAGAAGGTAATTCTCAAACCTATGAAACCCTCCGTCCTTTTGATGTAGATGATGTTTATAGCATGACTGATTATTCTTCTTCTAAATACAGCTGGCCTTTAACAATCTGCTTTACCCAGGAGCCAGACAAACTATCGTTAGTTAGTAATATGACTTACGACAATGGACAAAAAATAACAGAAGACAATATCTCTATCAACGGACGTTACGTAAAACTCTTTAATCTTCCCTTTAATTATAATCAGACCCATACTGTAAACTTTGGCAAAAATATCAAAGACAAATTCGGACAAGATCTCATTGGCGCTAACACTTCTTATACTTTTAAAACTCCAATGGAAATTGCTTATGTAAGATATCAGAATTACGGAACAAAAATGCTGGAAGCCCAGTTCCCTCACAAAATGATTTATGAATATCAGAATCTTATTCAGGGACAATACGGGCTGCAGAAAACCGACCGTCCTACTGGTAACGGTCTTTATGAATTTAATAAAAACGAACCTGTTTATCATGAGCTTGATGTCAGTGTAAAAAATCAAAGACAGTTTGTAGAAATGGATTTAGAGCCATTCCTGGATAACGGTTATGGTTTTGTTCGTTTTGAAGGATACTCTAAATACAGAACCTATAACCATTGGCGTGAAGAATACGAAGATGAAGAACCAAAAATGTACGGTGTAGTTCAGGTAACAGATCTTGGTATTACAGCGCGCATGGCTTTTAACAAAGCTGTTGTAATGGTTCGAAGTCTTTCTACCGGTAAGCCTGTAGAAAATGCAGATGTCTTTATTGTTCATGATTTGAATGATTACCAGAAATGGCAGGACAAAAATTTTATTCCGAAAGAAATCTTTGTCTTTGGAAATGAATCAACTTATGACAAACTTTTTGCTCAGGGAAAAACCGATAAAAACGGATTAGCAGTAATCAACTTTACAAACGAACAGATGGATAAAATCCAGAAGGATTCAAGCAATCCTTTTGTTTATGTAGTTAATGGCAAAGATAAAGCAGCCTTTGGACCAGCCTCTCACAACACCTGGCGCGAAGGAGTAAGTACTGCCTCAAGAGACAAGGCCAGAGCAGCTCAGCAGCGAACCTTTATTTTCACAGACCGTGGAATCTACAAACCAGGTGAAACTGTAACCTTCCGCGGAATAGACCGCGACCAGCTTCTTGGAAGTTTTACTGCTCATACCGGCTGGTACTCAATAAATGCAAAAGGTGCCTGGTGGGATTCAAAAGATATAATTGAACCTATTGCGGGTCAGCTTTCTGAGTCTGGCGGATTTTATGGCTCCTTCAAAATTCCGGATGATATAAAACGTGGTACTTATAATCTTGTTTATACCCGTGGTGAAAATCCTGAAGAAAGAGCTATAATTCAATTTACTGTTTCTGATTTTGAACGAGTAAAATTTGAATCCTCAATTTCAGTTCCAAATCTTTCTTACTATAGCGGAGACAAACTTTCTGCAAGTCTTTCGGCTTCATACCTCGCGGGCGGTTCCTTAGGCGGATCTAACTATGAAGTAACCTGGTACAAAGAGGCAAGCACCTTTAAGACTACAGAACCTGCAGCTAAGGGATACTCTTTTGATTCTGGAGTTTATTCTTCCAGATATTATTATTCAGATGATACCGGTTCTCTTTCTATGGACGGTAAAGCAGCCCTCTCCTGCACAACAGAAAAAATTACAGATGGTGCTCCATATATTTACCACGTTGAAACTGCAGTCACAGATATTTCAAATCAGCGTATTGCTGCCCAGAATGATATATGGGTTCATCCAGCCCAATTCTATATTGGTCTCGCAAAAGCAAAAAATATCCGCGGCTTTGCAAAGGCTGGAGAAAAACTTGAAATCCCATATATTCTTGTAAACTCTGACGGAAGTCTCATGAAAGACAAAGAGCTTCATCTCAAAGTTTCTGAACTTGAATATAAACTCACTCATGAAGTATGGACCATGGTTCATGAACAGAGCGTAGACGATACAATCTACACCCGCTATGAACGTTCTGATGTAGAAGATGCAAGCGGAAAAATCACTGCGCAGACAAGCAGCACACTCACTCTTAAACCAGAAATCTCAGGCTGGTACACACTTACTCTTACAGGCTACGACAATCATGGCGGAAAAGTTGTAAGTAAAAATGAATTCTACGTAACAGGAAGCGGCTCAAGCTGGTTCGATCAGTACAATTCAAATTCTCTTAAGCTTACACCAGACAAGACTCAATACAATCCTGGTGAAACCGCTCACCTGCTTCTGGAAAGTCCTCTCCCTTCAGGCGACTATCTGATCACAGTAGAACGCGAAGGTATCTTTACAGAAGAGCTGCGCCATTTTGAAAATGGAGCCGAAGTTCTCGATATTCCGGTTGCGGGAAATTATGTTCCTGTTGTTTATGTTTCAGTTTCCTCTTATTCAGAACGCAGTGGTCAGCCAAGTCATAATTACGGTGAACCAGATCTCGACAAGCCAAAGGGCTATTACGGAGTTACTCCTCTTTTGATTAATCCTTATGTCCGTTCTTTCTCAGTTTCAATTGATTGCGATAAACCAAGCTATAAACCTGGAGAAACTGCAACCATAAAGCTCAAGGCAACAAAGGGAGGCAAACCTTATGCCGGTGCAGAACTTACTGCTCTTGCCGTAGACCGCGGAGTTCTGGACCTGATTGGTTACCACGTTCCAAACCCAATTGAATTTTTCTATGACCGCGATAATTTCCCGTTAAGAGTTTTCGGTGGAGATTCACGTTCTCTCCTTATGGATCCTGTAACCTACAGTGTAAAAAATCTTATCGGCGGAGATTCGGATTATAAAGATATGGCCATGAAAGAATCTCTGGCAGCAAATGCCGCCGAAGAAGCCGTTAGAAAAGATTTCCGTGCAACTGCCTTCTTTGAACCGGTAATCGTTACAGACCAGAACGGCGAAGCAACAGTAACATTTAAAATGCCGGATAATCTTACAACCTATCGCATTACTGTTCTTGGTGTAAAAGATGACTTATTCGCAATTCAGGAAAATGAAGTAAAGGTTCAGAATCCTATTAACATTCAGCAGGTACAGCCTCGACGCCTTCGCGAAAGAGACACAGCTGAATGTGGTGTTCTCATCACAAATCTTGGAAAAGACAGTGAAAAGGTTTCCGTAAATCTCGAAGTTCTTTCTCCAGATAAAGACACAGAAGAAGATAAACTCGCAGGCCGAAAAACTATTCCTGGTAAAGGCTTTGTTGATGGAGCAAGCTCTCATACTGTAACTGTCCCAGCCGGTCAGTCGTCAGTTGTTTATTTTGATGTAGCTGCTTCTCAGAAAGGAACAATTAATCTTGTATACACAATTAAGTCAAATCTAATAAATGAAAAACTGATTTCACCAATCAGAATTGAAAAGACCTTTGTTTATGAAACTGTTACTATGACCGGTACTATTTCCGATGAAGGCAATGGAATTGAAAAAGAATCTCTGATAATTCCTGGCTATGCAAAAGAAGGTCGTGGAGATTTAAAACTTACACTTGATGCAACAAGACTTGGAGTACTGGGCTCTTCTGTAAATTATCTTTTCGATTATCCTTATGGCTGTCTTGAGCAGCAGTCTTCTCGCATACTACCGTTAGTTAGTTTTGATAAATACATAGACATCTTTGGTATGGATTCCAAAGTAGGAAATATCAAAGACTGTGTAAGAAGCTGGACTAAAAAATGGCAGGACTATCAGCATGCAGACGGTGGCTTTGGTTACTGGCCGGAATCACTCACCTCTTCTGATTTTGTAAGTCTGCGTATTCTTTACATTTATGCTCTTGCAATGCAGCGAGGCTACAGTCCGGAAGATATTCCTCTTAATCTTGAAAGCCTTAAAAAATATGTAGCTTCTGCAACTAAGAATTACACCACAACATATGCAGCTTCAAATTATTATGATTACGATAAGGCCTTTGCCTGCTATGTATTCAGTCTGCTAAAGGATACATCACTGGATTCAATTCGTAACGAGCTTTATTCAAAAGTTGATTCTATAACACTCGACGCAGCTGCTTACCTTTCATTAGCCTACGCTAACGCCGGCAGCAAATCAGATTTTGAAAAAGCTAAATTAATCAACGATAAAATCCGTCCATATCTGCAGCCTGACCAGCGCGGAGTTACTCTCTCTAAAAAAGCCAGAAGCGGATACTGGTTCTGCTATCAAAATGAAACAGTGCAGTACGCAGCAATACTTTCTGCTTTTGCTACAGTAAATCCTGATGATGGAATGGTAGACAGATTGATTTATACACTCCTTAAAAAACAGTCTCGCGGCTACTGGCAGAACACCATTACTACTTCTGCTGTACTCGAATCAATTTATACTTACATTCAGAAACGCAACCTTGATGCAACTGATTACAATGCAAGTGCCTCTCTTAATGGCCGCCAGCTTATAAAGAAAAGTTTTACTGGAGCAGGAGCAAAACCAGAAACCCTTACACTCCCATTCGAAGATGAATTTGTTTCTTCACTCCAGCGTGACAAAGCAATTCCTCTTGTATTCGAAAAAGAAGGAAAGGGTTATCTCTTCTACACAGCTGAAATGAAGTATGCTCTTCCAGATGAAGCTCAGGCAGCCCGCAATGAAGGTTTGAATATCACTTACGAAATCAGGGATTTTGAAAATGATGAATTGATCAATGTCGCAAAAGACACAGCTGACCTCACTTTGCAGAGCGGAAAAATCTATAAGGCTAAACTTATTATTCAGACAAGCCGCTCGCGTGAGTATGTGGCTCTCCGTGCTCCTATTCCTTCTGGAGCTGAAATTCTTGATTCAACTCTAGTAACCAATGGTTCAGCCGCACAGAGTAATTCTACTCAAAGCTGGCATAGCAGAGTTAGTCATAAAAATATAACAGACAATGAAGTTCAGTTCTTCTGGGATCAGATGAATACAGGCAGATATACCGTAGACTTCACTTTCCGTGCAGCACGCCGTGGTATTTACCCGACACCACCAGTTCAGGGTGAATGTATGTATGAACCGGAAGTATTCGGTCGCAGCGACGGTTACCTCTTTGTGATAGAATAGAATGAAACTACAAATGAGAAACCGCCATCATTGCGAGTTCCGTGCGAAGCACGGAACGAAGCAATCCATTATTGTAACTACACTAATTTTCTTCTTTCTCTTCCTGCCACCAGTGATACTGCGCCTGCTGCCCTTTCCTGAACTGACAAACTTTTGCGCGCAGGAATACAGCTGCAGGGTTTACGACCGCCACAGCCTCTTGATTCAGGTCACACCCATTAAGGGCGGTGGAAGACGAGAGTTTACTCCCATCAAACAGATTCCAAAAGCTTTACAAAAAAGCTTTATCCAGGAAGAAGACAGCCGCTTTTATTTTCATCACGGTGTAGACTGGCTTTCTATTTTCAGAGCTCTTATTCAAAACAAAAAGGCTAACAAAACTGTAAGCGGTGCTTCTACCATTACAATGCAGCTTGCAAAAGCTGTTAATAAAGATAAGTCTCACACCATCCGCCGTAAACTGAAAGACGCTTTTTATGCCTACCGCATCGAAGCCAAACTTTCAAAGAAAAAAATTCTGGAACTCTATCTCAATTCAATTTATTTTGGAAAGAATTCTTACGGAGTTACTTCTGCTGCAAGAAGTTACTTTGGCTGCAATCTCGAAAATCTTTCTTCAGGACAAATTAAAGTTCTTTCTGTTATTCCAAGAAATCCAGCTTATTATAATCCCCTTGCACACAGTAAGCGTTTTCAGAACTTTTCACAGGAGGCTTATGAAGCAGCCTGCCAGGCAAGAAGTTATAACTACCCTTACAAACTTCCACATTTCGTAAACTATTTAATGTCGTCTCGTACTTCTGAATACGAACTTCATACTTCTCTCGACCTTGAAATCTCTGAAATGTCACAAGGCTTTCTTCGAGATGCTCTGGCTCAGTCCCGTGCAGACCGTATTACAAATGGAGCCCTCTTACTCATTAATAACAAAGACGGCTCCGTTATTTCCTGGCTTGGAAACGGAGATTTTTTTGATGAAGAAAACAGCGGGCAGATAGATGGTGTCTTGACAAAAAATCAGCCGGGCTCTTCTATGAAGCCTTTCTTATATGCTCTCGCAATAGAAGAAGATTTGCTTGGACCTTCAACTGTTCTTGCAGATATTCCTTCAGAATTTGGAAACGAAAAACTTTATATTCCTGAAAATTTTAACAATCGTTTTAATGGTCCAGTCCGCACCCGAATAGCCCTTGCTTCCAGCCTCAACATTCCAGCTGTTTCAACTCTTAATAAACTTGGAGTTCAAAACTATCTGGAAAAACTCTATGAACTTGGCTTTGAATCTCTAAAAGAAAATGATTCCGGCTTAAAAGCAGATCTTGGCTTAGCTCTCGGTGCCGGAGAAGTTTCGCTTTATGAACTGGTTCCTGCTTTTTCTGTTTTTCTCAGAGACGGCAACTACTTACCTCCTTCAGTTTTGCAAGATCAAAAACTAACTAACGTTCGTCAGGTTTATTCACCAGATACAGCCAGCATTATTACTTCCATCCTTTCAGATAAAGGCGCCCGTGCTCTCGGCTTTGGATACTCACAAACCTTCCAGACCAGCTATCCTTCAATTTTCAAGACCGGAACCTCTAATCAATTCCAGAATATTATTGCTCTGGGTGCAACACAAAAATATACAATCGGAGTATGGATGGGAAACTTTTCCGGTAATACTGTAATCGGAAAAACCGGTGCATCCCTGCCTGCCTGGGTTGCAAAAAGAGTTTTAGACCAGCTAACCGGCAGCCCGGATTCTTCAGAAACACAAGCATTCCCAGAAGCAGAAAATTATCACAAAGAAAAAATCTGTTCTCTTTCAGGATTAAAAGCTGGGCCTCATTGTAATTCAACTGTCCTCGAATATGTAAAAAATAATACAAATCTCGAAGTATGTTCCTGGCACCAAAAAATAAATGGGAAAAATCAAACTATCTATCCTGCAGAATATCAGAAATGGCTAAGAAGCAGACCTGATTTGGGAATACTGGAATATTCAAATTCTCCTCTCACAGTAATTACTCCAAAGCAGAACTCTTTATTTTTCGCCAGCAATCTTAATTCAAAAAAACAGGCTATAACTTTCGAAGCTATCGGTGGTCCCGCAAATCAACTTGAAATATTTTATGATGGAAAAAAATTCGCCACAATCAACCGGCCTTTTATTTTCACCTTACCAGTTGATCGTGGCGAACATTCCTGCCGCATGCTCTGCGGCAAAGAAGAAGTCACAATTTCATTTACAGTTCGTTAGTCATTCCGAACTTGATTCGGAATCTAACACTTCCACAATCTGTGCAGATTACAGAACTCATATGCTCCTGTAACTTTTTCTCCATCCAGCAAAGCAAACTCTGCCTTTGGCTCTTCTCCAGGTTTCAACAGTTTTTTCTGAATACCCTTATCTGTAACAAGAAGGATCCACTCAATAAAATGCTCTGGAAGCATAGGGTGAGTAACTGAACCAACACTTACAGTCACCTTATTTCCTTCAACATTTACAACAGGAACATGTTTTTCAACTGCAGCATCTGTGGTTCCCGGAATCAATTCCACCATATCTTCCCCACAACATACAGTAGGCACACCCGAATCCTTTACAACAACAATAATTTTGCCGCAATGTTTACAAACAAAAAATTTAACTTCCATTTTTGCCTCCTTATTAAAGGGTACATACACAATTACAATTTGTCAAATTTCTTATTTTTTCAATTAATAATTAATTTTTTGTTATCTGATGACAGATTTTAAAATATTTTATAATATATTGTTAGGAGAAAACGATGGGACAAATCATTAAAAAACGTAGTGATTACATTTCATGGGACGAATATTTTATGGGTGTAGCAACACTTGCCAGCTTCCGTTCCAAAGACCCTAATTCCCAGGTAGGAGCCTGCATAGTAGATGCAGATAACAAAATTCTTTCAATGGGATATAACGGATTTCCTCGCGGCTGTTCAGATGACGAATTTCCATGGGCACGCGAAGGTGATACTCTTGAAACAAAATATGCCTACGTTACACACAGTGAACTTAATGCAATTTTAAACTACCGTGGCGGTTCTCTCGAAAACTGTAAAATTTACGTTACTCTTTTCCCATGCAATGAATGTGCAAAAGCAATTATTCAGAGCGGAATTAAAACTGTTGTTTATGCAGACAACAAATATGACGGAACACCATCTGTCGAAGCATCAAAAAAATTAATGAATGCAGCCGGCGTACGTTATTACCAGTATCAGCCGACAGGCAAAAAGCTGGAAATAAATGTTTAACCGTGCATTTAAAAATAATTATTTAATAATATCTTTTTTACTTTTTGTTTTTATTTTTACAGGTTGTAAAACCACTCGTTCTCTTGCCAAAGAAGTAATAGAACCTGGTGCTCCTGTTGAAGCTCATGTAATCGTTGCTCATGATCTCGAATTCCCTGAGCTGGAATGTAACTACAAGTATATTTTTTTCCGTCTTTATAATCCTGCTTACAGCAATCCATTATATATAGCAAACTTACTTAAAAATGGTCTTAAAATAACAAAAACAGAAGATGTTCCTGATTTAAGCCATGCTTCAATTAATTTTACTCTTGATGATAATTTCTATGGTCTTACCCTTGGTGGAGAATATCAGTTTGCAGAAGAAGAATGTATAATTCCCCAAAATAATAAATATATGAAGCATTGTGATCCTGAAAAATCAGAACAGATTACCTATGCATTAAAAGTTTCCGAAGAAGAATATGAAAGAACTAAAAACTTTGTAAACTATTATAAAAACTCTACTGATGTTAATTATGCTTCAAGCTTAAACTTTAAACTTGCAATTTTCAGCCTTAAGAAAAAGTTCTTTACACCCAAAGATCATAAACAATTTGGTTCAATAAATTATCCTAATGGAGCAGAAAACCAGAAGGTTAATATCGAAGATGAAAGCAACCTTCCAAATCACTTTGTCTGTTCCACATTTTTAGGTTATGTTTTATACAATAATGTTGACAGCGTAACAGAATTCTTTGATGAAAATAACATTAAATATGAATATATGAATGTTACAGATATTTCTTTAATTCCTGGAATGACTCCTCTCTTTTATTCAACCTGGAGCAACTATACAGAAGCTGCAAAGGAATTTGTAGAAGAATATCCTGAATTCGCTGAATATTTGACACAATAAGTTCAAAACAGTATTCTTTTCGCATTATGATAATTGATTTCCACTGTCACATCTATCCTGCCAAAATTGCTGAAAAGGCTTCTAAAAGCGTCGGAGATTTTTATAACTATCCAATGAAATATCATGGAAGCCCAGAAGAACTGCTCGAA
>JAEEGJ010011907.1_pt1 | contig 21805 bp, 23 predicted proteins | sample 8958761 | NCBI WGS metagenome assembly JAEEGJ01 (sample SAMN16246546, study PRJNA631951) | gut metagenome | biome: gut microbiome; feature: rumen; material: RS-attached | host: Bos | place: Iran: Karaj | collected 2018-10
CATTGTCCTTACTATAATCTTTAACTGCGTTTAATAACTGCTTACCTATTCCTTGACCTTGTCGCTCAGGAAGTACTGCCATCTCATTAATATAAATCTCTTCTTTGTTGCCGGAAATCTTACGAAGCGCAAATATACACCCTAGTACTTCTTTGTTTTCCTCATATACAAATCCTACAAATCTTCTCTGTTCAAAAAAATCCTGAAGATATTCTGTTGCATTTTCTGTCGTCCAATCTATTCCCCAATATTCTATAGGAAACGCCTTAGCATATATCACTCCACACTGTTGCAAATCTTCCTCTTTCATTTTTCTTATCATTAAAATCACCCCGTAATCTAAACATAACAAACCATTTGCAAATCATACGGTTCTTCTTCTGCAATTTCCTTTATCGGACAATCTGCGAGTTCAGCTCCCATAGCTTTATAAAAAGCAATAGTTTCTTCAGATGAACATGCAGAAATATACAAGGCCTCTGCTCCTGCCTTCCTTGCTTCTTCTTTCCCTGAATCAAACAACTTTCTTCCAATTCCCTGTCCTCTGCAGGCAGCCGATACTTGCATCATATCCAAAATCATATATGATTCAATCAATTCCTTTTTTAACCCAATGAATCCAACCACTTCATCATTTTCAATTGCAAGATATGTAACATAATCATCACCGCTGATATCCTTTGCAACAGAACGTCTCTTTTCCATATTCCAATCTTCTGTATAAACACAGTCCTCAAGAATATATTCTCCATTGTGTTTACGATATACTTTTTTTACATCCTGTTTTCTTGGATAATTGTCCAATGAATCCTGTTTAAAGTTTTCTGCTGATAATAATTCGATCCTGATCAATTTTTCTCTGCTCCTATCTCATGTATACCTTACAAAAATGCCGCAAATGCTTCTCGATGTATTCCATGCATTCTTTCTCACACTGCGGCTGTCTGTCCGATCTTGCAATCTGCAGAACAGCCGGCGCGGTAAGTTCTGCCGCAAGCAGCTTCGGATCATCCTTTACTACTATCCCCTCATCCATCATTCCCTTGATAATCTTTGCAAACATCCTCTGTATTCCATCCAGCTGATGCCTGGTTGTAGCCTCGGAAATCCTTTCATTCCTGAACTGCTCTTGCACAAGAAGCATCCGCGTCTTGCGGATTATGGGATCACGCATTGTGAATGAGATCCTTTCCATCGTCACCTTAATAAACGCTTCCCGGTCCTTTGGTATCTTTCCGATATTTTTTTCAGATCCAAACATTTCCTCATAACGCGCTTCTGCGGAGTCAATCAACGCATTCAGGATGTCCTCTTTACCATTATAGTGCTTATATAGCGATGGAGCTTTGATCCCGACAATATTTGCAATCTGCTCCACACTTGTTCCATCGTATCCATTCTCTGCAAATAACGTTAAGGCCGCATCTAGTATTTTTTCTTTGGTAGACATGATTCCCTCCAATCCGCTAACAATCATTAGCCATAGTATAGCTAATGGTTGTTAGCCTGTCAATATAAAAAATAAGGTCAGCAGAGTTTCGTTCTCCACTGACCTATATTCTTCATTACCTATTTCTATCCTCAGCTATTGCATAAATGCCACCTTAACGTTGATATGATGCTTTGCTTCATGAAGTTTGGACAATAAACATACCGTCTCAACATGAACAGTATTTCCAAACATATCAACCGGGCGGACCTTGGTTAGGTTGTAACCATTTGCAGTTAAGAATTTAATATCCCGGGCAAGTGTGGCAGAATCACAGCTTACATAGACAATACGTGATGGAGCAGTGTCTACAACAACCTGAAGTGCCCTTTCATCCATTCCCTTACGAGGAGGGTCCAAAATTATCACATCTGCTTTTATCTCTTTTGCATGGGCTGGCATATAATCTTCTGCTGCCGCGCAGATAAAGTCAGCATTGGTAATTCCGTTACGCTTAGCATTGTCTTTAGCGTCATCTATAGCCTGAGGAACGATTTCGATACCGTGAACCCTGGCTGACGACTCACCATTAGATACTCTCTTTGCAGCGCACAAGGTTATTGTTCCTATACCGCAGCATATATCCCACACCTCTTCCCCTGGTTTAATATCAGCATAGTCAAGAGCTATGGTATAGAGTTTCTCAACCTGAACAGGATTAACCTGATAGAAAGAAAGTGGGGATATATTAAATTTAAGACCAAGAAGGGTATCTTCTATAGTGTCACTCCCCCAGATAGTCTTATAATTATCCCCCATAATTACATTAGAGTTGGACTTGTTAATGCTTATAGATATAGAGGTCATACCTTCTATCTTAGTCAGCTTTTCAACTAATACATCTTCCGCTGGAAGCTTGTCTCCGTTAATAACAAGGCATACCATAAGCTGACCGGATACAAATCCTTTTCTAATTAGAACATGACGAACAAGTCCTGTTCCTGCTACCTCGTCATAAGGTGTGATACCACACTCCTTCATATATAAAAGAACTGTATCTAGCACTTCTTTATTCTCTTCCACCCCTAGCTTACAATCCTGGCATGGAATAATAGCATGTGTTCTTCCGGCATAGAATCCTGCAATAATATTGCCTTCTTTATCTCGACCTATAGGATACTGAGCTTTATTTCTGTACCTAGTTGGAACTGCACCGTTAGAACTTTGTTCACTTTGTGAACCTTCATTCAAAATGTCATAGGCACCAACAATTGGCTCCATAATACTATCCAAATAGTCAGCATCTACTCCTCCTATTCGAATAAGATTATTCCTTACCTTACCAGCCTTAAACTCAAGCTGCTTATCATATGACATCTCCATAATCTGACAACCACCGCAAGGTCTTGCAAGGGGGCAAACAGGCTCTATACGAAAAGGAGAGGGTTTAATAACCTTCTCCAATCGTCCATATGCGTAATTCTTTTTTACCTTAACTAATCTAACCTCAATCTCATCACCAGGAAGAGTATCTTTGACAAATACAGGAAAGCCCTCTATCTTGCCTATACCTTCACCCTCAGCTCCCAGGTCTGAGATTTCCATGTTAAGAATCTGATTCTTTACGTACATATAATCCTCTATATATTTTCTAATCAGAAATTATTCTTTGCTTGTCTTTCTGATATTAGTATCAAGGAACTTGTTATATCCAAGCCAGTCACTATTATCAGTACTAGCAAATATCTCTGTAAGTGTTTCCATCTTTGCGTCTGTATTATCTGCAAAATTAAGAGCTACTGCTTCTACAAGAGCCGGCTTCTTTGGTGAACCATATTCATATTCCCCATGATGGGCAAGGATACAATGCTTAAGCTCTGCCGCTTCTTTAGCAGGGAAATCAGCAATCATTTTCACTTTCTCAGATACCATCTCCGAGCCAAGAACGATATGACCAAGAAGCTGTCCCTCATCAGTATAGTCATTAGCTGGGAATGGAGATATCTCTCTGGTCTTTGCTATATCGTGGCAGATAGCTGCTGTGATGAGAAGGTCTCTTTTAAGTACTGGATAAGCTGTACAATAGTAATCACAAAGTTTAGTTACGCTAAGAGTATGTTCAAGAAGGCCTCCGATAAATCCGTGATGAACTGTCTTTGCTGCTGAAGCTTTCTTAAATAACGCTACAAAATCTGCATCCTCTACAAAGAACATCTCAAGAAGCTTCTTATAATACGGAGCCTTAACTGAGCCTATTAATGCAAGAAGCTCGTTATACATCTCATCTATATTCTTATTAGTCATAGGGAAGTAATCTGCTGGATTATAATCTCCTTCATCCGCCCTTCTTATCCTTGTAAGCTTAGCCTGCTTTTGGTTGTTGAATGTTATAACATCACCTACAACCTCGATATAGTCTCCTGCTTCACACTCTCCTATACCAGGGCTATATGGATCCCAAACCTTGGTATCAAGTACACCTGTCTTATCCTGAAGTATCATATTAAGATAAGGCTTACCTGTCTTTGTCTCTGTCTGATTTTTCTGTTTAAGATAATACACACCTTGTATGCTGTTGCCTTCTGCAAGGTCCTTAATGTATCTCATGTATATTTCCTCCTGTAAATCTATCTAGTAGTAGTTACGATAGTCTCTGTAAGTTCTTCGTACTTATCACCATTAAGGCGCTGGAACTTAATCTTTACTTCAGCTCCTGGAGTAGTAGCGTATACCTTACGCATATATTCCTCAGCGCTTCCTACATATTCACCATCGTACCCAGTTATAATATCACCTGGCATAAGGCCTATAGCACTTGCAGGTGAGTTATTTTCTACTTTTGTAATGTAAGCATTGCCTGGTATTCCAAGTGTAGCTTTTGCATCTGGTGTTACATTAGTTATATGAAGTCCAATATAAGTTATATCTGAATCATTAGAAAGTTTCTCAACCAGGTCTGTTATGCTGCTTATACCGTATGCACAAACCATATTGTCCATACCTTCCACCTGGCACTTCTGAGAGATAAATCCGATTACCTGACCTCTTGTGTTAACAAGAACCCCGCTAGCATTTTGATTACCAACAATATCTGTGGTAATAATCTGATATGAACTGTCTGTGTAGCCAGCATATAGAGTGTTGGACGTTACAGCACCGTAGCAGATTGACTCCCCAACTGAAAGAGGGTCACCAACTGCAATTATGGCATTGCCAAGAAGAGTCTTATTTGAGGAACTTCCTATAGTAGCTACCTTATAAGAGTTTGCAGCTTCGGCTGGAATAGAATCTGCTGAAAGACGAAGAATCATAAGTCCTGTGTCTTTATCTCTAGATATTATTTCGCAATCTACTGTAGCACCATCTGAAAATGTTGCAGTTATACTCTCAGGTTTGCCAGCATTGCTATCACTAACAAGGACATAAAGATCTTCACCCGACTGGGCAACTATAAGTCCCATTGTTCTGTTTGTACTAAGATATGTATCATTAAGAACATCCATATCTTTGGAGATAAATGTTACATCAACCAGGCTCTTTCTAACCTGCTGTGAAAGAATATACATCTTTCTATGAATCAGCTGGTAGTCATCGAGAGTAAGACTTATGCTGACATTTTCCGTAATTACACCATTGGAACTAACACTTCCATCGTCATTAAGGTTAAGATCCTCGATTGGTGTTTCTTCATAAGGTGTATCGTCTATTGCAACGTCTATATCAGAACTATCCCATGTTTCATCTTCAGGAGTCTCATTTAGTGTTACCTTATTAAGATCTGTCTCATCCCCTGACTTCTTATTAATCATCCTGTCGAGAACCGGCTCAAGAAGTAAGAAGGTAAGGCAGGCAATAGTAGCAAAAAGCACCGCGCTTCCCGCTGTAAGAAGCATCTTTTTTACCACTTTTTTCCTGTTTACAGGACGCTTTCTAATAGACTCACGGATGAACTCGTAGTCGCTGGATTCATCGTGGCCTGTTTCTGCTATATCTTCATCATTAAGTTTATTTTCATCTAATTCTTCTTTTTTCACTTTTTAGTCCTTATAAGAGTTTCAAAATCACTACATCATTTTAGCATGGTGAAAAAATGCCTACAAGTGCATACCATCCCCCTACTTTCGTGTGTTATACTATTTACTATGAATGACAAAGTTTTAAAAACACTTGAATACAACAAAATACTTGATATTCTTTCGCAGTTCGCAGGTAGTGAGCCTGGCAAAAAGATGTGCCTTAAGCTTAGACCTTCTACTAATATTGAATGGATTGATAATGCTCAGGAAGAAACTGAGGCAGCACTGTCCAGATTAATTAAGAATGACCGCATATCATTCGGTTCCAACAAGGACATAAGAGGAATAATAAAGGAAGCTCAGATAGGTAGAACCTTATCTATCTCTGACCTTCTTTCTATAGGAAGACTTCTTACACTTACTGAAGAGCTTTCAGATTATGATGCTAAGGATGAGTCAGAAGAAGAGGATGCACTAAGCAGATATTTCGAAGAACTATCTCCTCTTCCACTTCTTTCAAAGGAAATAACAAAATGCATCCTTTCTGAAAATGAAATTGCTGATGATGCTTCAAGTAAGCTCAAAGATATAAGAAGATCTTACGTTAATACAGAAGCTAAGATTCACAACCAGCTTACTAATATGGTAAGTACAACATATAGAACCTATCTTATGGATGCAGTTATTACCTCTCGTAATGGCAGATACTGTATTCCAGTTAAGGCAGAATATAAGAGCCAGGTACCTGGTATGGTTCATGACCACTCTTCTTCTGGTAGAGCCATATTCATAGAACCACAGGCTATAGTTAATCTTAATAATGATTTAAGAGAACTAAAGCTTCAGGAAGAAGAAGAGATAGAAATCATTCTTAAGAGTCTTTCTTCAAAATGCGCTGCACACGCTGAAGAGATTCTTACAAACCAGAAGAATATTACCAGTCTGGACTTTATATTTGCCAAAGGTAAATACGCTCTTAAACTTAACTGTACTAAGCCTATATTTAATGCTGACTACAGAATAAAACTTAGAAGTGCAAGACATCCACTTCTTCCACAAGATAGAGTAGTTCCTATTGATGTTAGACTTGGAGAAGACTTCGACCTGCTTATTATTACCGGTCCTAACACTGGTGGTAAGACTGTATCTCTTAAAACAGTTGGTCTTCTTACTCTTATGGGACAGTCAGGACTTCATATACCTACTTTAGATAGAAGTGAACTATCTGTATTTAAGGAAGTATTTGCGGATATTGGTGATGAGCAGAGTATTGAACAGAGTCTAAGTACTTTTTCAGGACATATGACTTCTATTGTTAATATACTTAAGAAAGCCAGTCAGGATAGCCTATGCTTATTCGATGAGCTTGGTGCAGGAACAGATCCTTCTGAAGGTGCTGCTCTTGCTATGTCTATTCTTTCTTATCTTCACGATAGAGGCATAAGAACTATGGCTTCTACCCACTATAGTGAACTTAAGATTTTTGCCCTTTCTACCTCATACGTAGAAAATGGAAGCTGTGAATTCGATGTTGAATCTCTTCGTCCAACATACAAACTACTTATCGGTATACCAGGTAAATCCAATGCATTTGCCATATCAAAGAAGCTTGGCCTATCCGATGAGATAATCGATAATGCCAAGAAGTATATAGACAGTGAAGAAGAAAGCTTCGAGAATATTATCTCTGACCTTGAATCTAAGCGAGTTCAGATAGAGAAAGAAAAAGAAAGTATCGAAGCTTATAAGAAAGAAATCGAATCTCTTAAAGCAAGACTTAAGGATAATGAAGAAAAGATTTCCGAAAAGAGAGATAAGATTATTAAAGATGCCAGAGAGCAGGCTAAGGATATCTTACAGGAAGCAAAGAATGTAGCTGACGAAACAATCAGAGCCTTCCAGAAGCAAAGCACTGTTATGTCTATCCAGACTATGGAAAAGAAACGTAGTAATGTAAGAGAAAAGATTAAGTCTCAGGACGCAAAGCTTTCTGAAAAGAACAAAGTTCATAAAGCCAACCATCCAAAATCAATTACTATGGACCAGGCTCTTCCTGGAACCAATGTACATATTATTTCTATGAATCTTGATGGAACTATTACTGTTCGTCCAGATTCAAGTGGAAACGTACTTGTTCAGTGTGGAATCATATCATCAAAGGTTAATATTAAAGACCTGTATATGATAGAAGCTCTTCCTGAAACAAAATCTGTGTCCGCTCCAAAGAAGCTTAATATAAGCAGAACATCTAATATAAAGTCTGAGATTAATGTTCTTGGAATGACTGTAGATGAGGCCGTATCTGTAGTAGATAAATATCTTGATGATGCTCTTCTTTGTCATCTTGCCAGTGTAAGAATCGTACATGGTAAAGGTACAGGTGCACTTAGAAGCGGGTTACACGATTTCTTAAGTTCCCATCCAGCAGTTAGAAATTATCATCTTGCTGCACATGGTGAGGGCGATGCAGGCGTAACAATAGTAGAATTTTAGAATTTAAATAAAGGGGTACAAACATGGGAAGTTCAAAACAGAAAATACTTATTGTAGATGACGACAACAACATAGCAGAACTTATAAGCCTATATCTTACAAAAGAATGCTTTGAAACTATGATTGTTAATGACGGCGAAACAGCTATCGAAGTCTTTAAAACATTTGAGCCTAATATCATACTTCTTGATCTTATGCTTCCAGGTAAAGACGGATATCAGGTATGCCGTGAAGTTAGACAGATTTCTCAAACACCAATCATTATGCTTTCTGCAAAAGGTGAAGTGTTTGATAAGGTACTTGGCCTCGAGCTTGGTGCTGATGATTATATGGAGAAGCCTTTTGATTCTAAGGAACTTGTTGCAAGAGTTAAGGCTGTACTTAGAAGATACAAGCCAGCACCTGTAGCTATGCCAGTTTCAGAAGATGAAGAAATAACTTATCCAGATCTTGTAATTAACAAGACTAATTACTCTGTATTATATATGGGTAAAAAGGTTGAGATGCCACCTAAGGAGTTAGAGCTTCTCTACTTCCTTGCATCATCGCCTAACCATGTATTCTCAAGAGAACAGCTTCTTAATCAGATTTGGGGATATGAATATATCGGTGATACACGTACAGTTGATGTTCATATTAAACGAATCCGCGAAAAGATTAAAGACCATGAAAAATGGCAGATATCAACTATCTGGGGAATAGGATACAAATTTGAAGTAAGTCAGAACTAATTATGAGAAAGACATTATATCTTAAATTCATAATTGCATATGTTATCTTTGCCTTCTTCGGTTTTATTGTTGTCTCAACATTTATGCAGGAGATGACTATGGACCACCTGGAGAAAACCAAGGCCAAAGAATTATACAAGGACGCTGCTACCATAGCAGAGGGTTATGCTGTTGACCTCTATAACAAAGAGATATCCATAACCTCACTTAAAGATGAGATTGATACATTAAGCACCATGGTTGATTCCAAGATATGGATAGTAAACCCTTCTGGTCTTGTAGTCCTTGATTCTGATAACCCTGTAAATATTGATGATCCAAAGACTATAGAAGGTTTTGATACAACAAAGATGTCTGGCTCATATTATTCTGTTGGAGATTTCTTCGGTCAGTTTAATTCAAATGTTCTTACTGTATCAGTTCCAATAAACTCTGGCTTTAATATAGTTGGATATGTTATCTTCCACTACGATATAGTGAAGCTTCAAAACTCAGTAAATAAGCTTCTTAATATTGACTATATTATGCTTGTTATCATACTTCTTCTTTCACTTATTATTCTTATCTTCTTTACTGAGATTGTTTATCTTCCAATTAAGAAGATTACTAAGGCAACAGAAGAATATGCCAGCGGTAACCTTAGGTATAAGCTAAACGTTGATTCTGGAGATGAGATAGGCTACCTTGCAGCTTCCCTTTCCTATATGGCCAATGAACTGGCCAAAGGTGAAGATAATCAGAAGCAATTAGTTGCCAACGTATCCCATGACTTTAGATCTCCTCTTACTTCTATTAAGGGTTATCTGGAAGCTATTAAGGACGGCACTATTCCTCCTGAGTTATATCCAAAATATATAGATATAGTTCTTAATGAAACCGACAGACTTATAAAGCTTACCAACTCTCTTCTTTCACTTAATAACCTTAATACCAAGGGTATGGTTCTTGAAAGAAAAGACTTCGATATCAATAAGCTAATATACTCAAGTGTATCCACCTTTGAAGGCAAATGCCGTGATAAGAATATTAGCGTAGATTTATCACTTACTGGTGAGTATATGGAAGTTAATGGTGATAAAACACGTATAGGACAGGTTCTATATAATCTTATAGACAATGCAATTAAATTCAGCCATAAGAATTCATCTATAAAAATCGAAACTACAGAAAAGAATAACAAGCTATTTATATCTGTTAAAGATTACGGAATAGGTATTCCAAAAGACAGTATTAATCTTGTATGGGATAGATTTTATAAGACGGATTTATCAAGAGGTAAAGATAAGAAGGGTACAGGACTTGGTCTTTGTATAACCCGTGAAATAGTTAGAGCTCACGACGAGAATATTAATGTTATTTCTACTGAAGGAGCCGGTAGTGAGTTTATATTTACCCTTCCATTATCAAAAGCTATGCTTAAAGAGGATTCATAATCGCACGGAGGATGTAATCCTACATGCGTAAGCGCGGACCGTGCCCAGCTTTAGCTGGGACGTTTCATCTCACGGTCCTGCGCAAAAAATAGCACCACTGATACATAATCAGCGGTGCTTTAATTATTTCCAATTTAATCTGTGTAAATGACCTTCCTCTTCAAGTCCAGGAAAATCATTCTGACGTAGTGCCTCATATAATGTTATTGCAACTGAATTAGCAAGGTTAAGACTCCTGATATCCTCTAACATAGGAATTCGAATACACATATCTTCATTATCTACCAAAATCTCTTCTGGGATTCCAGCACTTTCCTTACCAAACATAATAAAATCATCTGGTCCAAATTTCACATCTGTATATTTCTTATGTGCCTTGGTTGTAGCCATATATACTTTGGCACCAGGATTCTTAGCTTTAAAATCATCATAGTTAATGTATGTATGAAGGTCCAGTTTATCCCAATAATCCATACCGGCACGTTTAATCTGCTTTTCGTCTAATCTGAAACCAAGTGGCTCAATAAGATGCAGGCTGGTTCCTGTAGCCACACATGTTCTTCCTATATTGCCTGTATTGGCAGGTATCTCTGGTTGATGTAATACTATGTGCATATATCCTCCATAAAGCTAATAACCCCGCGATTAACCGCGGGGAAATAAAGCTGTATTGTTTTTTACTGTGCTCTAAGTCTTGTAATAAAGCTCTCTATACGAGCAAGAGCAACCTTAAGATTCTCAATTGAGTATGCGTATGATATACGAAGGAAACCTTCACCACAATCGCCAAATGCTGTACCAGGAACAACTGCAACCTTCTCTTCCTGAAGAAGTCTTGTTGCAAACTCTTCACTAGTCATACCAAATTCCTTAATACAAGGGAATACATAGAAAGCACCAAATGGCTCAAAGCAATCAATGCCCATCTTTCTAAATGCATCCATAAGAAATCTTCTTCTCTGATTATATGCATCTCTCATCATAGCTACATCATTGTCGCCATTCTTAAGAGCTTCAATAGCAGCATACTGGCTTGTTGTTGGAGCACACATAATTGCGAACTGATGAATCTTAGTCATCTGACTAATAATTTCCTGTGGTCCGCAGGCATATCCAAGTCTCCAACCTGTCATAGCATAAGCCTTAGAGAAACCGTTGATTAAGATAGTTCTTTCTTTCATTCCAGGAAGTGATGCTATAGATACATGCTCACCCTTGTATGAAAGTTCTGAATAAATCTCATCTGATAATACAAAGATATCTTTCTCAATACAAACCTCTGCAATATCTTCAAGATCTTTTCTTTCCATAATGGCACCTGTTGGGTTGTTAGGGAAAGGAAGTACAAGTATCTTTGTCTTATCTGTTATAGCATCGAGGAGTTCCTGCTTTGTAAGTCTAAACTCATTCTCTGCCTTAAGGTTAATAATAACTGGCTTACCACCTGCAAGGATAGTACATGGTTCATATGATACATAGCTTGGCTGAGGAATAAGAACTTCATCATCTCTATCAAGCATAGCTCTAAGTGCTATATCAATAGCTTCCGAACCACCTACTGTTATAATTACTTCTGACTTAGGTACATAAGAAACTCCTACTCTTCTGCTGAGATAATTACATATCTCTTCACGAAGTTCCATAAGACCTGAGTTTGAAGTATAGAATGTTTTACCTTTTTCAAGAGAGTAAATACCCTCATCTCTTATGTGCCATGGTGTATCAAAGTCAGGCTCACCAACACCAAGAGAGATGGCATCTTTCATCTCGCTAACAATATCAAAGAATTTTCTTATGCCGGATGGCTTAATATTAACAATTGTTTCTGATAATGGATTTCTCATGGTGTAATCATCTGCCTTTCATCCTGTTTTTTCTTTGTCATAATAGTTCCGTGATCCTTATATTTCTTAAGGATGAAATGTGTAGAAGTACTTATGACTGTATCAAGAGTTGAAAGCTTATCAGAAATAAACATAGATACTTCTTTAAGTGTCTTTCCTTCAAGTGTTACAAGAAGGTCAAATCCACCACTTATAAGATATACGCTCTTTACTTCTGGATACTTATATACTCTTTCAGCAATCTTATCAAAACCTTCACCTCTCTGAGGTGTTACTCTAACTTCAATAAGAGCTGTTACTGTTTCCTGAGTTGTCTTCTCCCAGTTAATCATTGTATGGTAACCGCAGATGATACCTTCTTCTTCCATCTTCATCATCTCGTTTACTACATCGCTTTCATCTCTTCCAAGACGAACAGCAAGCTCTCCAGTATCAATACGGCTGTTTCTTTCTATAATACGAAGTATTTCTTCTCTCATAATTCCTCCAATCTTTAAGGCAGTTATTATCTTAAATGCCTGCTTCCTTTTCCTTATATATACTTAAATAATTCATCAGGACAAGGTTTAGTAATAAACTTACGCTCATCTTCATTGATAATAACCTTATCATTAGAATCCGTCACTTTTCCTATTATAGCAGATTTTATGCCCTTTTCCAAAAGACTATCCACTAGTTTCTGCCCATCAGTTAAGCTTACTAAAAGACTTCCTTCTGACATAAGTTCATATGGATTAAGGTCAAGATAGTTACATATCTCAACTGTCTCCTGCTTAATAGGAATGTTCTTTATGTATATGTCTAGTCCGACTCTGCTTTCACTTGCCATATTCCAAAGAGTAGCATATACACCGCCCTCTGACACATGATAAATGCACGCATCATCGGACTTAATGGCCAGGGCAGCCTCATCTTTTACAATCAGACCATCTGGCTTAACTACTGCTCCATCAATATAGTCAGCTGGTAGTCTATTAAGCAGATTCTCTCTTTCTTTTATCGCCAAGATAGACGCCCCTGCATATCCAGCAGTTCCTATCATAACAATATCATTACCAGGCTTAGTAACCGCCCTCGTTTTTTTCTTCTTATATCCAACAGCAGAGCATGTAAGTACTGGTTCGTTTATATACGAAGCATTCTCACCATGGAATGAAAGAACTTTAGCATCTGCCTTATCAAGAACATCTTCTATAGAAGCTAATATCTTTCTCATCTTTTCTTCTGAGTATTTCTCAGACATAAGTAGATTAATATTAAGACCTACCGGTTCTGCCTCCTGAACAATTAGTTCATTGAGTGAACTAATTATAGATAATGTGCAGTTCATCATAGAAAGTGAAGAGCTTCTGGTATTAGTAATAATAAGATCTTTTTCCTGAATATCAGCATCAAAAAATGCGCAGTTTCTCCTGAAATCTGCGCATTTATCATTAACAAAAATTAATTCTTTTTTTACTGTACGATTATAGATGTTTTCAGCAATTGATCCTATCTTCATAAGATATCCTTTCAGGAATGTCCTGTGTAAGAACCTCTTAGCCCTCTGGAGTTGGCTGAGGCTGTGGCTGGGCGCTTTGTGCTTCTAAGGCTTTAATCTGCGCCGCCGCTGACTTACATGTATCAACATTGCCTGATGCAATTGCATTCATCATATAGTTATAATAGTCCGGATTTGGTGTAGAAACACCAACTATAGCAGTTCTTGGTGCTGGTGAATAACGGCTTGAGTTAATCTGCTCTCTAGATACTTCTTCGCCATCTTCATATACAACCTTCCAAAGCTCACAAGAATAACCTATATGAGCAGCAGATGTTGATATATAACCTATTGGCTGAGAAGGATCAGCTGTTATAGTATCAGTTGATGGAACTGTCTCTGAAAGAACCTTGCTTTCGAACTCAATAGTTCTGTTAGAAGGTCTAGTTTCAACACCATATATGTTAAATGTTATAGTCTTATCTTCTGTATATCCTTCAATAAAGATTGGATATTCTGTATTGTTCTTGAACTTAAAGTCCTTACCTGAAGACTCAGCAATTGCTGCATCGCCAGACTTCTGAACATAAGTAACAATCATAGAGTGATTGTATCTCTCTACGATTTCAAGCTCAGATCTAAGTACTGCATTGTAAAGTGTTGTAGATACCTGGCAGATACCACCACCAACACTATCAACAACCTGTCCATTAAGATATGAACCAGCAAGATAGTAGCCATTAGCTTCTGTAAATGGCTTAACTGTATCATATGTTGAGAACTCTTCTCCAGGATAAAGAACTGTACCATTAATAAGCGAACAACCATTAGCGATATTCATACTTCTGTTATAACCAGAAGATGCATACTTAGTTGTATATGTACCAAGAAGATCCTTAATCTGAGAAAGTTCTTCCTTAGAACCTTCAGGATCAACCTCTGTTACTACAAGAGGAACCTCTGTCATACCAGAAACATAATCAAGGAAAAGCTCATTTTCAATATACTGTAAAGAAGCGTCTCTATCTACTGTCTCACCTGGTACGCCATCTATAATAATGAATTCGCCATTCTCTCTTTTAAGAGTAGCATTCTGTACTTCCTTATCAAACTGTGCACACTCATTTTCAAGGAATGCATTAACGGAAGCTTCATTAAAAGAAACATCTATAGGAATATTGAGGCCGTTAACTTCAATATCTTTCTTAGCTTTATATCTAACTATTACATTGCCTTCATTACCTGCACTAAGTGCTTCATGAACAGCGTCAGAGTTAGCCCAAGTAATACCAAGGTCACCAAATGTTGTGGTAACTTTTTCTGTATCAGATATTTTAAATGTTATGCTTGCTGTGCTAAGACCGTTAAGGTATTCATCAAGCTTAGCCTGAGCTCCTGCTTCGTCGAGCCCTGAAACATCGATACCATTGATGCTTACACCTGGAAGAATTGTAGAGTCAGCATTAACTGTCTGTGGCTTTGTAATTACAAAAGCCAGGACAAGTGACAGTACAAGTCCTGTAAATACTCCTATTAATTTCTTCATAATATATCTCCTGGGGTTAATTGCAAATTAAGCTGCAATTACTTATACTTAAAACGAACTTAATGCAAGTGGTGCAACCATAGCAACTATTAATATAATAATAATGATTGCAGAGATGGTTCTTTTCGTTTTATTACTGTGCATATTAAACATAATTATTTCCCTTTTTTTATAAAAATGTTCTATATCTTGAAAGGAAATTATAAATGAAATTATTTGTTTTTGCAACCCCATTAATTATTGCACTTTTAATAGCTTTGGCAATAAAAAAATCGGATTATAAAAAGGAACAGGACGCTGAGGAATTCTTCGAAAAAGAAAGAAAGTCTAACTTTGTAAAAAAGAAGCCTCTTGATTCCCTTAATTATGTAAAAGTCCCTGATAAGCTTTACGAATATTCTTATAGCAAACTGATTAAAGCTAATGAGCATCCAGAAGCTATAGAGAAGGCTGTAGACCAGCTTATGAAACTTAAAGATGCCAAGATGGTTAACTTCCTTGGTAAAACAAATACAGATCTTAAATTAGAATACGGAACAGGTAACTTGGAAATTCTTATGGAATATGATCAGAACTTTACAAGTCTTATTACCTGTTTAGAAGAAATTGGGGAGGCTGCTCTTACTGTTGATAAGGCGTACGCTAAAGAAGTATTAGAATTTTCTATTAATATAGGTTCGGATATTAGTAGCACATATAAGAATCTTCTTAATATATATATAGAAGAAAGTAGTAAAGATATGCTTGCCGCTAAGAAAGAAAAACTTATATTTATGGCGAAGGCTCTTAACTCACCTATGGGGCCAAGTATAGTAAGATATATTGAACAGGCAGGAGTGGAAAACGAGGCTTAGATATGTCCCTCACTTCTTATATGATCCATAATCCTGCTGGCTTCATTTTTAGTAAGTCTTTTTATATCTCTATCAAGGACCAGATTCTTTTCTTCAAGCATCCTGCTAAGTCTTTCTAACTGAGTCCTAGTAATAGGTCCTTGTTTCTTTACCTTATATATTAGTTTATAAGGCGCAAATATCTCAGCAGTCTCCTGACTATAAAATTCTTCAACCAGGCATTTATATAGAAGAGAAGTTGCTCTGGCATCTTCATATGCCCTATGGGCTTTATGAGGTATTGCATAGTGACTACAAAGTTCACCAAGTGACCTTCCTGAAAGTGATGTTAAAAATCTTCTCGCTATCTTAAGAGTATCTATACCTTCTTTTTCAAATTCCAATTTATTATAAACAGCTGCTCTTTTAATAAAGGAATAATCATGAATAATTCCATGACCAAGAATAATATCTTCGCCAATGAAGTCTAATAAATCTGGAAGCACAGTTTCTATGTATGGAGCATCTTTCAAATCATCTTCCTGGATTCCTGTAAGATTTATTATTCTCTCTTCAAGTTTCATTCCAGGATTAACAAAAGAGGTAAAGATGTCCACTTCTTTACCTTCTCTTATTCTAATAGCACCTATCTCTATGATTTTGTCCTTGCCAGCATCGACACCTGTCATCTCCAGGTCGATAGCAACGTAATCGTTTATATAATCCATAATCCGTATTTTAGTTCACTTTGTGAACTTTTTTGTATATTTAGTGAAATTATTTTTTATCAGAAATGTTTTTGGCATATTTACATACTTTAGATAAAGTACATTCATCACACTTAGGTCTTCTGGCAACACATACTGATCTGCCGTGAGCCATAAACTGTTTATTAATTAATATCCAGTGATCTTTTGGTATCTTCTTCATAAGGTCCATCTCAATCTTTACTGGATCATCTTCAGTGGTTAAACCAATAAGATTAGAAAGTCTCTTAACATGAGTATCAACTACCACACTTTCTATACCGTAGATATTACCTCTTATAACATTACCGGTTTTTCTTCCAACACCTGGAAGCTTTGTAAGTTTATCTATATCACTAGGAACTTTACCATCATACTTTTCAAGAAGCATCTTTGAGCAAGCAATTATATTCTTTGCTTTACTCCTAAATAAACCAGCAGGTTTAATATCTTCTTCCAGTTCTGATAAATCAGCATGAGCAAAGCTTTCCAAATTAGTATACTTTGTGAACAAATCTTTTGTGATTATATTTACTCTTGCATCAGTACACTGGGCACTTAAGATAGTTGCAATAAGAAGTTCATATGGCTTTTCATAATTCAAATAACAAATTATTTCTGTTCCATAAAGTTTGTCTAAATTGTCTAAAATAAATTGAATATCTTTTTTATTCATAGATAAACTATAGCGTATTTACTGGCTTTTTAAAATGTATTTATTGAGAATAAACGGATTTTATAAGGGTTTTTTAGTCAATTCCACAATAAACCTCGTGCAATTCCTAGCATTTATTATTAAATATATATGATAGATTTATGTTAATTCATGATTTATACTTTATATGATAAAAGTATAAAACGCTTGTTAACAAAATTACAATCTAATAAGGGAAAGGAAGTATATCATGACTTATGACAAGATCGTTAGCTATGTAAAAAAAGCAATAGCTAAAAAAGATGTAAGCAAACTTGAAGATGTAGCACTCCAGATCGACGTTGTTGGTGAAGGAGAAGGCGCACTCTATGTAGAAGTTAAGGAAGGAAAGTTAGACGTTCAGCCATACGAGTACTATGACTACACAGCAAAGTTAGTTATCTCTGCAGATGAACTTATCGCTGCTGTTGATGGTAAGGCTGACAAGGCTGCATTCCAGATCGAAGGCGATGTAGAAAAGATTTCTGCACTCGTTAATGTTATTACAGCTAAGGCTGCTGCTGCTAAGAAGGCTCCAGCTAAAAAGGCTGCTGCTAAGAAAGCTCCAGCTAAGAAGGCTCCAGCTGCTAAAAAGCCAGCTGCAAAGAAAGCTACTCCAGCTAAGAAAGCTGCACCTGCTAAGAAGGCTGCTCCTGCTAAGAAGGCTGCTCCTGCTAAGGCTGCAACTCCAGCAAAGGCTGCTGCTCCAGCTGTAAAGAAAGAAGCTCCTAAGGCTGCTGCTCCAGCTGCTAAGAAGGAAGCTCCTAAGGCTGCTACACCTGCTAAGAAGGCTACAAAATAATAAGGCAAGATATTCATTACATATATACTAGAAGGCGATGATTTAATCATCGCCTTTTTTGTTGTCCATCTATATCCGTTGTTTATTATGTACGCCTACTGAATAACATCGTTTCTTTTATTACTTAACTTGCGGTAAGAATTAAAATAAGTTACATTATTCTTATGGGATTAACTAGTGAAGAAATAAAAGAACTTGCTGAGCTTCGTGATAGTGAGATTCGCTATAAAGAGATGATCCAGCGATACGAGTCAGAGGTTCTTGATTCAGAAATGAATATTAGAAGCATAAAGCGAATCAAAAAAGGTAAGTGGATAGGCTTTGTAATATGCTGTTCTATCTTTATTATATTTTTTGCTATCGTATATTTTTATGCTGAGGTGCAAAATCAATCCATGGGTGGTGATAACAATCTGGTTAATGCTTTGGGGTTTTCTGTTAGTACAACAGTTATAGGATTTACCATGATAGTACTTGTTTTCGTAGTAATATGCACCATTATCATTGGCTTACGAACCATGATGGAGCTTGGAACCAGCAAAGCATCTGTATCACTTGCGGAACGATTTGGACTTCCAAACTATCCTAGCCAGCTTAAGATGCATCAGGAAAGACTAAGCATACAGGTTAGGGAACTTGATAGATTAAAACTAAAACAAAAGCTAGACAAGGAAAGAATAGAAGAACTTACTTCAAGAGAAACACCTTGGTATGAACAAAAGTAACGTTTTCTATACTTTATTCAACTTGGTATAACTGATCTCCAGATTCATCAACAACAGCAATACTAACGCTTATTTCAGATACCTTGTCATCATCATCACACTTTCTAGAATGTAAATTTTGCTTATCAATTTCCAAAGTAACTGTGACAATTCCTTTAGTATATTCAATTAATGCATAATTACTATATACATTATTTAGTACACATTTAAAACCTGCGTTTTCAATTGTTTTTTTAGCCTCTTTATATGTATCACCATAGTGGATACCTAAAATATAATATTCACTTTTTTTATTTACACAAATATATGTTACAAATAGTTCATCTTTTGATTTAACATATACTCCCATACTCGTTACTGCTTTTGTTTCAGGTTCAATTTCTGAATGAGTATATCGAATCGCTGATTTTGATTCCTCAGATGACTCTTTTATCCCCATTTCATCTAAGAGTTTAAAATAACAAGCACTGTTCTGATTAATATAATCAATTAATTCTATATCTTCAGCCGTCAATTCTGAATAATATACCACTCTTTCTTGTTCTTTATTCTTACATGCACACAAAACAATAGTTGATATTAATATAATAATTGTTAATATTTTTACATACTTCATTTGCCATCCCTCAAACAATTATAAATTATCATCATGAGCTAAAGCGGCAAACGCTTTAGCATCTTTTTCTACAGGTTGTTTGTAATATTTCATGTAATTATTCTTATTCTTATCGTATGATATATAAGTACGGTTCCACTCTTCTCTAATAACATCCGGCATATCAGACATATTTAAATTCTGATATCTATGTCTCATTTCGTGAGTCATGGTATCTATCATTTTATCTAAAGAATACATACCTTTGGGACTAGTTTTAAACTTAATATTAATACTAATTGTATTTTGAGGAAAAGAACTAGAAAGGCCATATCCAGCACCTACAAAATTCCCTTTTTCATCATAATAGTCATGCAAATATTCAACATCTCTAGGTACTTTACTTTCTGGGCCAAAATAAATTTCATCTAATATTTCTTTATATTTTTGGATATATTTTTCCCTCTCATCAATCGACATTGAATCCCACTGTTTTTTTACTTCAGCAGTAAATAAATTATCCGTAGCGTCATCAATTTGTTCGGCTATTTCAAATTGTTCCTGCCACCAATTAGCTTCGTTTATTGAATCTTGTAAATCATAATAGATTTCATCATCATCTAATTCTGTAATTAAATTGTTAAAACTATCCTTTAAATCAGCATCTTCAAAAGAAGATTTTATTATATTAGGAAGTCTAGTATAACTCTTAATTCCAAGTGTTTTAGATTTAACACATTTATACTCTGAAGGATCTACGGAAATTATTTCTTCAGTTAGTTTCCCAAGTCTTATAGAAAAAGGTGTATCAACCAATTCGGATATTTCATAATGAATCCCATTACAAAAATATACAAAACGCCTTAAGTTATCAACAATAATTTCTGTATCAGAAGTTGTAACATTATAATCAAATGATTTTAATCCCGCCGCTTTATCCAAACAATCCTTTGCAAACTGTATCGACATTACTGCATTTGCTAAATCTTGTGAGAGCTTATCCGGATTTAGACCATTATAAAACATATTTGATGAATCTAACCACTGATTATCATTTGACCTATATAGTATCGCCATTATTAATCTCCATTTTCTTCTGACCATTTATCAAACACATCCGAAAAAGTTTCATCAAGTGCCATCATTAATTGCTTTGATATTAAAACATACTCAGACATATTTGAATAGCATAATTTTAATATTTCTAAATGTTTACTAAGAGTTTCCGATAGCGTAGCAAAAATCTCATCATTTGATTGTCCATCATAATATTCAATAAATGATTCCTTGAAGAGATTGAAATTTTCTATTAATTCTTCTACTATATTGAATCCTTCTTTATATTTAGCTGATATTTGATTCATTAAATCTTGGTCATATATTATTTTATCACTCATTACTAAAACACTTTCTTAAGTATACCTATAATCTGCTTTTTACCAATCCTTTTTAAAACATATTCCTCTTCATCATATATATAAATAATATTAGAGTATAAAAAAATGATATAAGAGTTTTCTTTTACGTTATCAAAAATTTTTAAATATAAGCTATTATTTTTTTTATAACCATATTTAATAGTCAGTTCTTTACTATCTATTTTCTCAACAAAGAATTCTTCATTTACAGAAATACCCTCCAAAAACTTATAGGACTTGACAATATTTTCAACGTTAACGTTGGAACTTATGGGCAGAATTTTATAATCTTTAATTAATGGATTATAAATTAAAGCAATCATCGAGCCATTTGTTCTTTTTCCTACTATTAAATTATTCAACATTATATATTTATCGCATAATTTGTAATACTTTATATAAGATAGAATACGAGCCCCTTGAACAGTAAAATTTTCTTTATCCTTTAGAATCCCTCTTTTGATCATGTTTTCTTTATAAATATCAATCGATATATCAGGGATATTTACTTCAGAAAAATCTGCTATTCCATATATATTTTGACCATCCAGCGCTCTGTTAAGTACATATAATTCTTGAAAAGTCATACAATCACACTTTCATTATTGATGCAACTTTATCAGAGTTATCCGCAAAGGCTTCTGCATCAGATACTACATCATCTATACATTGTTTTAATTCTGTACATATTTTTTCTAAATCATATCTATAATTCTCTATCATATCTATTGCAGATGAACAAATATCATGTTTTTCTCCTTGCCATCTCGGATCATCTAGCAAAGAAACAATCTCATCATTTACTGATTTTAAATCCAGAATTTTTGAAATTGTATTTGTTAAATAATCATTACAAACTATTTTTAAATCATCGTCTATAAAGAAATTTTCATGCATTGTATTATTATATATCCTCCCAATGAAATAACTTTTTTTTATTTTCCCATTCCCTTTTTAAGTTCTGGGCATCGTTTATTCTACTTGAAATAATCTTAACACACTTCTTTAATTTTCTTTTCA
>JAEEGJ010011912.1_pt1 | contig 21798 bp, 17 predicted proteins | sample 8958761 | NCBI WGS metagenome assembly JAEEGJ01 (sample SAMN16246546, study PRJNA631951) | gut metagenome | biome: gut microbiome; feature: rumen; material: RS-attached | host: Bos | place: Iran: Karaj | collected 2018-10
GTTGGTCGGCACGGAAACGTTCGTGGCAAGCGAGGCAGTCGACCAGCGGGTCAGAGAAGTTGCCCACGTGGCCAGAAGCCTTCCAAACGCGGGGGTTCAAAAGAATAGAGCTGTCGAGACCGAGCACATCCTGGCGGCTCGTAACAAACTTTTTCCACCAGAGATTCTTGATGTTGCGCTTGAGTTCCACGCCATACGGACCGTAGTCCCAAGTGTTGGCGAGGCCGTCGTAAATTTCGGAGCCGGGGAAAATGAAACCGCGGCGTTTGCAGAGGGAGATGATGTCCTTGAGGGCATCCTGAACTTTCTTTGCCATTATATAATCCTTTTTTCGGCAGGCGCTTCGGCGTGCCGGACTAGGAACCTACCTGGATGATAGGCCCTGACGCGCCAAAAATAGTAACTTTTGCAAAGAGCGAGTGAAGCGGAGGTGCTTGCACACCCATTTTCGAGCCCAGCAAAAGGCATACGAGGTACGCAAAAAGGCCCCGCTTGCGCAGGACCTTTTCAACAAAGTCAATATAATTTAGCGAATGTTCACAATCTTTTGCTGCGAACCGATGCGGAGCAAATAAGAACCGCTGCGGGGAATGCTCATCGTGAAGTTCGGTACATCGACGCGACCGTTGTACATCACGCTACCCTGCATATCGAACAAGCTCACGCTGGCACCCATTTTTGCACCTGTAATTTGGAGCATATGGCCATTGGCAACGGCAGAGAACTTCGCTACGCGAGCAATCGTCGGCAGACCATTCGGGTCAAACGCCGTCCACTTTTTATCCTTGCAAACAAAGACTTTCTTGAGTTCCGAAACGTAGTAAGTCACATTTTCGCGCTTGGAAGTGCAGTTCGGCAAGTCTTCTTCTGTTTTGACAGATTCAACGACAACTTCGACAGAGCTGGAGGATTTTGCCTTAGCACTAGACGAAGTGGCCTTTACACTGCTAGATGTTGCTTTGGCGCTGCTAGAGGCAGGTTTTGCGCTAGAGCTGGAGGCAGCAACACTGCTAGAGGCAGGTTTTGCGCTAGAGCTGGAGGCAGCAACACTGCTAGAAGCTGGCTTTGCGCTGGAGCTGGAGGCCGCGACACTGCTGGAGGCAGGCTTGGCGCTGGAGCTGGAAGCGGCGACACTGCTAGAAGCAGGCTTTGCACTGGAGCTGGAAGCGGCGACACTGCTGGAAGCAGGCTTGGCGCTGGAGCTGGAGGCCGCAACACTGCTGGAAGCAGGCTTGGCGCTGGAGCTAGAGGCCGCAACGCTGCTGGAAGCGGGCTTTGCGCTGGAGCTGGATGCCGCAACGCTGCTGGAAGCAGGCTTGGCGCTGGAGCTGGATGCCGCAACGCTGCTGGAAGCAGGCTTGGCGCTAGAGCTGGAGGCCGCAACACTGCTGGAAGAAACCACAGAGCTGGAGCTTGACAAAATACCCATATCCGTAGTCCACACAATTCCATCGCAAACAGAATCTTGTTTTGTCGTATTGCTATGAATCAAAGCACACCTTATATTCGAGGAGCATACCGGCATTCTAGCAGCACTGTCAACAGCGACTGCCTTCTGTTCCATGCACGATCCCTTCGGCGTCCAGATTGCGTAAAGCGTTGTATCAGCGCAACGCGTTCCATCTAAAGTCTTTACGGCGTAATAAATATTGTCTAATTTGTTAGTCCAAGACCAACCGACAAAATCAAATCCATCCCTCGTCGGAATCGGCAGCGTCGCTTCTGATTCGCAAGAATAAGATTCAGCAGCGTCTTTAGGAAGCTTACCTTCGTTCAATTTATAAGTAATGGAAAACTTTTTGCCCTTCAAATCCACTTTAGGAACATCTGTTTTTTCATCAACAAATGTCGCCGTGATATCTACATCGAAATTAGGCATTTCAAAAGAGCAACTTCCTTCAGCCGCAGCAGCTCCCGGAATCGCACCCGGCCCCGCATGGCCTGCACCAGAAGCAGCCGTACAAGTCACCGTCGTATTTGGATCAAGGTACTTGCTGACCTTAATCGAACTCACCTTGTAGCCCTTGTCGGCCTTCGGGGACACAGTCACTTTATTCCCCGGTTTGGTACGATCCGTCATTTCTACGCGATCGTTAAACGAGAAAGAAACCGAGCCATTTTCGGCAGAATTTGCCTTGATGGAATAGCGCAACGATTCATAAGATACTTTGACAAAAACATCTTTCTTAGGCATCAAGAACCGGAGACCATTTCTACCAACAGTCAATTCCTTTTGATCTTCACGAGTTTCACCATATTCTTCATAAACGGTAAAACCAATGAACATCTTCCCATCGGGAACAATCGGGGACACATTCGGCCAATCCCCCTGCTTCGCTTCTGTAATAACTTTACCATTCAGAAGAACATCAAACGACTGATTTTCTTCACTACCGACTTTAGTGATTTTATAGGTTGTGGTCTGAGCGCTAACGCCAGCGACAAAAGAAAGCGTCAAACCTAAAGCCAAACATATTTTATTCCGCATAACCGTCCCTTCTATGTGTACGAAAAAAATGAGTACTACATTGGCAATTATATATTTTATAAAGTGATTTCGAATACGCATAACAAAAAGATTACTTATAAAAAGTTTACAAAAAGATAAAAACACCTTCATCGAAACAAAAAGAGCCTTTTTTAAGGAGTTTGAACCTTTTGATCCGCAAAATTTCGTAAATATTCGTAAACAATTCTATCAAAAAGATTCATTCGGTTCCATTTTACTGTTCTCAAAAAACATCAAATTATTTGATATATTTAAAGTTGCAATTTTGTGGAGAATATGGAAGAAAGAAAAAAGGGATACAAGCCCGTCGAAAACAAGAAAGAACAGGAACGGTGCATTTTAGTGGGCATTGCGACTCCTAAAGTCCGTCCATGGCTTGCTGGTGAACAGCTCGCCGAACTGGGGCGACTCGCCGAGACCGCAGGAGCGCTCGTCACGCGAAGTTTTTTGCAGCGGGTACAAAATTTTAGCCCGGCAACGCTCATTGGCGAGGGAAAGGTCAACGAAGTCAAGCGCGCTCTCGAAGAAGACAAAGCAAAGATGGTCGTTTTTGACGATGACCTTTCCGGTTCGCAGGTTCGCAATCTCGAAGAACGCATGCCTGGAATCAAGGTTCTCGACCGCACGGGGCTTATCCTCGACATTTTCGCAAAGCATGCGGTTACCGCAGAAAGCCGCTTGATGGTTGAAGTGGCGCAATTGCAGTACATGATGCCGCGCCTCACCGGTGCGTGGACGCACCTTTGCCGCCAGCACAATGGCGGCATCGGCACCAAGGGGCCGGGCGAGACGCAGCTCGAAACGGACCGCCGCATGATCCGCAAGCGCATCCAGGAACTCAAGAAAAAGCTGGAGAAAATCGAAGACGCCCGCGAGCAACAGGCCGACAAGCGAAACGACATTTTCCAAGTCGGCATCGTCGGCTACACGAACGCCGGTAAATCGACACTCACGAACCGCTTGACCGGCGCCGACGTGTATGTTGAAGACAAACTATTCGCGACACTCGACAGCACCACGCGAAAGCTTTACCTCGACGGCGAAAACATCATCCTCTCCGACACGGTCGGATTCATCCGCAAGCTCCCCCACAACTTGATTGAAACGTTCAAGAGCACGCTTGGCGTGGCCGCCCATGCGGACTGCATCTTAGAAGTCGTTGACGGAAGCGCCCTGGATTACCGCGACCATCTTGAAGTCACGCACAAGACGCTGGAAAGCATCATCGACAAGGACACGCCGCGCCTCCGCGTGTTCAACAAGGTCGAAGTCGCCGATGAAGCGCGCCGCACGGAACTTTTGCAGAACTACCCGGACGCCATCCAAATCAGCGCAAAAGAGAACATCGGCATGGAACGCCTCCGTGCAGCATTCAAGGAACAGCTCGAACGCTGGCACGAAAAACGCACAGCCGCCGAAGCAAAAGAAAAGGAACTCGCAGAAATGCCATGGCCGGAGGTAGGGGGATGAGGTATGAGGCTTTTAGAATTAAACTTCATGATTCGTCATTCTGAGCGGTGAGAAACCGCGAAGAATCCAGTCAAGTTTCAAATCGCCCTGGATGCTTCGTTACACTCAGCATGACGAAAAAACATAACGACCCCATCAAGCAATGACTAATGACTAACGACTAACGACCATTCCCCCTAATCACTAACCACTGTTTACCAACCACTTCATCATGAATCGAGAAGAACTTAAAGAAAAATACGGGAAGAAACGCATTCCGCACGAATGGCGTGGTACGGACAAGCTGACAGCACTCATCGTAACGTTTTTCGGTTCGGGAATGAGCCCGAAAGCGCCCGGCACCATGGGAAGCCTCGCCGCCGCTATTGTCGCCTACCCCATGGCCCTTGTCATTTTGCTCCTAAGCGATCCGTCCTGGTCAAGGACTACCGAATGGTCAATTCCTTGTTTTAGCTTTTATTGGGATGGATTTTTTATAGAACCATTTTTTATCAACGCCGCCCTATTCGTCTTTTTTGCGGCCATCCCATTCGTGAAGAAAGCGATGAAGGATACCGGCACCGAAGACCCCGGCTGGATTGTCATCGACGAAGTCTGCGGGATTTTTATGGCGCTCGCCTTTGTCCCACTAGAATTCATTATCGCGCAACCTTGGATTCTTGCAGTCGCATTCGGACTGTTCCGATTCTTCGACATTTTAAAACCGCTCGGCATCCATAAAATGGAAAAACTCCCCGGCGCTTGGGGAGTCATGGCCGATGATTTGCTCGGCGGACTTTATGCAGGGATCGTTATAGCCATTGGGTTTATCATCGCTATAAAATAGCGATGTCGGCATCTACGCTTAAAAATTTTCGTGATATATAATTAGAACGGATTAAACGTCACTCCAGCCTTGATGGCAACCGAAGACCAATGGGCCAAACCATCTGCAAAGCGTTCGTTATACTTGTGATAAAACTTTGCGTCCCAAAGCAAGTCTAAATAGATTCGTTCATTGACACGGAAGCCCACGCCCAAAAGCATGCTAAATTCCATGGACGAGTCCAGTTCCTTATCGCGAACGCCCTCTAACTCCAGATTATCGAAAAGCGGTATGGAAATCTGAGGGCCAAACTCGAACGACACAAAGCTAGACCGCGGCTTCACCGCAAAAAGAATCGGGAACGCAATCCGCCCCTGCGACAAGCCCCCATCAGTAACACGTTTGTATCCCCCATTACCGTCTTCAATGTATAACGGCTTCGATAAAAATAGCGGTGCGTATTCAAACAGTACGCCAAGCCTTACCGCCAAATGGTATTGAAGCAGAGGCCACTGAACAGACGCTCCGGCTTGGAAAAAAGCGCCCTCAAAAAAGACGACCCGTTCCACCTTTTCGTAACGGCTCAACTGCTTTTCGTTATTTATAACTTTAAAGCCCAAATTCATCGTCATTCCGACTAAAAAATCGAACGGAACAGAGTTTTTCTGAATCATTTCCGCATTCCTGACGCTATCGCGGTGTGCCTTCGCCTGCATCCACCGGTCATAGTTACTAACGTTTTCGTCTTGTGCGAAAACAAAAGCAGCAAGCAACAGAACAAGTCCAAAAACGCGAAACATATCACAGCCCTCGATAAATGCAATTCAACAACGAACCGTCTTTAATCTATACAAAACTTTGTATAAAAAACGATGCTATTATAGACGTTCCGACAAAAAGCAATAAAACAAGATGAACTGTAAAAAGGTGATGCCGCCCCAAAAAGCGAATACAAGAAATAATAGATCCTATCGCCTTCGGCTCCAGGATGACGAGTCCGGGGCAATTTCTCTTACAATCTTTATTCAAATATTTTATTGTACAAACTCGGAGCAAATTTTTGCAAGTAACCCAACACGAAAATCACGGAAATGATAATCGGCAGGACCCACTTGAAGTAGAGGCGAAGTACCGCATATTTCGGGAATTTCAAACCCTTGCCAGCATCCGCTTCGGCAAAGAAATTGTCCTGCCCCCAGCCATAACGGGAATTGCAGAACAGCACGAACACAAGCGAACCCAGCGGCAATAGCGTATTCGAGACCAAGAAGTCTTCCAAATCCAGTACACAACTGCCCGAACCAAACGGTTCGAATCCCGAAAGCACGTTAAAGCCGAGTGCGCACGGGAGTGACAACAGCGTAATAGCGACAAAGTTCCATTTAACAGCCTTCTTGCGTTCCACATTGCGCGCATCCATCCAATAAGCGACAATGTTTTCGAAAACGGCCACAAGCGTCGAGAGCGCCGCAAACGACATGAAGAGGAAGAACGCGGCACCGCAAATCCGGCCTGCCGGCATCTGCGCAAACACGTTCGGGAGCGTTGCAAAAATAAGCCCCGGCCCTGCATCCGGCTGGAGTCCAAACGCAAAGCAAGCAGGAATGATGATAAGCCCGGCAATCAAGGCAACGCCCGTGTCGAGCACGCAAATATGCGCGGCTTCCGTCAAAAGCGAATGTTTCTTATCGATATAGCTCCCGAAAATGCTCATGGAACCAATACCAATACTCAACGTAAAGAAGGACTGCCCGAGAGCCGCAAATACGACTTCGCCAATTCCCGCTTCCTTGAGTTTTGCGAAATCCGGCAGCAAATAAAATTTCAGCCCTTCGCCAGCACCCGGGAGCGTGAGCACGCGAATCATCAAAATGAACATGATAATCAAGAGCGCAGACATCATCATTTTCGTCACACGTTCCACGCCGCGCTGTAGCCCGAGTGCCACAATCGAAAGCCCCGCAAACGTCGCGACAACCATCCAGAACGAGAGAAGCGGACCATTCCCGAGCATCTTGCCGAACTCAGCCCCGACTTCTGCAGGCGTCATCGTCATGAGGTCGCCCATCGTCACCATGCGGTAAAAGTAGAAGAGCATCCAGCCCGTCACCGTCGTATAAAACATCATCAACAGGTAGTTGCCCGCAATCATCGGGATGCCCGCCACATGCCACTTGTGCCCCGGCTTTTCGAGAGCCTTGAACGAACAACCGACACCACGTCTAGAAGCTCGCCCCACAGCAAATTCCATCACGAGAATCGGAAAACCAAAAATCAAAAGAAAGAAGAGGTAAATCAGCACGAAGGCCGCACCGCCATACTGTCCCGTGATAAACGGGAAACGCCACACGTTGCCAAGCCCGATGGCACAACCGGCCGCAATCAAGATAAAACCTAAACGGGATTTAAAGTTTTCTCTTTCTGCCATAACTTACCTCAAGTTCAAATTAGAATTTGATGGGATAGAGCAAATACCAGTGGAATTCCGGATAGACCTGAATTGTCGGAGCCGGGAACTTAAAGTAGTTCAGCGTCTTGACAATCGTGCGCGCCAAACGGCTCTGTGGACGGAACGCTTCCAAGTCGTAATCGAGAGCAATGTAAAGTTCACGACGCGGATGCGGTTTCTTGGTAAAGACCTTTTCGTCAATGCTGAGACCAAACGCAATGGCAAGCCAGCTCGGGTAATACCTGCGCGCCGATTCCGGCAACATCCTGTACGGTTTTACCGAAAGCCAGTACGTGTGGTTGACATAGTCATCCGTAAAAATACCATCGGATGCGGCGTGGCTGCTATTATAATATGCATTGGAATTAATCCAGTAACTCCACTTTAAATCTATGTACTTACACAAGGGCACATAGCGCTCGGCCATAGGCCAAAAACCGCCAATACTTCCAGCCAGCACGTCAAAAATGCTAAAGCCCCACTTGGGTCCAAAGCCATCCTTGATGTCGATTGCAATGTGGGTGGATACGGCCGACAATCCCGCATACAAGTATGACCGGAACTCGCTAGCCCCCGCCCAGCGGTACCCCTCGTAAAAGACTTCGGCAACGGCGACCCCCCCCGCAAAATGCCCAAACTTGTCGAGGTTCAACGCATAATCAAAATCGTTCTCGAAATGGAACCCGCGCTCTTCGTTTTCCCACCATCCCTTGGCAAAAACAAGACCGTAGGCAGCAGCATAAGCCACCAAAGTCAAGGACGCCACGCCGAATAGTTTTGCAGGCTCCAGTTTCGGATAGATATCGACAGAATCTTCGCTTCGGTAATCCCATGTGGAATCACGCCATGTGGGCGGATCCCATGGAGACGAAAAAGCTGTCGCCGGAAACACCAGCAACAGCATAAGCAATAACGCACAAATTTTTGTGCTCAATTTGCGAGAAGCGAATAGGCCAAGAGCAGAACCATTGGCCTTACGCATTAATTCCTCGCAAAGATAATAACTCCATTTTGGCCTCCAAAGCCAAAGCCGTTGCTCATAGCGTAGTCAATCTTCTGGTTCACTGCACCATTTGCACAGACGTCAAGGTGAATAGCCGGATCCTGCTCGAACACGTTGAGAGTACCATGAACCTTCTGTTCCATAACAGACATGATGGTCACAACGGATTCAAGCGCACCAGCGGCACCCAGGCAGTGACCAATCATCGACTTGGACGAGTTGACCTTGAGGTTCTCGAGAGCCGACGCAGAGCACTGCTTGAAGAGCGTTTCGATGGCAGAGCATTCCGCAATGTCACCGAGCGGTGTCGAAGTTCCGTGGGTATTAATATAGCTAATATCCTTGGGTTCGATGCCGGCTTCTTTCATGGCGTTGCTCATTGCGAGCATCACGCCCTTGCCGTCCGGACGCGGAGCGGAAATGTGATAAGCGTCGGAGCTTGCACCGACACCGGCGATACGGGCAAGAATCTTTGCACCACGGGCCTTGGCATGGGATTCGCTTTCGAGAACGAGAACTGCGGCACCTTCACCGATAACAAAACCGTCGCGGTCCTTGTCGAACGGACGGGAAGCGGTTTCCGGGGAATCGTTGCGCTTACTGACGGCCTTCATGCTGGTAAAGCCAGCGAGGCTGAGCGGGTTCACCGTTTCGTCGGCACCACCGGCAAGCATCACGTCGCAACGGCCAAGACGAATCATGTCGTAAGCGTTCGCGATGGAGTGGTTGGAGGTCGCACAAGCGGAAGTCACCGTATAAGAGGGACCCATCCAGCCAATCTTGTTGCAGACTTCACCTGCCGGCATATTCACGATAGCCATCGGAATATAGAACGGGGAAACGCGGGACGGACCACGAGTGCAGAGAGCCACAGCAGCTTCATAGCAATGCAGAAGACCACCGATACTGCTACCGATGATAGCGCCGCAACGTTCGGGATTTTCGTTTTCCGGAGCGATGCCTGCCTGACGCAAAGCCTGCAACGACGAATAGACAGCGTACTGGATGCAGCGCGAGAACCTGGATTGGTCTCTCGTACTGTAGATGCCCGTAGCGTCAAACTCGCGAATTTCACTCGCAATGCGGGATGTGTAGGCCGAAGCGTCGAAACGCTGGATGGTAGCGATGCCAGACTTGCCTTGAAGCAAGTTCTGCCACAATAATTCGGGGGTATTTCCTAAAGAGGAAACGCAGCCCATACCTGTAATAACAACATTTTCCATAGTGCGGCAAATATAGCAAAAAAAAATGTAATATTTTCGTAAGTGGGGAAAGAAAAAGACAATTTGTAACAAAAAAGTATAATACGCGAAACATATTTGTATTTTTTAACAAATTTATCTATATATATGGAAAATTTCCATTTTTTTGGTAATTCAACTGACCAAATTCTACCAAAAAAGCTCAACCATCTAATCTCTAAAAAGCTATTATTCACCCCGTATGCCAAAAAGTTCCCGAAATTTAGTCTGGATGGACCTGGAAATGTCCGGTCTCGATCCCGAAAAAGACGTCATTTTAGAAATAGCGACCATTGTTACCGATCTTAACCTGAACATTCTCGCCGAAGGTCCAGTCATCGCCATCCGCCAACCCGAAAACGTTTTCGAAAGCATGGACGAATGGAACACGAAACACCACAACCAGAGCGGTCTCGTCGATAGGTGCCGTCGCTCGCAATACTCGCTCAAAGACGCGGAACAAGAAACATTGCGTTTTATCAAGCCCTTTACGGAAAAGACAAAAAATGTCCTTTGCGGAAATTCCATCACGCAGGATCGTCGCTTTTTGTACAAGTACATGCCCGATATTTCAGAATGGCTGTGCTACAGAAATATCGACGTGAGTTCCATCAAGGAACTGTTTTACCGCTGGTACCCGAACATTGAAGATTTTCAAAAGGAAAAAAGGCACGAAGCGCTAAACGACATCCGCGAAAGCATCGCCGAACTCGCCTATTACAGAAGAACCATTTTCAAGTAACCCCATGGAAAGACTCCCTTACGCCAAAAGAATGCGTAACCGTTGCATCGCGATTACCGTTCTCGTATTCATTATCGTTGCCATAGTCCATTGCTCCACCAAGGAAGATTTGCCCGCAAGTAACGTCGTCGAAAGCAACATCGCACCAGCCACAGATTCCTCATCCGAATCCATCGCGGCAAACGACACGAACGCTTTTTACGATACAACGGCCTTCGACACCGCAAATACGGCACCAAACGGACTTTCACGCCTTACCGGAATCGAAGATGAAGATTTCGACAAGACATCGGCCAGTACAGGTTTCGAGAACAGCGTTGCCACAGGCGTCCGCGACACACTCCACATCAAGTCGCAAAAGGATCCGTTCCTTGCCGATAAAATTGACATTCTGTTACGCCGTTACCACCCTGACCTTGGCGTCATCCTCGTCGTCGATACCAAGACAAACGAAATCATCGCCTGGGGCGAACGACGCGACGAACATGTACAAAACAAGCCCGACTATATCGGACGAGCCACCTTCCCCGCGGCATCGCTTGCAAAGCTCGTCACAATTTCTGCCGCCATGGAAAGCAACCGCTATTCGCTCAACACCCCAATTCCGATGATCGGGCGCCACCACACGCTCTACTTGAACCAGCTCCGCGTTCCCGAAAAGTATAAAGGTCCAACGATGGAGCTTGCCGAAGCATTCGCCCGCTCCGCAAACCCGCCCATGGCCATCGTCGGGAAAAACGTCGGCGCAAAGCGCCTTTTATCTGCCGCAGCAAAGCTTGGCTACAACAGAAAATTCCCCGGAAACGCCCCGAACGCATCGAGCTACACCGCCCCGGACACAGGGTACGGCCTAGCCGAAGTCGCCTGCGGCTTTACGACATCGACAACGCTCACGCCGCTCCTTGCAGCAGCCCAAGTCCGCGCCATTCTCACCAAAAAACCGCTCGAAATCCCGTGGGCCCGCGACATGGCGCCGTTCGCCCCGCAAAAGCCCATTGCACTTGACGTCGGAAAGTTCACCGAAAACACGTATTACGGCCTACGAGAAGCGATGCTCCGGTCCGTAACGCAAGGGACTGCGCACAAGCACATGTCCACAAGGAACATGGCCCGCAAGAACTTCGAAGCACTCAGGCTCGGTGGCAAAACAGGCTCTCTCGATGGCACCGACCCCGCTGGACGATACGACTGGTTCATGGGATTTGCCGAAGCGAAAAACGAACCGGGCAAATCCATCGTCGTCATCGTGATGCAAATGCACAAAGAATTTCGTTCGCAACCGGCAACGCAAGTGGCAGCGACCATCATCAACTACTGGGCGCACCAAAATCTCAAAAATTAAGTTAGATTTGAACACAAAGGAAAAAGAATCAAAATGGAATTATCTTGGTGGAACTTAATACCGACTTATTTTGACGGAACCGCATTCCAACTCGGAAGCTTTCCCGTGCGCTGGTACGGAATCATGTACATTTTTGCGTTCGTGACCGCCTACCTGACCATGTGGAAAATCAGCCAGAAAGAAAAACTAGGCTACACCAAGGAACAGCTCGACAACCTTTTCACATGGATTATCGCAGGCATCTTGCTTGGGGCGCGACTCGGCTACGTATTCTTTTACAAAGCAAGCTATTACCTCTCGAATCCGACTGAAATCATCTTCCCGATGATGCACGACGACCTCGGCTACCACTTTGTCGGGATTTCCGGGATGTCCTACCACGGTGGACTTATTCTTGGAATCATCTTCTGCTATATCGGAGCCAAGAGGAACAAGCTCGACGTCTGGAAAACATTCAACCTCGCCATGCTTGCCGCTCCGCTCGCCTACACCTGGGGGCGTTACGGCAACTTTATCAATGGTGAACTCTTTGGCGAAGTGACGACAAGTTCTATCGGCATGTACTTCCCGCTCGCCCACGACAGCACTCTTGCAGACCCGGTACTCCACCACCCCAGCCAGCTTTATGAAATGTTGTTCGAAGGCATCATCTTGTTCGTCGTATTGTACAACCTTCGCAAGATTCCGAAACTACACGATAAAATTCCATGCCTTTACTTGATGGGATACGGTCTGTTCCGCTTTTTCATCGAATTTTTCCGCAAGCCGGACGCCCACCTCGGTCGTGTCGACCTCTTTGGCATGAGCCGCGGACAGACGCTCTGCTCGCTGATGTTTATCGTCGGTCTCACTTGGATGATTTATTTATTCTACCGCGAGAAGAAAGCTAATACCCCTTAAACAGTTTTTCCCAAAGGCTGCGTTCTTCTTCGAATTTTTTCGTAAAGAACTGGCTCACGTGCTTATAGACAATCTTGATGTGTTCCGCCAGTTCGTCCGTGACGTACTTTTCTTCATTGGAATCGTCCGTGCCCGTTTCATTCATGAGCTTGGACCACTGACTTTCTTGATTCTTGCTGCCTAAAGTTGCCGATAGCGAAGAATCTTCATAGCACTTGTTGTTCAAGTAAATAGTCCAGACCGAATTCGGAATCTTTTCAAGGAATTTCTTGAGGAATGGTTCCGCATTTGTCGAATAGCCGTACGAATTGCCAATCAAACTAACAAGAGGCACATTGATGACGCGTTCAACATTCACCTGGCTCCATGACTTGTCCGTCATTTCGGAAATCGCATTGAACAATTCTTCAGCCGGTTTCGGTTCATTATAAAAGTTGTCTATTCCCAAATGAGCTTCACGCAGGCGATTTAAATACTCCGACAAATCAAAAGTTTCCTCTACATGAGCATTTTCGGCAGAGTTCACATGAGGTGCGGCAAACAAGGATGTTTCGCCCTCCAAATGATCAGTCGCGTTCGTCTTTGCATGTTCAGTTGCAACAACGCCGTTACAACGGTTCATCACCTCGGAATCAAACGCAGAAGACACTCGGAACTTGTAGTAAAACCTGATATTTCCTTCTTGAGACTGGAAATAAAGTGCCTTGTAACACTCGTTATCTTTGAACAAGTTCGCAAGAGCCCTGTATGCGCGGTGTCTAGCACCACCCGATGTGAACTTGCCACGGTGAATGGCCACAAAGCAGTGGAAGGCGCGCACGCAACCATTCGTGTCAATAACGGTAATGCCGTCGTAGTTCAACATCGAAATGAACATTTTACGAATAAAATTCTGTTCATACAAATCATGATACGACTGCGAATCCAACATGGAATCGGGCTTAATCTGCATGTCCTTGTATTCGTCAAAGACTATCTTACCGCCGTCAAAATTTTCGTCTTTATTGCCATCCCATGACGGATCCACGAAAAGGCAAATCGTGCCGTGGACCTCTCTTTTGATTTGCGAAAAGAGACCCGCCCAGAATCCCTTCGGGTATGATCCCGTATTGGAATCCGTAAAATCATTCGCAAATTCGTTTTCATCCAAATCAAAACGAATCAGCAAATGGTCGCTGTCCCCCGTCGATGTATGCGAATTGATGCAGATTTTAGAAACGTTGACGCATTCAATCAGCAAAAAACCTTTTTCAAGAAGAGCACGTTCGGTCTCGCCAGCGTTCCCGATATCCGACTGGAACACTCCGACTTGAATAGACGATTCCGACTTTTCTCGTCCGGGCATCTGCTGTATAATCAAGTCGCATCCACTCTTGCAAAAATGGATAACATCCTTCAAGCAGGCTTTGACGCGTTCTTTGTACAGGTTTTCCAGGGCATCTCCCGAAAACCTATAGATACGGCGGTTCCAGCCCATCGGCGTATTTCCGTTTCCCATGATGATTCGAAACGTGAAATGGTCGTTTTCTTCTTGGTAATGCGGAACACTCGGCAATATGTCGATAATGGCATCAATAACCGCTTCCTTCATTTCAGGAAGTTTGCTTAAAAAGAAATCCTTGATTTTCTTTCTATCTAGCCCTATAACATTTGTGGTATTATGCATATGTTCACTCATAAAACAACCCAAAGCTGACGCCTAAGTTATCTGCTATCAATATAATACGAATAGGCGATTTTGTGGAATAAATTTTATTTTTTTTGTCAAAAAAATTATCTTTTACGCAAAACTTTAACAGGAGCACATCAATGGCAGGCATTACTTACGAAGTTGACGACAAGAATATTGTCGTGCAAATCAAGTCGGACGCCGCCAAAGCCGCCTCGGAACTCGTCGAAGCGGCGCATCTCAAAAAAGGCGATATTGTAGTCGTCGGCTGCAGCACCAGCGAAACCTTGGGCAACCAGGTCGGCAGCCACTCCGTCCCCGAGGTCGGGAAAGCCATCTACGAAGGGCTCCAGAGCGTTTTCGGCACACAAGGCATCTACATCGCCGCACAATGCTGCGAGCACTTGAACCGCGCCATCATCATCGAACACGAAGCCGTTCCGAACGAAGAAATCGTAAACGTTGTGCCGCAACCTAAAGCCGGCGGCTCCTTTGCAACGGCCTGTTACGCAGCCTTCAAAGTTCCGGTAGCACTCGAACACATCAAGGCAAACGCCGGACTAGACATCGGCGGGACCCTTATCGGCATGCACCTACGCGAAGTCGCTGTTCCCGTGCGCTTACAGCAGAACCACATCGGCAAAGCAATGCTTATCGCCGCACGCACACGTCCGAAGTTCATCGGCGGTGAACGCGCCCACTACGACGAAAGTCTAAAAGACGGATACCCGCAGTTCTAGTCGGTAGAACTTAGTTGGTAGAGTTTTTATTCTAAAGAGCTTTATGGTGCCTCATGGCGCGGATGTTGCGCGGTAGCACTTCCTTGTGCCACTTGATCCATTCATCGTAATAGATGTAGCGCTTTTCGCGTTGGCGGAATTCGCGACCATGAACGACTCTGCGCCCTTGACGTTCCTCGACAGGAATCACGATATGCAAGCACTCATGATAAACGACTCCCGCGATTGCATATAAAGGACAATTCGCGGCATCGTAACCGCGGCTGATACTGATGAGGTGGAAGTTCTCACCTGTCACCGGGTCCTTGCGCACGGAGTGGAAACTGAGGCCTCCCACGCGGTTACTCCAGGTAATTCTGCATGTAAGTGAACCATCAAAATAGGTGTTGTTGATGGCGGCAAGCACATCCGTCAGGTTATGGTGAACACCCTGCGGACGAATCGGCGGCAAGCGCCCCTTGCTCGCAAGCGGGGCTTCTCCTTTATCAGTAAAAATCTGATCGACAGCCTGCCAAAAACGGCTAACCAGGTCCTTGATAATAGCCTTGTTTTTTTGCGTTTTGCGACGCACCGCATGTTCCGCCCATTCTGCGGCAAGTTCACGGGCATCGGCAAATTCCGGAGCCTTCATGTACGCAGGCAAAAGCACTTCCGGATGTCCGAACAAAAATCCGCCCTTGCAACGGATGCTCTTCTTCATCAAAGGACTATACTTGAAATGCACAAGTCCATTGGCAGAGCAATCCGGTGACGGGATCTTGACTTCGGGCCCTTTGTCCGCAGCCACGAAACCGAACAAATCCATCTGTCCGTCAGGCGACATCGCGGGGAACCCGCTTTCATCAAACGAATTCACGCGCCCAAGACTCCTTCATAGCCGTTCAACGCCAAGAGCCCGCCAAAAAAACTTTCAGGCAAGTCAAGCGCGGAATAATGTTCCGAGATTCCATATACGGCATCTTCCACGACATCTGGCATATAAACTATATAGCTATCGTTCTTTTCGGTCTGAAGCATATCGGGAGTGCAGTATTTCGGATCCGTCTCGCTGAAATACATGCGGCAAGAAACAGTCCGCAACGGATAGATGGTGCAATCGCCCACCCCGTTCGAAAACGGGCAAGAACGCCACCAAGAAAAATAGTCATGAAGCGCCCCATCTTCGGCTTCGTCCTCAGATAGCCCCGACTCCTTGCGAGCCTCGAAAAAAGATTCGAATTTATCCGAACGCATCTGGCAGGCTTCCATCAAAGTAAGCAAGTCATCCCGTTTCCGCAGTTCGCTGTACATGGAAATCAATTCGAACGGCTCCACCGACATCGGGTAATGGTGGCAGCAGTTTCCGCAAGCCGGCCTGCATTGGATAGGGCGCGGTTGTTGCACAAGCACCGCCTTCAAATACTGGTCATAGGCTTCATGATAAGATTTCGTAAACTGGAGTATATGGGGTAACTGTTCCCGTAAGTTATCTGCATTGATGGCGCATTCACGACCCAAAGCCGAGGCAATCCCGTCAAGACGGTCTCTTTCGACCCTAAGCAGGGTGGAAAGTCGCATCTCGGCGATGCGGTAAGATTTCGTCGGAAAATACTCTTTGTACGCTTCCATCGAGCGCAAATATATTTTTTTAAGAGAAAATCGTAAAAAAAGCCGATAAAAAAACACAATTTTTTCATTTTTATAATAATGATGTTATTTTTTTATATGGAGAAATCGTTTCAGGATTAGCAAAATGAGTAAAATATCACAAAGCAAACGGATGTGGTCCCTCGTAATCGCTTTGTCTGTTGGCATGGTCGGTTGCAACCTGTTCCACCCGACGGAAAGCCACGACGCCGAGAGTGACGATGCGGCTGCCCTGACGCTTGACGGCTACCACGAGTACCAAAAGTCGAACTACGACTCCGCCCGCCGACTTTTCAACAGGGCAATTGCGGCTGACTCCGGATATTCCGAAGCATGGGTCGGTCTCTCCAAGTGCGTGCTGAACAGTCAAGAAGGGCTCAACGTATTCGAACTGGTATCCTATGCTCAAAAGGCGGACGACAATTCGACCTCCAACGGATTCCTTGAAATGCCGAACGAAAGGGCGGCAATGATTTCAAGAGGCATCGACTCCGTCTTAATCTACCTGAACGATTTTATCGCTCGCGACACGACCGGAAAAACAGACAAGAAGGTGCGGTTCAGCGATATCGCCGACAGCTACGCCATTTTGCTGCTATCCAAGGCGGCTCTCCGCATCCGCAATGTCCAGACACAACTGACCTCCGTCCTCTCGGCAGACAGCGCGGGCATGAAGTTGAATTTAAACACCTTGAACGATCTCGGCGACAGCCTCAAGCCATTCCTCCAGGACATGGCGGCGGCATCCGAAGCGATTAAAGTCGCACCGGACGCCTCTGCAGAAATCATCAAAGCTTACCTCCCCGACTCCACGCGACAAGACATCGGCGACGAATTCTACACCGACGCAACAGTCGGGCTAGCCAACACCGTCATCCAGTTGAATGACAGAGCGCAAACCGTCGAAGAAGAACGCACCGACGTATTCTTCGTCTTCGGAAACGGCATGGACGATGACGGCGACGGATGCGTTGACGAAGAAGTCGTGGACAACTACGACAACGATGGCGATGGTGAAATTGACGAAGACGGCAGAGACTACCGTTCAGTTGTCCTTGTTAAAAACACCTTCATAACAAAAGACGAAAACAATACCACACAAGTCAACAAGGATGGAAAAGTTTACGACCTGACCAAATCACAGGTTGATTACCTCAATACCATTGAAAAATACGAAGTCATCGACATCGACATGAATGGTCAAATGGGAACGAACGACCCGAAAGAATGGGAATACGTCATCCGTGATCCCGACGATCGCGATGAACAGAACAACCACCTGCTCAAGTTCGCCGTTGACCTGAAATTCCCCGGCAAAAACCTTGCAGATAAAATCAAGAACAAAGAACTTATCCGTCACGATACAGATATAAACAACATTAAATACTCGTTGAAAAAGCGCAAAGAAATGGTCGGCGGATGTTGGGTCAACTACTCCGATGATGATTTCAAGAAATGGTTTGAAGGGAGAAATGCAAAATGAATAAAATAGCCTTACTTGCAATTCTCATTTTAAGCGTAAGCTTTGCATCGGCAAAGTCTCCCCGACACATTTCGCTCCGTGCAGAATCCATGGGTGGAGCCCATGTAGCCGTTGTCGATGACAAAGACGCTATCCACTTTAACTATGCAGGCTTAAGCCAAATCAACAGGCTTGGTAACTACGACAAGCGCCCGGAACAAGGCTACTATCCGCGCAACTGGATTGGCGACATGCGACTCACATTTGGCGGAGCCGGTGAATTCAGCAAGTTTCTTTCGGCTTATGGCGACGTGACCGATGTTCAGGACTTGTTCAGACGCGCACAAAGCGCTGCCGATTCAATGGGTTCCAGCAGAACCAGCGCCATTTTAGATTCACTTGTCAACAATCCCAAATACCTCAAGATTATCAATTCGCATGACCACAAGACATTGGAAATGAGGTTGAAGTTCGATGCGGAATTGGCATTCCACAATTTTGGTGCGGCATTCTGGATGAACGGAAACGTAGCCCCTTATGTTGAAGGCGGCTTGATTCTCCCCTACCTCGTTGTCGATACGTTCTACATCGATGCCGTAGCCCAGGCTGGTGGCGCATACGAAATTATTCCAAACACGCTTTCTGTAGGTCTTGGCGCAAAAATTGCAAAACGCCACAAGACAGAAATGGTTACGCTCGGTATGGCAAACTACAAGAGTGTCGTCGATACGCTTGAAAACAAACTCGATAACGCCACTGACGATTTCTTCGATTCCAAGACATTCTCGTTTGGCCTCGACATGGGCGTCCTTTACCAGTTCAACCGCGAAGTGCGTTTCGGTGCGTCACTCAGAGACATCTACTTCAAGTCGCTTGCCGGAGAAACGCTGATTCCGAACTTCACGATAGGCGCGAACTACAGCCCGAAATTCATGAACAGCAATACAGGATTCGGCCGTAAATTCAATGTCGCGGTGGACTTCGCCGACATGTTCAATGCAGACAGGAACTATAAGTTCTTCAGCCACCTCAACTTCGGTTTTGAACTGGAACAAACCCTTGCCGCCATTCCAGGCCTCAACAACGAAGTACGCTTCATCGCATTGCGTCTTGCCGCCGGTTTCAGGGGCGGTTATCCGACTGCGGGTATCGGCGTCGAAGTGCTCCGTTTCTTCACGTTTGAAGCGGCCACCTGGGGTGAAGAACGCGGTTACTATACAGGCCAAGAAGAAAACAGAATCTACATGGTGCAAGCCAGCATAGGATTCTAGCGGTTGCGGCAGTGCCGCAGTAAGTAGTAAGAAGTGGGTAGCTGGAAACTGGCGGAGAGTCTGTCACCCTCGAGCAAGTCATCCTGAGACGCGAAGCGACGAAGGATCCAGTAAATTTTGAAGAGTCCCGACAAACGTCGAGACTCTTTGCTTTTTGTACCTAAAACCTGAGACCTATAACCTAAAACCTATTTCTTGACTTTCACGACTCGTGCTTGCGGGTCGCGCTTGCCGAGCAAATCATAAGTGTGCTTTGCAGGCTTGGTCAAGGACTGCACCGGGCGACTGCGCTTGAAAACGCTAATCGTCCCGTCATCGGTCTTGAAGTTTTCCACATGCGTAATGCCGTTGTTCACGTAATCCGTAAGACCGTAAGCGTGACGCATAATGTTCAGAACATCCTTATCAAACACGGAGCCGTCCGGTTCCGTTTGGCGGCGAATAATCGTCATGTTGTTTTCGCCTTCGTGACCGGTATCCCATGCAATCGGCACGACCTTGTTTTGTTTTGCAAGTTTCATCACGGCATCGTAATAAGCGAGGCGGCCCTTGCGGTGTTTCGCATAATTGTCGCCGGTCAACACCCCCACGCGGTCATTCGCACCGAACTCGCCGATAATCACAGGCACACCCTTATCGACAAAGTTCGTTTTCATCTTGCCGAACTGGTCCTGAATCTGGGAGCTCGTGCACTTGTCGCCCATGGCACCTGCCCAAGCGTTGTAGCCGCAGTTATGCACGATATCCGCACCTGATGCAAGATCGTCACCCCAGTAATACTGCGGATAGACTTGAGCGCCCCAATCGACCACATCATTCAAGAGCGTGTATGTATAAGGGTCATAGAAATGTACTTCGACCATCAAGCGATTCGCAATTACGTCCTTCGGGAGCTTGCTTACCGGCATCACTTCGGAGCTGCGGTCAATGCTTGTCGATGGCCCTTGAATCACGAGCGTACGGCTTGCGTTATTACCACCCGTCGCACGCACGGCATCCACGAACGTCTGGTGATACGTCATCAAAATTTCGGTTTCATGCTTGTAATTGTCGTCCGTTGTCGCGGGCTCGTTAGCGCTTGCGAAAAGCAAGTTTTCGTTATAGTTCTTGAAGCGATTTGCAATCTGCGTCCAGAAATCCTTCTGGCGGGCATTCACCTTGTCTTTTTCCTTGTCGTTCAGGTTGCCTTCGAGCCAACCGTTATCCCAGTGAATGTTCAGAATCGTCACGAGGCCTGCGCGCATGCACATGTCCACGACCGTCTGCACGGAATCCATCCAGCTTGAAGCAATCTCGTTCGGGCCACCGCCCGGAACAATATCCGCCCTGCTAGAATCACGCGACAAAGCGTTTGAATGGCTGTACCACGCGCACGGAATGCGGATCGTGCTAAAGCCCGCCGCCTTGACCGAGTCGATATACGCTTCCGTCGGGAACTTATTGCCCCACCACGTCGGATTCTGGGGAACTTCCATTGTGTTCCCGATGTTGATGCCAAAGCCCATCTTCGCAAACATTTCGTTTGCCGTCGGCAATTCTGCCGCGAAGGAATTTGACGCCAATGCAAAAGAGAACGCGCTGCAAAGAGCAGCCACGCGAATGTGCTGTTTTAACATAGTTCATCCTTTGGTTCTATGCCATTCGCGTTTTTTCCCCAAACAACGAAAGACCATAACACCGAATTTAAATATATATCAATGCAAGGCAAGTGTAAAAAATACGCTAATAAAAACATTGACGATTTGTCAAATGAGTTGTGGACCCTACTGAATAGTTGTCCAAAGGCCCTGCTCCCGCCAATTTTCAGGAAATCCCATAGCCTTCAATCTTGACTGATGTTGCCTCAAGAGTAACGCTAACAACCGTTCCTTGATAGACGAACTTGATACGATATTTTGTTCAAGATACAAAATCGTCGAAAGCAGAGCAAAAAGTTTCATCGGTTTTGCTACATCAACTTCAATCCAAGCAAAAGACAGATGTTTTGGCAACTGAGGCATCAGCGGAAATCGCCTGTTCCATATACGCGCATGATGCGCACAACAATTACGTAAAACAGTAATACTGCGAATCCAACTTTCCAAATATTTATATTGAGGCAAGCCAAAACTTTTGGCAACAGACTTTTTTACAGAAATATCAGCCATATTACAAAACAATTTGGACAATGTTCCGAAAGACGCAACTTCCAGTGTTTTCCATACGGGCGGCATCGAAGGACTATCATATTTTTTGAAATGCTCCAATAAAAAATCCTCCTTTGAACGCGATACTTCATTTTGCAGACTTAAGAAACACTTGTCAAATATTTCAGCATCAGAAAAAAAAGATGCATTCATAAACCAAAACGCACCATGTTTCATTGAAAAATGATGGATTATCCTAGTGCGTAAAGCAATCTCAATATCTTGAATAGCCGAAAAAACAATACTGCGCAAGTCTCGGTCAAATGCATATAAGGATAATATTTCCTCTAACGAAGTTCCCTTTACCAATTCATGTGTATTCGAATTTATTTCATATGGTTTCCAATAACAAGCTAATCGAAAATAGCTTATACTTGAGAACT
>JAEEGJ010011914.1_pt1 | contig 21793 bp, 14 predicted proteins | sample 8958761 | NCBI WGS metagenome assembly JAEEGJ01 (sample SAMN16246546, study PRJNA631951) | gut metagenome | biome: gut microbiome; feature: rumen; material: RS-attached | host: Bos | place: Iran: Karaj | collected 2018-10
TATGGGGATTACCTCACCACGATTTTCTGCACTTTCACATCGTTTCCGTTGATGAGGCGGAGCATGTAGATGCCAGAGGCAGCGTTCACATTGAAACTAGCGCAGCCATTGATGCTTTCGCTCTTCAGGATGCGGCCTGTGATGTCGATCACCTGTAGCGTGGCGTCGGCTCCTGAGCCTGTCGACGGATTGTTGATGATCCAGCTACCATTGCTATAGAAAGCAAAGGTCCCTGAACTCGTCGAAGGAGTCGAAGGGCCGTCTTCCTCTATATCGAGGACGACCTCCATGGGCGGCAGCACGATGTTGTCGACCCAGACGCAGTCCTGCCCGCCAGTGGCGCCACCGTCTTTCTCATAGCTCCAAGTGAGGTGGTGTGTGCCTTCTGGGATCATGAAGTTGATGTAGGTCCAGCCGGTTTCGCCCGCCCAACGGCCTTTGCGTTCGCCATCGACATAAAACACGAGGAAGTCGTAGCCGGTCTCAGTGGAGGTCCTCACGTAGAAGCTGATCTCATTGTCGCAGGCGAAGTCATAGTCGAGGCTCATGTCGGCGTGGCTGTTGTGACCCATCGACGTGGTGTGGGCGCAATATAGGCCTTCGTATGGACCATGGCTTACAATCTCCCAGCCGCCTTGGCCTTCAAACTGCCAGTCGAACTTGCTGAAGTCGCCTGTCTCGAAGTCTTCCATCTCGCTGTTCACATTGACGAAATATGAGTCGTAGACAATGTAGTTCCCAGAATAAGTGGCTAAAATGAGTTCGAAGGCTTGGGCGTTTCTGGCTTCGGCGATGCTCATGGTGAAGTCTACTGTGAAAGTGTCGTCGACGGCCAAGTCACCAACGCTGAATTGGTTTTGGTCGAAGAGGATTTCGGGTGCAGAGCAGTAGACGCCGAAGACGGTATTAGGCGAGAGGCTATGACCAGTGTTCTTGCCCGTGAAGTGCAGGGTGAGGGTCTCGCCGCTGTCGGCATGGCCGTTACCGTTGCCACCCACTTCTTCCAAGACGGTGGCAATCCGCCCGAAGTTGGGGGCGTTGAGGGTCATGTCGAATTGGCTCTCCCAAGTGTTGCTGCCGTCATTGCAGGTCAAGGTGAAAGTGACCATGGTCTGGTCGGGTACATCATCGCTGACGGTGAAAGCGAAGGCATTGTCAAGGCTGACGGTAGCATGGGAGGCTACGGTTCCAACAGTGGCAGAGCCTTGCGTAACAGTGATATATGTTGCATTACAACTCAAGGTGGCAGTTACATTGTTGGCCGTAAGGTTACCTACATTGCGGAAGCCCAAATTGAGAGTGTGGCTCTCGTTGAAGTCCACCTGACCATCGGGGTCGTTGAGGGCGTAGCTGTCAAAGAGCACATGGGCACAGTTGGCGTTGTCGAAGCCGAGTTCAAGATGCTGCGGCCAGCCGTTCATGCCCGTGACATAGAGGTCGAGGACATCGGTGTTGTTGACGGCGGCAAAACAGAGCTCTGCGTCACCGTTGGTATCAGTGGAAGCCAAAGCGATCAGTTCATCCCCTTTGAACAGACGGCATTCGAAGTTGTACATACCGTAACCTTCTTCGTCATTCACGGTGACGGGAATGCGGTTGGTGCCCACGGGAAGGGTGGTGGCGCATTCGATTTCAGGTGTAAAGGGTTCGTCGAACCAGGCGCAAAGGCCCACATCACCTAAAGCATTAAGGGCATAGAAAGTCCAGCGCAACACGCCAATCTCGCCATCCATGGTGATGAAAGGCGAGGTCTGAATCTTACTTTCTTTCAAAGCAGCACCGAGCCCTGCCAGACGTTCATGGTTATAAGCGTCGATAAGCTCGCGATGGTAATGGTTGGAGGGGCCGTCGCCCATTTGGTTGTACCAGCCATAGCGCGAGTTGCCGATGGCAGCCACGGCGCCGGTTTCATTTACGACCATACGTTCCAAGATGCAGTCGTCGGCGAAGTCGCCGCAGATGCAGCCTTGGCTCTTGAAGATGAAGTAGTTGTGGTCAGTGCCGTTGGCTCCATAGAATAGGCTCGGCGTGATGTCCCAGTTGCTCCAGCCCGACACATAGCTTGTGTTGGCATGGCCGAAGTGGTTCACGAATTGTATGCCATCGTTGATGGCGGCGGCAAGCTCGTCAGGATTCCAACTGTGGGTAGGTGTTTCATAGACACGCACAAAATCATAGTCTTCGGGATAGCCGTAGGTCGTATAGCCGTTGTAGTTGCACTCACCGATGAGGCGTTCGAGGTCGGTGCTGGCATACACGCCGTCACCGAGGTGCTCGCCGGCCAAAACAGGTTGACGGAACTCACCCAAGACGGGTGAAGTCATATAGCTGAAGGACTTGGAAAGTATGGTCTCCAGTTGGTTGGCATTGGTGAAAGGCAGGCGAGCGATGGATAGCTCGGGCAAGAGGTCATCCTCGCCGATTTCGCCCCATTTGTTGTCGCCGTCGTCGTTGAGGGTGCCGTCGAGGCAGGCGTAATAGCTGTCGGAAGGCACGTTGTCGTCATAGCCTTCTTGGGCATGGCACCACAGGTTGCGATAGGGAACCAAGTTGACATCACCACCGAGAAGCACCATGGAGATGCCGTGTTTCTCATATTCATCAATGATGTAGTTGCGGATCCTCTCCTTGTTGTCGCGACCCGTCATGGCTGCGTAAATGTCTTGAGTGGTAGCGATGCGGACGCGGATGCCGCGACCAGCATAGAGTGCTATGTAATCTCCAAAGCTCTCCGCATAGTTTTGCGTCGTGATGATGAGCATTTCGTATTCCGGCAAGGCACCGTCGCGGCGGGCGTAGCTGTCGAGCATCTCGTCGTTTTGTGCCAATTTGCTGATGCTGTTTCTTGTCTCGGGACGCAGCCAGAGTTTACGGCTGTGGTCGGCACGAGAGGCTTGATATTCCACGGTGACCGTAACGGTTTGGGCAAAGCTGACTTGACCCGAAGCGGGTTTGAATTTCACGGGAGTGAAACCACCGAAAGCAAACGAAACACCGTTGAGCACCTGTGTACTAACCGTGTTGAAGGTCTTGTTGGGATAGGCCTCGTTGGAGCGGTAAAGCGCTTCATTCTTCTCGAAGACAAAGGGACTATCATCCGAGATGGGGCGAGGTTTTTGCGCAGGCAAGAGGTTATAATGGCCGTCCAGTTCAGCGAAGTCACCCAACGTCACATGGATGGCGGTGGCTTCAGTGTTTTGCGGCAGCATCAGGCTGATGCTTTGCCATGGCAGTTGTGGCTCGCCGACGGTTCCGTTTTGTACGGATTGCTCAAACGAAAGGGTTTGGTATTCACCGACTTGTTGGATGGTAGGCTTGCTGAAATGATAAGTGTGTGTAATGCTTTGCGCCGAGGCAATGATGCTAACGGCAAGCATTAATAATAGGGAGAGACTCAGTCTTTTCATGGCTTAGGTTAGTCTACGATTAGCTTTTGGGTTTCGATGTTGTTCCCGCTCTGAATCTTGACAAAATAAAGACCTTTTTGAGCATGGCTTAAGTCGATAGACTGGATTCCGGAGACCTTGTCTAAGCATGTGACGGTTTGTCCTAACACATTGTAAATATTGACGTTGCTCTCTTCAGCCAGCTGAATGGTGAAGCTACCATGGGTGGGGTTGGGATAGATGGCATTGGCTTGGGTTGTCACGATTTCTTCCACCTTGGTGATATAGCAGGTGCGCGGGAAGGTGATGTCGTCGATCCAGGCGCAGTCGCTGCCGGCATTTCCACTCTTGTTCTTGTCATAGATCCATTCAAACACATGGCTGCCGGCTTCAAACTCGTAACTTACGAAGGTCCAATCGTTTTCGCCCGACCACCAGTCTTTTTTCCTGCCGTCGATGAAGAAGGCAAACAAATCTTTGTGATATTCGGTCGAGGTCTTGAACCAGAAGCTGATCTCTCCGTCGAGGAGGATGTCGGCATAAATCAAAAGGTAGGAAGCCTCCCCGTCGCCTATTTCGCCTGAACGAGCGCTGAAGGTGCCGTTATGTGATTCTTCGTCGGTGATGAACCAGTGACGGTCGCCAGCGTGTTCCCATTCCACGAAGTTGAAGTCACCGCTTTCAAAGGTCTCGGTGGCCACGCCAACCGAGAACGAATAGTCGTAATGGGTGGCGTAGGCGCCAGTGTGGGCACATAGGTCAAGATGGAAGGTGGTTCCACTGATGATGTCGTTGTCGGTGTCGATGTTGACGTCAACAGAGAAATCGTTGTCTCTGTCGATGTCGCCCATCGGGAAGGTGGTGGCATCGAGATGAATCCCTTGGCCCTCATAGTTGACAGTCATGTAGGCATCAGGAGCCAAGGCGTGTCCCATGTTCTTGACCGATATGTGGATTATGGCTTGCTCGCCCGGGTCGATGAATCCGTTGCCATCGCCTTGGATTTCCTCCAACTCAACTTCGACGAATTGCAGGTTGGGAGCCAAGGCAAGGAAGGACTTTTGTGTGGTGTGTGTGACATCGCCAACGTATGTGGTGAAGTTCAAGGTGAAGATGGTCTGGTCAGGGATGTTGTCGGCGATATCAATCGCGCCAAGACGATGGTCTTGCATGGTGCTGTTAGGCGCAAACTCGTCGATGGTAAAGTTGCCATCGAGCGGGTTGATGTATTCACAGTCGGAAGTCACTGCACCGTGGACGTTGTAGGCTGTCACGTCGCCTTTGTTGTACAAATCGCCGTCAACCCAAAGGCCCTGCGAGCCAAATTGCGGTTCTCCTTCAAAGCTGTGGATGTCACCGTAAACAAATGGTTCGTTGCCGTCGATTCCAGTCACTTCGAGGATTTGTGGCCAGGCACTCTGTCCGGTGACGATGAGTTTCAGCGCGCCCACCTTATCCAAGGCAGGGTCGAAGGTAAGGACGGCATCGCCATTGGCGTCGGTAATGCCGAAGCCAAGCAGGTCGTCGCCATCGAACAAGCTGACGCGGAAATTGTCGAGAGGAGTGCCGCATTGGTCTACATGAACAGTGGTGCTGGTAGTGCCCACCTTCATACCTGTCTCGAAGGTGACATTGGGCGTGTAAGGCTCCTCAAACCATGGAGACAAGGCACCGTCGCCTAATACGTTGAGGCAGTAGATGTTCCAACGCAGGCAGCCGTTTTCTTCACCATACATGGTGACCCAAGGCGCAGTGGCGATTTTAGCTTCGCGCAAGGCCATGCCGACGGTGGCAATATGGTCGTTGCAATAGGCATCCACAAATTCTCGGTGGATGTGGGCAGCCATGCCGTCGCCCCACGGCACATACCAACCGTAGCGTGAGTTACCCGTGGTGACTACGAATCCAGTCTCAATCGTAACCATCTTCTCCAAGATGCAGCTTGCCGGGAAGTTGCCGCAGATGCAGCCATGCGAATGGAAGAGCATATAGTTATGGTTGACGCCGTCGTTGCCAGCAAAGTAATCGTTGTGCATGGAAGAAGCATCCCAACCGGCAACTACGTCTGTGTTGGCGTGTCCCACATGGTGCACATATTGTCCTCCATTGCCGAAGACGCGCTTGAAGTCACCACCGTTCCAGTTGAGTTGAGGTGAGGCATAATAGCGTTTGAAGCAATAGTCTTCTGGATAGCCGATGGTGGTATAGTCGTAATCGCTGTTCAAGCCAATGAGGCGTTCCATGTCATCGCTGCCATAGTAGCCGTCGCCCAGATGCTCGGCGCCGAGGACGGGGGAGGTGAACTCACCCAGGACGGGGGTCTGTAGGTAGCTAAAGGTCTTGTGCATGATGGTCTCAAACTGGGTCTCGTTGTTGAAGGGCAGACGTCCGATGCCCAGTTCGGGCAGGAGGTCGTCTTCGCCCACTTCGCCCCAGCGGTCGTCGCCGTCGTCGTTGAGGGTGCCGTCGAGGCAGGCGTAGTACATGTCGGAAGGCAGGTCGTCTTCATAGCCTTCCTGTGCCCAGCAGTAGAGGAAGCGGAACGGCACGATGCTGACATCGCCGCCGAGGCTCACCATGGAGATGCCGTTGTCCTCGTATTCTTGGATGATATAGTTGCGGATCTGTTCGGGCTCGTCGCGACCGTCCATGGAGGCGTAGATCTCTTCCAAGGAGACGATGTGGGTGCGAATGCCTTTGTCGTTGTATAGGTTGAGGTATTCGCCGAAACGTGGAATCCATTCCTCAGAGGTGATAACGAGCATGTCGTAGCCACCGATGGCGCGACCACGCTGGGTGTAGGTGCTCAAGACGTTCTCATTTTGTGCCAAGCGCTTGATGGAGGCCTCGTTTTCGGGCGTGAGCCAAAGTTTGCGGCTGTGGTCGTCGCGGCTCATGCTGGTCTCGATGCTGACCCTCACGGTGCGGGCATAGCTGACTTTACCCGTGGCGGGCACGTATTGCATCGGCGTGAAACCGCTGAAGGCGAAGGCCACTCCGTTGAGGTAATGCGTGCTGACACTGCTGAAGCTTTGTGTCGGATAGACATTTCCCGAGCGGTAGAGTACCTCGTTTTTGGCGAAGGGGATCTCTTCTTCGTTGGAGACGGGACGGGGCTTTTGATAAGGATAGAGGTTAAAGATGCCTTCAAGCTCCACAAAATCAGAGAACTCGACGTCGATAGAAACCGCTTCTTGGCCTTGGGGAAGCATCAGGCTGACGCTCTGCCAGGGCAGTGTGGGTTCGCCCACTTGACCGATAGGTAAGCAGTCTTTGAATCCGATTTGTTGGTAGCCGTCGCGCTCGCTAACGATCGGCTGGTTGAAATGATAGGTTTGTTCAATGGTTTGGGCCTGCGCAAAAAGGGCGGAGGCCAAAAGTGCTAGGACTAGTTGTAGCTTTTTCATTTTCAATGAGTAAATTTGGGCGCAAAAATAAAAAAAACTGCCGTATTCTTTCGTTTTTTTTCTACTTTTGCCCTTTAATTCTACAAAAAATGAAAACTATCAGAGCCGCCGTAGTAGGATACGGCAATGTGGGCCGCTTCGCACTCGAAGCCTTGGAAGCCGCCCCCGATTTCGAAGTGGCCGGCATCGTCCGCCGCAATGCTAACAAGACTATTGAACTCTCTAACTATGATGTGGTTAAAGACATCAGGGAACTGAAAGATGTGGATGTGGCTATTTTGGCCTGTCCCACACGCAGCTGTCCCGAGTACGCCAAACAAATCCTGCCCTTGGGCATCAACACCGTGGATTCTTTCGATATACATACATCCATCGTGGACTACCGCCGCGAGCTGATGCCAATTAATAAGGAAACGAAGACCGTCAGTGTCATTGCCGCTGGTTGGGACCCAGGCTCGGATTCCATCGTTCGCACCTTGATGCAAAGCCTTGCACCTAAAGGCTTGTCGTACACTAACTTCGGTCCTGGCATGTCGATGGGTCATAGCGTCTGCGTACGCTCCAAGAAAGGGGTGAAGAACGCCCTCTCGGTGACCATCCCGTTGGGTGAAGGCATCCACCGCCGCATGGTGTATGTGGAACTGGAAGACGGTGCCACGCTTGAACAAGTGACCAAAGACATCAAGGCCGACCCGTATTTCGCCAACGACGAGACCCATGTGTTTGCCGTGGATAGTGTCGATGCGGTGCGCGACATGGGGCATGGTGTGAACCTCGTGCGCAAGGGCGTCTCTGGCAAGACCCAAAACCAGCGCATGGAGTTCAACATGAGCATCAATAACCCCGCTTTGACGGGTCAGGTGCTGGTCAATGTGGCCCGCGCCACGATGCGCCTGCAACCGGGTTGCTACACGATGGTGGAGATTCCCGTCATCGACATGCTCCCTGGCGACCGCGAGGAACTGATTGGGCATTTGGTATAATGAAACAAAACCTACAAAACACACAAAACTTTCATTTGGGGTGGGCAGCGCACAACTGTGTCGCCGCCGGAAAGCGTGCCGGTTGGCCGCTTTCCGCGACTGCTTAAAGTGTTTTGACGGTTTTGTCGGTTTTGTGATAAAAGGAAATGAATAGAAGGTTATCTATACTATTATTGGTTGGAATGTTCTTGTTTGGTTCATGTACCAAAAAACAAGACAAAGTAGAATCGTTGCTGTCGCAGATGACCCTCGAGGAGAAATGTGGCCAGCTGACTTGTCCCATAGGCTTCAATTTCTATGGCAAGGACGGCGATTCGCTTTGGCTTGCCGACGACTTCATAGGCATGATGGACACCCTGCCGCTCGGTTCCTGCTGGGCCGTACTTCGTGCCGACCCGTGGTCAAGGAAGACGGTGGAAACAGGATTGAAGCCTCGTGCGTCGGCAAGGCTGCTGAACATGATGCAACGTCATGCAATAGAAAACACGCGACTTGGCATCCCCTTGCTGTTTTGCGAAGAAACACCTCATGGCCACATGGCGGTAGGCACGACCGTTTTTCCGACGGGCATAGGACAAGCAAGCACTTGGAATCCTGAACTGCTGGAACAAATGGGCGAGGTGATGGGCAAGGAGGTGCGCCTTCAAGGCGCACAAGTGGGCTATGGTCCCGTCCTCGACATTGCCCGAGACCCAAGATGGTCAAGAGTGGAGGAGACCATGGGCGAAGACCCGTATCTCTCCGGTGTTTTGGGTGCAGCAATAGTGCAAGGGATGCAGAAAAATGTTTGCGCTACCTTGAAACATTTGGCTGCCTACGGCATTCCGCAAGGCGGACACAATGCTGCCACTGCGGATGTCGGCCCCAATCGGCTGATGACGGATTATTTGCCGTCGTTTGAAAAAGCCATTTGCGAAGGCGGTGCCAAGACAGTGATGACTTCCTACAATACCATCGACGGCGTGCCTTGCTCGTCTAACACATGGCTTTTGCAAGACATTCTGCGCAACTCATGGGACTTCAAAGGTGTGGTTTTCTCTGATTTGAATGCCGTCAACGCCATCTATGCTACACAACATGTGGCCGCTGACCCCGCCGAGGCCGCTGCCATGGCTTTGAAAGCAGGTGTCGACATAGATTTGGGCGGATTCAACTACGGCGGTTTCTTGAAAGAGGCCTTGCAGCAAGGTCTCGTCACCGAAGCCGACATCGACCGTGCTGTGCGCCATGTACTGCAACTGAAATTCGACCTTGGACTTTTTGAAAAACCTTACGTTGACGAGGATTTGGTCGAGGCAGAAGTGGGCACCAAAGAAAACGCCCAATTGGCCAAGCAAGTGGCTTTGGAATCCGCTGTGCTGCTGAAAAACGATGGCATTTTGCCTTTTGGCGAGAGCATAAAAAAGGTGGCCGTCATTGGGCCGAATGCCGACAATATATACAATCAACTGGGCGATTACACCGCGCCGCAAGACCCCGACCGCATCGTGACCATGCTCGAAGGCATCCGCGAAAAGGGCAGGGCAGAGGTGACCTATGCCAAAGGTTGTGCTGTGCGCGATGAGAACGATGCCAATATTGACGAAGCGATGAAAGTTGCCAAGGTCGCTGATGTGGTGGTGTTGGTCGTGGGTGGCTCTTCTGCCCGCGACTTCAAAACGAACTATGAGGAAACAGGTGCCGCCATCGTCAATGAATCCATTTCAGACATGGATTGTGGCGAGGGTTACGACCGTTCCACTTTGAAGCTCTTGGGTAAGCAAGAGGAACTGATGGAGCGCATCTACTCCACGGGTAAGCCTGTCGTAACGGTCTACATCCAAGGCCGTCCCTTGGACATGAACCTCGCCACCGAAAAATCCAATGCCTTACTAACACTTTGGTATCCTGGCATGGAAGGCGGTTCCGCCTTGGCCGACATCCTTTGGGGCGATTACAATCCTGCTGGTCGTTTGCCTATCTCCGTGCCGCGTTCAGTGGGACAAATACCCGTTTATTACTCCCAACCTCAAACGGGCGATTATGTGGAGGAAACCGCCAAGCCTTTGTTCCCCTTCGGCTATGGTTTGAGTTATACCCAATTTGAATACAGCGACATTCACATTGAGGCCATGTCATCCCGAGTCCTGCCGTCCATAGATACACTCCCTCCTAAGGTCGGTCGGAAATGCTATGCATTCGACGGAGTCAATGACATGGACGGCAGGGCGAGAGGATCTATGGCCGACACCCTCTGTAAAATCACCTGCACCATCAAAAACATCGGCACTTGTGATGGCGACGAGGTCGTCCAGCTCTATGTCCGCGACGATGTGGCCTCTATCGCGCCTGCCTCCAAACTCTTGAAAGGTTTCCAAAGAGTGCATATTAATAAAGATGAGACAAAACAGGTCACTTTCTACCTCACCGAACGCGATTTGGCAGTGTATTCCAAGGAAAAAGGCTGGCATGTTGAGCCTGGTGAATTCACTGTTATGGTCGGTGGAGACTCGGAAAAACATTAGGTTTTCAGTATCTTTATAAATTTTTTGTATAGATCGTTTGTCCTTGTTGTTATTTGGAATAATTATAAATTGTTTTATTTCTGTTTTTTGTTGTTTCTATTACAATTAAATCTCTATTTTCGCAAAAAAAAAGAAATATGAGAAAAGTAATAAATATAAAAAATCGTAAAAAAATGAAAACATATTCAATTGTCTTAATTATTGCAGTTATTGCTTTATTTACTTCATGTAAACCAGAGAATGATGATTATTACATTAACCAAGTAAATGATAATCAACCTACTTCAATTATGGAGTATTTTGATTTTTACAAAACCCAATGTGATGCAGAGTTTATGATACAAAGTACTAAAAGTACCTATTCTGAACCTTCATTTAGTGCCATGGCAAGCATAAAAGGAAATCAATTTCCAAAAGGACTTTGCGTTGATGGGCAAAATGCACTGAAATCACAGAATTATTACTATTCCAAATCAGTTGATAAAAGTTTTTCCAATTTCCATAATGATGACTTTATAATTGATCCAAAAGATTTGTATGGCAAACAATTCCAAATCAATAATTTGGTCAATGATGTTTCATTAAAGTCTTTACGCGAACTGGGTGATACCACAATCTACTTTCCGCAACTTATCAGTGTTCATTTTGAGAATCTTCAAGATGGCAAGGTTGTCGCTGGTTCAAGAATAGTTTGGAATAATGATGCCAACAATGAGAATGGAATTGTAATTGCAGTTGAATACGTTCCTTCGTCGCAAAGCGATTCAGAAATTGCATCCGAAAATCCTAATCATCTTATTTTTGGTACAACAGTTGCAGATAATGGGTCCTATACTGTTACCTCAAGCGATTTATCTTATTTTCCAACTGGGGCATATGTCCATATTTACGTTGGTAGAGCGGCTTGTGAAACTGTAGTTGGCCCTAACAATTATTTGTATAAGATATCAGCGTATACGTTGTTCGTTGATGGCCTGATAATTAACGGATAATTATCTATGGCTCGAAACTCTATGTCCGCGACGAAGTGGCCAGCGTTGCCCCATCTTCAAAACTGCTGAAAGGCTTCCAGCGTGTCCATATTAATAAAGGAGAAACAAAACAGGTGACATTTTATCTTACCGAACGCGATTTTGCGGTGTATTCCAAGGAGAAAGGCTGGCATGTGGAACCGGGTGAATTCACCATTATGGTAGGCGGTTGTTCTGATGCGATTAATGGAGACGCGATAAATCGCGTCTCTACAAGGATTAACTAACCTTTACGTTAACAATGCCGTTCCTATCGCAACGCACCACGATGCGCTTGTATTCGGTCTTGCCCTCGTAGACGCATTGGATGACGAAGGTGATGTGGTAGACCTTCTTGCCCTCGATGGGCTTGTATTCGTTGTCTTCCCATGTGCCTGAAAGCGGGAAACTTGGGTTGTCCATCTTGCGCGTGTATTCCGTGAGGTTATAACGCAGGATGTCATTGATGCCGCGGAGTGGATAGGGGCTCGCCTTGGCCAATTCGCTGGGCCAGAGCTGTACCTTCTTGCGGTAAAGCAATACCTTCTCGTCCTTGCCGCTCACTTCGGCGAAAAGGGCATTACGGCTACGAAGATGGATGACTTCAGGAATGATCTTGTCGCTGTCGATGAAGTCAACACTGTCCTTGCTCCAGCCGATGTATCTTCCCTTGACACGAAAATCCGTGCGGGTATCGAAGACCTTGTTGCTGACACGTTTGGCGAAGAACAGACGCAGCCAGTCTTTCAGTCTGTCCTTGAACATGTAGCTGATGACCAGCGCGATGAGGAAGGGCAAGGTGAAGTTGCCGTAGCGTTGCTGGAAGAAGAACGACGACAGCGTGGCCACCACCATGGCGGCACCGGCGGCGAGGCTGTATAGGATCTGCTCCACGAGGAAGGTGTTCTTGCGCTTGGTGGCGTTGAGGTAGAGGTCGCTCTCGCTGAATTTCTTGAGCAGGCTGGCGCGGAAGACGAAGTCTTCATTGCCTTTTTCGTCGTCAATCTTCACGCAGAGGTAACCTTTTTGCTCACGATAGTTTCTCTCGTCAAGCAGCACTTCCTTGAAATGGGCTTCAACAGATGGATATTCTTCGGGATGGTGGATGCGGATGGCGTCGCGCAGGCGGTAGGTGTATTTTTCCAACACATTGCTCAGGAACTCGTCGCCATAGGAAAAGACCTGCCTTGTGCGGTCGGTGGCATTGTCGTCGTTCAGCTGGTTGAAGAGACCACGAAACCGTTCCAGGATCTTGCGTCCGTCGTCGAGGAACTGTAGGCACGCTTCCTTCCTTGAAGCGGCATCGGGCTGTTGAGAGGCCGAGAAACACGCGTCGCGGAAAGCACTCTTGGCGATAGCGCAATACATCCTGATGGTATGGGTGAGGTCAAGCGTGTCGTCGGGAGCGGCTTGCAGGTCGTTGAAGTTGGTTATGAGTGCCTTGCTGGGCAGCAGCTCGTCGTTGTTGGCTAGTTCATGCAATTCATACGATGGAGTGATGAGTCTGACGCCCGACTTGAGGTCGCGGTAGAAGTCATCCTTGCTGTATTTAGCCGCGTTGATATCGAGACTATTGGGCACAAAAATCCACGTATTCATCACGTAGTCACGGTATTTCATTGGTTTTGTGGCTTGCTCCGTGTTGAATCCCACCTTGAACTCCAAGGTGAACTTGTCGTGGATTTTTGTGCTCAGGTCTATCATAGTTTAGTTAGTCTTTTTCGTATTCGTCATAAAGGTTGAACTGCTCGGGATGTTTTCCCATGACTTTTCGGGAACGGTAGTAGTCCCAAATCTCGGCCAGGTCTTTGTCGTAATCGCCTGAAGGATAGATGACTTTCTCAAGCGAACAGAGTTTCTTCTTATAATCGATGAAGCCAAGGGCGATGGGCAGATGAGCTCCTTCTGCAATGACATAGAACCCTTTTTTCCAATGTTTTACCTTCTTGCGCGTGCCTTCGGGGCAGATGACCAGATGGGTGTTTTCGCATTGGCTGAACATCTCGACCATCTGTTCCACAAGGTGGTTTTGGCGGCCACGGTCGACGGGGATGGCACCGAGTTTCTTCAACGGACGACTCAAGATGCCGCCGCAGTATTGGAAGAACTCGACTTTCATCATGGCCTTGAAATTGATGCCTTGTGCCCAATAGAAGGCCAAGCCGATGAAGAAGTCTTTGATGGCGGTGTGAGGCGCCACGATGCAGACAGCGTTGCCGAGGTCAGGGTAGGTGTTGACCATCTTCCAGCCGCCGAGCTTGAGCCTCGTTTTGCCTATGAATTGTTTAAATCCCATTTTTGATGGAACAATGTAGAGACGCGCTATGGCACGTCTCTACAATTTGTTGTTGATTACCAGATGTTAGCACGTTCTTCAGGGGCGATATACATGCCATTTTCAGGCTGGATGTCGAAGGCCTCGTAGAAATGCTGCATCGAGCCGAGGGTGCGGTTGACGCGGGCTTCGGCAGGTGAGTGAACGTCGGTCTTCACCTGGCGTTCGATGTATTTGTCGCGCGAGTTGTTGCGCCAGATGGTGCCGTAACTGATGAAGAAGCGCTGAGCAGGCGTGAAGCCGTCGATGCTTTGGTTGGCCTTGGCCTCTTCGGTCATTTGGTAAGCGTCCCAAGCCACATTCAAGCCACCGAGGTCGGCGATGTTCTCTCCAAGGGTGAGTTGGCCGTTGATTTGATAGCCTCTCACTTGGAATGCATCAAACAGCTTGGCGAGTTGGGCGGTGCGTTCGTTGAACTTTTTGGAATCTTCCTCGGTCCACCAGTTGTTGAGGTTGCCGTTTTCGTCGTACTTGCAGCCTTGGTCGTCGAAACCATGGGTCATCTCGTGGCCGATCACCACGCCGATGCCACCGTAGTTGACGGCGTCGTCAGCATCCATGTTGAAGAACGGGGGCTGAAGGATGGCGGCGGGGAACACGATTTCGTTCATCTCGGGGCTGTAGTAGGCATTGACGGTTTGAGGTGTCATGAACCATTCTTGCTTGTCGACTAGCTTGCCGATCTTCGCCATGTCTCTTTCGTTCTCGAAGCGGATGGCGCGGTGTACGTTCTGGAAGTACGACTCGGGTGTGACTTCATACTTGCTGTAGTCCTTCCACTTGTCGGGGTAACCGATCTTCACGTTGAAGCAATCGAGTTTGTGGAGGGCCTTGGCTTTGGTCTCGTCGCTCATCCATTCGAGGTTCTTGATGCGTTCGCCCAAGGCAGTGCGCAGGTTGCCGACGAGGTTGAGCATGCGCTCTTTGGCTTCTGCCGGGAAGTGCTTCTCGACATAGAGTTGGCCCAAGGCTTCACCAAGGCAACCTGAAGTGGCATCGAGGATGCGGCGCCAGCGGGGCTGCTGCACTTCTTGGCCATAGAGGTAGTTGCCGTAGAAGCTGAAATTCTCGGCGTCGAGGTCGCTGCTCAACATGGAGGCGCTGCCGTGGATGACTTTCCAGCGCAAGTAGTCCTTGATGGTGTTGAGGTCGGTGTTGAGGATGACCTTGTTGAGGTTGGCGATGAAGTCGGGCATGCCCACGTTGAGGCTGTCGAATTCAGGAGCACCAGCGGCTTTGAAATAGTTGTCCCAGTTGAAAACAGGGGTCGATTTCTGCAACTCGGCACGGGTGCGCTTGTTGTACAAGCGGTCGGGGTCACGCATCTCTACGCGGCTCAACGATTTTTTGGCCAACTCGGTCTCCAAAGTGAGGATGGCCTTGGCTTTCTTGGCGGCCTCGATGGAGTCGGTGCCGGTGAGTTGGAACATCTTGGTCACATGCTCGACATACTTGTCGCGCATCTCCTGCGACTCTTTCGTGAGGTAGTCGTCACGGTCGGTGAGGCTCAACCCGCCTTGGTAGAGGTGCATGATGACCATCTCGGCATTCTTCGGGTCGGAGTTACCTCCGGCGTTGAAGAAACCGCCGATGCCGTCGCTGTGGAGCTTGCCCATCAGCTCGGCTAGGTCGGTCTTGTCGTTGAGGCCGTCGATCATGTCGAAATAAGGTTGCAGTTCGCTGTAGCCACGAGCATCGATGGCCACGGTGTCCATGCCCGCATTGTAGAAGTCGCGGATCTTTTGGGCTACGCTGCCTTGTGTGGCGCTGGTGTCTTGCGACACTTCTTTGATGATGTCCTGCAGTAGGATCTCGTTGTGCTGGTCAATCTCGGTGAAGGCTCCGTAGGTGGAATACTCTTCAGGGATGGGATTGTTCTTGATCCAATTGTTGTTGGCGTAACGGAAGAAGTCGTCCGCAGGGTTGACGGTGGTGTCCATGTTGCTCAGCTCGATGGCCGGAACAACTTCTTTTTCTTTTTGGGGTTCGGGTGTCTCGACTGCCTTTTCAGCGCAGCCTGCTGCCATTGTACATAATGTCATCATGGCGATAATGTGTTTTTTCTTCATTGTTTATTGGATTGTAATTCAAGATTTCTTTTGTATGGTTCCTTCAACTCTAAACTCTAAACACTAAACTCTAAACTAAAGATCTCCCTCCAGTTTAAGTTCCGTCTGCAAAGTCCTCAAATACGGCCTCTCTTCCACCATCTTCTCAAACTTGTCCTTGTCGGTATAGGCATCGATTTCGGCGGGACGTTCCATCACCTCAGGCTTGAGTTGGTATTGGTTGTTGTGCAGACTTTGTTTCAAGTGGTGTTTCAGTGCGCTCATACCTTCGGTGTCGTGCTCAAAGAGCAGGTTGTCGACGCTGAAGTGGATCTCGGCGCTGCCCATTAATTTAGGAGTGTATTTGCCCAATGCCGCAGCAAAGTTGGGCGAAACGTTTTTGTATCGGTTGACGAAATCGGCCCATGCTGCTGTGAGTTGCTCCTGTGTGAAAGGTGTGTCCCATGTCTCTTCCTTCTCTTCGGCTTTTTGTCCTGCCTGCTGCATGGCCTTGTTGATGCTGATGCTGCTGGTGGTGCCACGGGGACGGACTACTGGCTGAGCGGACGTTGAGCTGGGAGCGGACGTTGAGCCTGTCGAAACGGGAGCAGTTTGTTGTCGAATTGTTGATTGTTGAGTTGTTGAATTGTTGGGTTGAGATTGTTGAGGCTGTTGTGCTGTGGTCGGCCCTTCGACCCTTCGAGGGTCCTCAGGGACCGCGGGCTCAGGGACCTTAGAACTAACTGCGGGCTCAGGGACCTTTGTTGTAGCGGACGCTGAGCCCATGGAGACGCCGCTAGGTACGGTAGGGTTTTCGGTTTGCGCTGGTCTGTTTTGCGGCATCTGCACGGGTTGTGCTTGCGCCGTAGGCATATTCAAGGCTTGGCTGCACAAGGCACACATCTTCAGCAAGGCAATCTCCAGATGCAACCGCTTGTTGTTGGCGGCGCGGTAGTCAATGTCACACTTGTTGTTGATTTCCAAGGCACGGATGAGGAAGGGCATGGGACAAGCCTGCGACTGTGCCAGATAACGTTGCCGCAGTTGTTCGCTGACTTCCAATAGTTGTACCGTGATCGGGTCCTTGCACACCATGAGGCTCCTCAAATGGTTGCCCAGGCCATTAATGAAATGCTGGGGCTCAAAACCCTTGCTGATGATGTCGTTGAGGATGAGCAGGATGTCGCTCGTGTTGCCGTGAAGGATGTGGTCGACGATCTGGAAATAATAGTCGTAGTCGAGTACGTTGAGGTTGTCGATGACGTCCTTGTAAGTGATGTTCTTGCCCGAGAAGCTCACCATTTGGTCGAAGATGGAAAGGGCGTCGCGCAAGGCACCGTCGGCTTTTTGGGCGATGATGTTCAAGGCTTCGGGTTCGGCGCTGACGCCTTCGCTTTGGGCCACAAAGGCCAAATGTTTGGCGATGTCGTCAACAGTAATCCGCTTGAAGTCAAAGATTTGGCAACGTGAGAGGATGGTGGGGATGATTTTGTGTTTCTCGGTGGTGGCCAAGATGAATTTGGCGTAAGCCGGCGGCTCTTCCAATGTCTTCAAGAAAGCGTTGAAAGCCGCTGCCGAAAGCATGTGGACCTCGTCGATGATGTAGACTTTGTATTGTCCGATTTGTGGCGGAATTCTCACTTGGTCAACCAAGCTGCGGATGTCTTCCACCGAGTTGTTTGAAGCGGCGTCCAACTCGTAGATGTTGAACGAGGCATTGTTGTTGAAGGCACGGCACGACTCGCACTCGTTGCAGGCCTCAAGGTTTTCGGTAGGGTGGAGGCAGTTGATGGTCTTAGCCATGATACGGGCGCAGGTGGTCTTGCCCACACCGCGCGGACCGCAAAACAGGAAGGCCTGTGCCAATGTGTTGTTGCGGATGGCGTTCTTCAACGTGTTGGTGATGGAGCCTTGACCCACGACGGTGTCGAAGGTCATTGGCCTGTATTTTCTAGCGGAAACGACGAAATTTTCCATATCGGGTAAGCCTTGGTTTTAAACCGACAAAATTACAACTTTTCGGCTTAACCTTTGCAAAATGGCATTATTTTTCACCTATTTATACACACGTAAAGAAAAACCTCCTATCTTTGTGCCTATGAAAATGTTGGTCTTGGTCCCCAAAGTCACAGGTCGTGTGATGTATACCTTCGATTTGATGCTCAGTCAGTTGTTGGGTGTTGAATACGATCTGACTGTCGATGTCGAACAGTTCAAGGCTTTTGAGGGACCTAAACTTCACTATGGGCCGCAACGTCATGGTGACGAGCCTTTTGTGAAGGCCGTCGACCTTCTCTTTGAACGCCATATCCACGAGCAGTCGTTCCGCACGGTGGCCTTTGAAGGCACGATAGCGCCTTACGCGGTATACGGACAGGGCAATCTCATGCCTTTCGATGTCTTTTCCGCCTCGTTTTTCTTGGTGTCGCGCTATGAGGAATACCTCTCGCAGGTGCGCGATCAGTACGGACGTTTTCGTGCCGAGTCGTCGTGGATGTTCGAGAATGGCTTGTTGCAGAAGCCTTTGGTCAACATTTGGACTTTGGCATTAGGGAAGTGTTTGCAAAAGTTATATCCCGACTTGCCAATCAAACGAAAGAAATTTGAGTTTGTCCCGACCTACGATGTGGATGCCGCTTGGGCCTACAAGAGCAAAGGTCTGTATCGCACGGTGGGCGGGTTTGTGAAGGACCTTGCATCGGGCGACCGCGAACGAATCCGTGAGCGCCATCAGGTGTTGCGCGGCAAGCGCAAAGATCCCTTCGACTCTTTTGATTTCCAATTTGAGCTTCAGAAGGAGTTCAAGCTCAAGCCGATATACTTCATCCTTTGTGGCGACTACGATACCAACGACAAGAACATCTCCATCCGCAAGGCTCCTTTTCAGTCATTGATCAAGCGTTTGGGCGACTATGCTGACGTGGGCATCCATCCATCGTTTTCGTCCTATCTCAACATAGATAAGATGCGTAAGGAACTCAACGGCCTTTCAGAGGTGTTGCACCGGCCGCTCACCAAGAGTCGCCAGCATTTCTTGAGGATGAACCTGCCGCGCAGTTACCAAAAGCTTATCGAGCTGGACATCAGCGACGACTATACCATGGGCTTTGCCTCTCAGGCGGGTTTCCGTGCAGGCATCGCCGACACTTTCCGTTTTTACGACCTTGAGAACGACATGGTCACCAACCTGCTAGTGCATCCCTTCGCCCTCATGGATGGCACCATGCGCGACTATCTCAACCTTGACGTGGAGGCCTCGCTCGACCTTGCCAAGCAACTGGTCGACGAAGTGAAAGCTGTCGGAGGAACGTTTATCTATCTCACCCACAACGAAACCCTTGGTGGCGAGAAACGCTGGGTCGGCTGGCCTGAGATGTATCGTCGATTGTTGGAATATATTGTACAATGATTCACTATCTCGAACATAACGCCATAGACAAAGCGAAATGGGACGCCCTTATCGCTGAGTGCGGCAACATCTATGCCTTTTCATGGTATCTCGACATCGTTCATCCAGGTTGGGAAGCCCTTGTGGAGGACGACTATCAGTCGGTGATGCCTTTGACGGGCGGGAAGAAGTTTGGCGTGAACTATCTGTTTCAGCCCTTTTTTGTGCAGCAGTTGGGCGTGTTCTCCAAGTCGCCTATGACAGCTGAGATGACGGAGGCTTTCTTGAAAGCCATCCCTTCAAAATACCGTTTTGCCGAGATCAGATTCAACGAAGGCAATGCCTTTGCTGAAGGTGCTGAAGGTGTTGAATATCATCGGAATGTATTGCTTGATTTAAACCAAGAGTATAATGCCATTCGCGCCAATTACCACCAGAACACAAAACGCAATCTGGCCAAGGCGGAGAGCAACAATCTGCAGTTGGTCGAAACGGTGATTCCCTATCATGTGGTGGCCTTGTTCCGCGACAACCGTGGGGCCTTGCTCGACAAGTGGGGTGATGCCGAGTATGGCGTGCTGACCCATCTGGCGAAAGAAGCCCAAAAGCGCAATTCCGCCTGCGTTTTGGGCGTGACCGAAAAAGGAGTGGGGCTGTTGCTTTGTGCCGCCATCTTCATGAAGACCGAAAGGCGGATAACCTTCCTGTTCTCGGGCCTTACCGAGGAAGGCAAACAACGCCAAGCCATGACCTACCTCTTGGACCAGGTGATACAAAAACATGCCAAGCAGTCCGTCACCTTCGATTTTGAAGGATCCGACGACGACAACTTGGCACGTTTCTATCTTGGCTTTGGCGGCCAGGAAGTGCAATATCCTTCCTATATTTTCAACAGACTTTCACCGATAGGGAAAGCCCTGTTGAAAGTATGGAAAAAGCTGTGAGCTCGTGATTATTCCTCCGCCTTGGGCGCTTCGTCTTTAGGCTCCTCTGACTTGGCTTCTTCGGCTTTCGGCTCTTCTTCCGCCTTGTCCTTGGGCTCATCGTCTTTGCTGGCCCATTCGGTGGCAGCGGTCACTCCGGTCTTGATCGAACTCACAATCGATTTGCCCAGATCTGTTCCTAATGCGGCCCAGTCCTTGCCGACTTTCTTCCATTTGTCTTTCAGTTCATCTGCCATAGTGTGTTCCTTTCGTTAATTAGTTTTACATAAAGTATTTCATGGCAAAAATAAGTATTTTTTGGTTTGTGGCAGGTTCTCTGAAAAAAAAACTTCGAGATTTGCATGGGATTCGTTTCTTTTCCCTATTTTTGTGGCAAGAAGAAAAATGCCAACATCTATGATTACTATCCACAACCTTGAAAAAACCGACAGCGTGTTCAACCAGATCATGGCTGAACTGCGCGATGCCACCATCCAACAAGACCGCATGCGCTTCCGTCGCAACCTTGAACGCATCGGTGAGATCATGGCCTACGAAATCAGTAAGACCTTCGAATATGACGATGAAGAGGTGCAAACCCCATTGGGCATCAAGGAGATTCGCACGATGCGTGAGCAGCCTGTCGTTGCCACCATCTTGAGGGCAGGCTTGCCTTTCCATAACGGGATGCTCAACATGTTCGACCATGCCGACAGTGCATTCATTGCGGCCTACCGCAAATACGACAAGAACGAGGAGGACTCGGAAATCCGCGTGGAGTATTATTCCTCGCCTAGTCTTGAAGACCGTATCCTCATCCTCTGTGACCCGCTGCTGGCCACGGGTGAGTCCATCGTGAAGACACTTCGGGGCCTGATGGAGGAAGAGGAACCCAAACAGATCCATATCGCCGTGGCGGTGGCCTCACAAGACGGTCTTGATTATGTGAAGCGTACCATGTCGCGCCAGCCGGTTACCATTTGGGTCGGTAGCGTCGATGAAGAACTGACGGCCCGCGCCTATGTGGTCCCAGGCATGGGTGATGTGGGCGACTTGGCGTATGGTGAAAAGCGTTAAACTGTAATGCGGCGTTTCGACGGGCTCAACGACCGCGGGTCCCTGAGCCTGTCGAAGGGCCCGAGTCAAAAAATACAATATGGCTGAAGAAAAGAAAAAGCGTGATGGTTTTGGGTCGAAGATTGGCATTATTGCCGCTGCTGCGGGCTCGGCCATCGGATTAGGCAATATTTACCGTTTCCCTTGCGAGTTGGGCAACAACGGCGGCGCGGCTTTTCTTTTGATTTATCTGGCCGTGGTCATATTTCTCGGCATACCTGTGATGCTTTCGGAATTGGTCATTGGTCGCCGCTCGCAAAGCAATGCCGTCGGGGCCTTCAAGAAACTCGCGCCTAAGTCGGCCTGGCCTATTGTAGGCTATATGGGCGTGTTGTGTGGCTTCATCATCTTTGCCTTCTATTCCACCGTGTCGGGCTGGACGTTGGAATACATCATCAAGGCGGTGACCAATTCGTTCCAAGGCAAGGACTTGGCGGCCATAGAGCAAGACTTTACCGACTTCCATAATATGGGTTGGCGCAATGTGATGTGGCAGGCCATCTTCATTTTCTTGACAGGTTTTGTGGTCTTCAAAGGGGTGCAAAACGGCATTGAGAAATACGCAAAAATCCTTATGCCGCTGCTTTTAGTCATCCTTATCGTCCTTGGCATACGCTCTGCGACCTTGCCTGGCGCCAAAGAAGGATTGTCGTTCCTTTTCAAGCCGGATTTCTCTAAAATCGATGGCAATGT
>JAEEGJ010011915.1_pt1 | contig 21793 bp, 18 predicted proteins | sample 8958761 | NCBI WGS metagenome assembly JAEEGJ01 (sample SAMN16246546, study PRJNA631951) | gut metagenome | biome: gut microbiome; feature: rumen; material: RS-attached | host: Bos | place: Iran: Karaj | collected 2018-10
TGATTCAGGCGCTATATGAGAAGAAGTACACCACCTATCCGCGTGTAGATACGCAATACCTCTCTGACGACATCTACCCCAAATGTCCGCAGACCATGAACGGCCTCTATCAGACAAAATTCGGTGGTGTGGCCCCATACGCAGAGTTAATCAAGCCCATTGGTGGCAAGCCATTGAAGAAAACCAAGCGCGTGTTCGATTCCTCGAAAGTGACCGACCACCACGCCATCATTCCCACAGGTGTCATTCCGCAGGGACTGAGTGATGCCGAGCAGAAAGTTTTCGACCTCGTGGCACGCCGTTTCATAGGCGTCTTTCTGCCAGACTGCAAGTTCTCGACGACAACGGTGCTTGGCGAGGTTGACGGCATCGAATTTAAGGTTACAGGTAAAGAGATATTGGATCCAGGATGGCGCGTAGTGAGGGAAGATGTCAGAAGTAAGAAGGAAGACGATGGTGAGCACCAATCGTCTGGTGAGGACGATGAGAAAAAGCAGGACGACGAAGAGCGTACGCTGCCTACCTTCGTTAAGGGCGAGAGTGGTGAACACGTGCCTACCCTTACTGAGAAGATGACAACGCCACCACCCTACTATAATGAAGCCTCCCTACTACGTGCTATGGAGACGGCTGGCAAATTTGTTGAGGACGAAACCCTGCGTGCTGCCATGAAGGAGAACGGCATCGGTCGTCCATCGAGTCGTGCTTCCATCATAGAAACGCTCTTCAAGCGTCACTATATCCGTCGTGAGCGCAAGCGACTGGTAGCTACCCCTACAGGCATTGAACTCATCGACCTGATTCGCGAAGACCTTCTCAAAAGCTGTGAACTCACTGGTATCTGGGAAAAGAAACTGCGCGACATCGAGCACCAGAAATACGATGCCCAGCAGTTCATCAACGAGCTGAAACAACAAGTCACCGACATTGTCCGCGATGTCATGAGCGACCCCACCAACCGCCGCATCACCGTCATGCCGCCAGAGGAGGAGAAAAAGAAAAAAGGTAAGAAGTAAGCTCATACCTCTTACTTCTTACCTCTTACATCATCCATCTTACATCATCCATCTCACATCTCACTTCACCGTGATGTGAACGTTGCGCTGCTTGATATTCTGACAATTGTTGAACACAGCATCGCTCTTGGCAATGATATTGATGTTCTGCAGGCGGATGCCATTGATAGGCATCTCGGGCAGACCATTGAACTCCATAGCACGTCCTGCACCATTGCAGACAATGTTCTTGATGTCGATATTGCGGAAGATGGGCGTCTCCTCGCTGACGGGCATCTTGGTCGTATTATCAGGATTGTCGCCGTCAGCCAGCATTTCAGCCACTGACTTGCCACCATAATACATGTTGAAGGTGATAGCATCAGTCTTGATGTCAGTCATCGAGACGTTGTCGATAAAGATGTTCTCAACGATACCGCCACGACCACGCGTTGACTTGAAGCGCAGACCTACGTCAGTACCAAGGAACTGGCAGTTCTCTACGAGGATATTCTTCACGCCGCCGCTCATCTCTGAACCTACCACGAAACCGCCGTGACCAGCAAAGACGGTGCAACCGTCCACTACCACATTCTCGCAGGGACGGCCACGAAGGCGCCCGTCCTTGTCCTTACCGCTCTTGATGCAGATGCCGTCGTCGCCAGCATCGAACTTCGAGTTGACAATCAGTGCATTCTTACACGACTCCAAATCAAGGGCATCGCCATTCTGGGCATAGAAGGGATTGCGTGCCAGCACATCGTCAATAATAATGTTCTCGCACATCAGCGGGTGAAGGTTCCAAGCAGGCGAATTCTGGAAGATGACGCCCTGAAGGAGTACATTCTTACAGTTGACCAGCGACACCATAACAGGGCGCAGGAAACGCTTGATACGGTTCCACTCCTCGTCAGTAGAAGCCTTAGGCACGTTCATGTTGGCACTCTTCTCAGCATCGGCGTATGCCTGATTGGGCACCCAGTAGCCTTTCTTCGACTCCACGCCACCAGGACGTTCCAACACTTCCTTCCACTGGCCCTCAGTCATCTTGCCCTTCTTGACAGGACGCCAGAACTGGCCATTGCCGTCAATCACGCCCTTACCAGTGATGGAGATATTCTCGGCACCATTGGCAGAGAGAGGCGACTGACAACGACGCGTATCAAGTCCCTCGAACGAGGTCTTGATAACAGGATAGAGCGACTCGTCGCCAGAGAACTGGATGACGGCACCCACCTCCAAATGGAGGTCGATGTTGGACTTGAGCACGATGGGACCCGTGAGCCACACACCGGCAGGAACCACCAGATGGCCGCCGCCCTTCTTTGTCAGGGCCGCAATAGCCTTCTCGAAAGCTTTGGTATTCAGAGTGGCGCCATCGCCTACAGCACCGAACTTCTTCAGGTTCACCGTGTAGGCAGGAATAACGGGAGCGCTGATTTCCGGCATTTGGAAAGGCAGTTTCTCCGTGTACTTCTTGTAGGGATTGCCACTATTGTCAGCGGCAAAACCGCTGACCACCATAAGGGCAGCGATTAGTGTTACGATTAGTTTTTTCATACGCAGCTTGTTTATTAGTTTATATTACATCTTACTTCTTACATCTTACTTCTAACCTCTTCCAGCGGAATCATGACGAAGTCGCGCTGGTGCATCAGCGGATGGGGAATCTTCAGATCTGGCTCGTCTATTGTCACATCGTCGTAGAGCAGGATGTCTATATCTATTGCTCTATCGGCATAGCCGCCAGACACACTTTTCTTCATGCGTCCCATGTCGCGCTCAATCTGTTGCGTTAGCAGAAGCACCTCACGCGGTGACCTCGTCGTCTCACAAAGGATGACGGCATTCATGAACTTGTTGGGGGACTCAAAACCCCACGGTTCCGTCTCGATGAAGGACGACTGGCGGGTGACCAGCCCCACCCTGTCGCCTATCAAGCGAATGGCTCGCTCCAGGTTCTTTCTGCAATCACCCAGATTCGAGCCCAATCCAAGATATACCTGATGGTTAGTCATCCAATATCAGCATGCAGTCACCATAGCATCCGAACTTATAGCCATTATCGACAGCTTTCTGGTAGGCCTCCATCACGAGTTCATAACCACCAAAGGCAGCTGTCTCCATAAGCATCGTCGACTCCGAATGATAGAAGTTGGCAACCATCGAATCAGCCAACTGGAAGTCGTATGGCGGAAAGATGAACTTGTTGGTCCATCCGCTGAAGGCCTTCAACTGACTGTCAGTACCCACCGATGACTCGACGGCGCGCATGGTGCTGACACCCACCACACACACATGATGTCCCTCGCTCTTGGCCTTGTTGACTATTTCACAAGCCTCATTGCCAATAATCATCTGCTCAGAGCCCATCTTGTGTTTGGTCAAATCCTCAACCTCAATCGGATCGAAACATCCCAGACTACAATGGACAGTGATAAAACCGAAATTGACGCCATAGATTTCCAGACGTTTCATCAGTTCGCGACTGAAATGCATGCCAGAGGCTGGTGCTGTTACCGCACCCTCATTCTTGGCAAAGATGGTCTGGAAGTTCTCGGTATCGTCTTCATTAGTGCCACGACGATCAATGATATAATGAGGGATAGGAGCCGAACCCAAGGCATAGAGTTCGCGTTTGAACTCATCGTGCGGACAGTCATAGAGGAAACGCAGCGTACGGCCACGACTTGTGGTATTGTCGATGACCTCGGCCACCATAGGCCCATCTTCTTCAAAGAACAGTTTATTGCCAATACGAATCTTGCGGGCTGGTTCTACCAACACATCCCATAGGCGTAGCTCTGGATTCAGTTCACGCAATAGGAATACCTCAATCTTAGCATCAGTCTTCTCCTTGGTGCCGTACAGACGCGCAGGGAACACCTTTGAATCGTTGAGCAACATGGCATCACCTTCGCCAAAATAGTTGATAATGTCGCGGAACTGAATAAACTCGCTGGTGGCATTACCTTCGTCATCAGTCTTATACATGTCGATGCTCTGACTCTTACGGTGCACCACCATCATGCGACATTCATCCCGACGATACACTTTCTCGACTGTACCATCTTCATTCTCAAACACCTTGTGAGGGGGCTCCAAAGCAATCGAATCTTCGGGCAATTTGAATCTAAATTGTGATAGTTTCATTCCAATATTTTGTTTTTTCCGTTATTTCAACATGATGATAGTTCGACATTTTGCTGTTCCAACCAGGCTGGAAAGTCGTCAAGTGTGATACAGTCGTCAATACTGACGTCACCCAGTTGCGTACGACAAAGGGCTGTCAGATAAGCACCACTATTCAACGCACGTCCGATGTCGCGGGCCAGTGAACGGATGTAGGTACCTTTGCCACATCTGACGCGAATACTCATCTGCATCTTTTCAGGGTTAAAGTCCGTCAACTCTATCTCGTCCACACGCACCATCTTGGGTTTCAGTTCAACTTCCATACCCTTGCGTTTCAGCTTGTAGGCACGGTCGCCACCAATCTTGCAGGCCGAATAGGAGGGAGGCACCTGTTGGATATCGCCAACAAAATCGGTGAGGACACTGCGGATGAGTTCCTCTGTGATATGATCGGTGGGGTAAGTCGCGTTCACCTCATGTTCCATATCGTAGCTGGGCGTCGTAGCTCCCAGTTGAAGGGTAGCTGTATATTCCTTGCTGTTCAGCTGCAGGCGCTCTATCTCTTTGGTTTTCTTGCCCGTACAGAGAATGAGCACACCCGTAGCCAGAGGGTCCAACGTACCAGCATGGCCAATCTTCACGCGTCGCACGCCTACCTTTTTAGATACGCGTGTGCGCACGTAAGCCAATGCTCCGAACGATGTCATGCCGTATGGCTTGTTGATATATATGAATTCGCCCTCAGTAAAGTTCATTTAGTCAACCATTGCTAATGAATGTCCAGTAAGCAGCAAGACGAGAATGATGCCACCCACAATGATGCGATAGTAGCCAAAAGCCTTGAAGCCATATTTTGTCAGGAAGGCCACGAACCATTTCATAGCCAGCAAGGCTACGATAAATGCCACCACACAGCCCAGAATAAGCATCGTGATATTATGTGACGTAGCCCATGCGGTATCTTCTTTCAGCAAATCCAGCAGGTCCAGCAAGGTTGCGCCAGCCATCGTAGGAACAGCCAGAAAGAACGAGAACTCCGCAGCACGCTGGCGGGTCAGTCCCTGCGTCATACCGCCCACGATGGTAGCCATCGAGCGCGACACACCAGGAATCACAGATATGCACTGATAAAGACCTATATTGAAGGCTCGCTTCTCGTTTACCTTATTGGCATCACTACCTTTGTTAAACAGTTTGTCGCAGAACAGCATAAACACGCCACCCACTACCAACATGATAGCTACAACCAATACGGAGTCGAGCAACCAGTCAAGCAGTCCCGACTTCTTTGCCAGTAAGCCGATAATCACAGCAGGTAATACACCCACGATAAGCAACCAGTAGAAGTAATACTTATGTTTCAGCTTCTGAAACAGACTGCTTCCTGCAGGTGCTGGCGTATTGTCAAAGACGAAGAAACGTTTCCAGTAAAGGCATACCACCGACAGGATGGCGCCAAATTGGATGATAAACGTGAAAGCGTGCACGAATGGGTCGCCCTGCGGAACGCCCAACAGATTCTGCGTGATAATCATGTGACCTGTCGAAGAGACGGGCAGAAATTCAGTCAGTCCCTCAACAATCGCAATGATAATGGTCTCAAGCCATGTCATGCCTCAACCTCCTTGTTCTCGTCAACGAATGTATTGTCGCCCTTCGAACGATACACAACAGCATAAATCATAGACACAAAGCCCAATAGGCAGACCACTGGAGCAACCTTGATACGACGTGCACTGAAGATGTCGGGATCATAGGCCGTATCCGTCGAGCCACTGCCGCTCATCAGCAGGAAACCGATAATAACTACAGCCATACCTACTGCCAGCAAAATGTAGTTCATGCGACCAAACGCAAAATCTTTTTTATCCATATCTTAATTCTCAATTATCCATTATCAATTAAATCTTATAAAGCTCGCCTGCCGTCATCTTCAGGAACTTGTTGACAGCCAGCCACGCGCACAGGGCAGTAATCACGATGCCAAAGACCAACACTGCCGCAGCCGTAATAACTAGTACTTGCCACGTTACCACATCTCCAATACCAGGCTGTGTCAGGAACAGACCATAGACACATACACCCAATACACTAATAGCCAGTATGGCTGCTATCACACCAATCCAAATGGCCTGTTTCAAGAATGGTTTGCGGATAAAGCCCCACGAAGCACCCACCAACTTCATTGTATGGATGACAAAACGCCGAGCATAAACACTCAGACGTACGGTATTACTGATAAGCGAGAACGACACAAATGTCAACAACACTGCCAACATCAGCAACACGATGCTCACGCGGCTGAGGTTGCGGTTTACCTTGTCCATCAAGTCTTCCATATAACTGATGTCACTTACGCGATCGTCCTTTTGCACCTCCTTTACAATCCATTTCAGCGAGTCGCGGTTGGCATAATCTGATTTCAGCTGCACCTCCAACGTAGCAGGGAAGGGATTGAAGCCCAGAAATTCCGACGGGTCACTACCTAACTCTTTGACCTGTTCACGCTGAGCCTGTTCCTTACTGATATAGTCGATATTGCGACTATACGGCCGATGATATAAATCGCGACACATCAGGTGAGCATCGTTCACCGTCACCGAATCCTTCAGGATAATGGTCATGGTCAGATGCTCTTTCATGTGGGCTGACAAGTTGCGAGCAGACAGCACTGAGAATACCACCATTCCAAGCAGTATCAACACCATCGTCGTACTTATACATAACGTTACCACCTGCATACCTCGACGGTTGCGGGGGCTTTTTCTCTTATCACTCATAATATCATTTAGACGTAATACACCTAATTGGCTGCAAAGATACTACTTTTTTTGGTTATATGCAAAAAAAATCGTAATTTTGCACGCGTTATGAGTACAATTATTTATCCATCGCCCATTTTCGGGCCCATTCATAGCCGCCGATTAGGCATTTCGCTTGGCATCAATCTGATGCCCGCCGACGGCAAATTGTGCAGTTTCGACTGCATCTATTGCGAATGCGGATTCAATGCCGACCACCGTCCCACACTGCCCAGACCCACACGCGACGAAGTTGCCGCAAAACTGGAGCAGACCCTGCAACGCATGACCGCCGAAGGCCAGCTGCCCGACGTACTTACCTTTGCCGGCAATGGCGAACCTACCTGCCATCCGCACTTTGCCGAGATTATCGGCGACACAATCCGTCTGCGCAACCAATACTGTCCGCAGGCCAAAGTTTGCGTACTCTCCAATTCAACCATGATTCATCGCCAGTCTGTCCACGACGCACTCATGCTGGTTGACGATAATATACTAAAACTCGATACCGTCAATCCGCAGTACATCAATAAGGTAGACCGTCCCAACGGCCACTACGACGTTCAAACCATCATCGACCGCATGAAGGCCTTCAATGGCCACATCATCATTCAAACCATGTTCATGCGTGGCCAGTATCAGGGCGAGAGCGTCGACAATACCAGCGAACAATATGTCGCCCCTTGGCTTGATGTCGTCAAACAAATTAATCCCCAGCAGGTTATGGTCTATACCATCGATCGCGAAACACCTGCCCACGGTCTTGAGAAAGCCAGTCGCGAACAGCTTGATGCCATCCGCGACCGCGTTATTGCAGCCGGCATACCCTGCACAGCCAGCTATTAAGGTTCATGTTCCACAAAAAGAAAAGCATCCAACCGATTGATTGGATGCTTTTTCTTTCTGTCGGGATTACTGGACTCGAACCAGCGACCTCGCGCCCCCCAGACGTGTGCGCTACCAACTGCGCTAAATCCCGAAAGCGGGTGCAAAGGTACAACGTTTTTTTGAATTAGCCAAATTTATTGCAATGTTTTTTTGCTTTTATCCTCTTTTTTGCAAAAATATTTTATAAAGTGCGATTTTCTTTGGTATTTCATCAAATAATTCGTAACTTTGCGTGTTATTATATATAAATAAGTAAAGAGTGAATAGTGAAGAGTGAAGAATCGGCTACGCCGGTAAAGAAGTGAAAAATATATGCAATACAAGATAAAAGCACCAAATGTGCTGCGCCACACTGCTAAGCTGCCTGCTTCGAAAAGCATCAGCAATAGGGTGCTGGTAATTCATGCACTAACAGGAGGACACACATTGCCCAGCAATCTGTCGGACTGTGACGACACAGAAGTGATTGTGGAGGCGCTGAATCATAATCCCTACGAGATCAATATCAAGGCTGCTGGCACGGCTATGCGTTTCATGACAGCTTATCTGGCTGTTAAAGATGGCGAGGAGCACGTGCTGACAGGTACGGAGCGCATGCGTCACCGTCCGATATACGTATTGGTGGATGCCCTGCGACGACTTGGCGCCAACATTGAATACGCGGGCGAGGAGAACTATCCCCCACTCCGTATCAAAGGACAGACGCTGGAGGGTGGTCTGCTGGAAGTGGCAGGCAACATCAGTTCGCAGTTTATTTCGGCTTTGTTGCTGATAGGTCCATGCCTGAAGAACGGCCTGACACTACACATGACGGGCGACGTCATTTCACGCCCGTATATTGACTTGACGCTTTGGACGATGCGCGAATTTGGCGCAGATGCAGAATGGAGCGACTACGACACTATCGTGGTGAAGCCCCAGCCCTACAAGGACAAGGCTTACCTGACGGAGAATGACTGGAGTGCAGCATCGTATTGGTATGAGATGATGGCTCTGAACAGTAACATGGACGACGAGATTAAGCTGGAGGGACTGATGGACGGTTCTAAACAGGGTGACTCACAGGTGCGCTACATATTTAGTTTGCTGGGTGTAAAAACAACCTTCATGACCAAAAAAGCTGGTGTGCCAACCACAGTGACTCTGCAACATTCAGGACGCTGTGTATCCCGTCTGGAGTACAACTTCGTGAACTCGCCCGATCTGGCACAAACTTTTGTGGTATGCTGTGCACTGATGAACGTACCCTTCCATTTTACGGGTCTCTCGACCCTGAAAATCAAGGAGACGGACCGCATTGAGGCTTTAAAGACAGAGATGCGGAAGCTGGGCTACGTCATTCGCAGTGCCAACGACAGCGAATTGATATGGGACGGGGAACTCTGTGAACCAATGCTGGAAGCAGGCATCGACACTTACGAAGACCACCGTATGGCATTGGCTTTTGCACCTGCAGCTCTGCGCTTCAATGAACTGCGCATCAACAATCCACAAGTGGTGACAAAGTCGTATCCACAGTTTTGGGAAGATATTAAAGCAGCAGGCTTTGAAGTGAAGAGTGAAGAGTGAAGAGTGAAGAATTTGCTACCGCCAGTGAGGAATTAGGAATTAGTAATTAGGAATTAGGAATTATGCAATTTCTGCTGATAGTCGTCATTTCGTTGGTTGCCCTGGGCGCCATTGCTGCCATCTTTTCGATTGGTGGCAAGGACGAGCCTATCGTGACGAAGGAGGGCGACTGTGCATCGTGCACCAGCAGGAGTGAGTGCAAGCTGGCGGAACTGAAGGAAGAAGGAAGAAGGAAAAAGGAAGATGTAAGACGGAAGACGGAAGATGGAAGATGTAAGAGTGTTCCCGTTTTACTTTTTTACCTTTTTACCTTTTTACTTTTAACTGCTTCTTGCTCGACCAAGAAGAATACGCCACAGACCCGATGGTGGCATTCGTTCAACGCCCGTTACAACACCTATTTCAATGGTCAGCAGGCTTTTATTGACGGTACTATCGAGAAGGAAAACGGCAACAAGGACAACTACACGGAACTGATTCCACTCTATGCCGTAGGCAACAAACAGAGTCGCGACCTGGGCAAGAGCAATTTTGCGCGCGCCATAGAGAAATCGGAGAAGGCTATCAAGCAGCACAGCATCAAGGCACGACCAGAGTGGAACAAAAGCCGCAGGAAGACGCAGAAGGACATTGAGTGGCTCACGCGCAGAGAATACAACCCCTTCATCTGGCGTGCATGGCTACTGTTAGGTAAGTCGCAATTTCAGCAAGGCGAGTTCGAAGAAGCGGCTGCCACCTTCTCGTACATGACGCGTCTCTATGCCACACAACCTGCCATTTTGGGTATAGCCCGTGCCTGGCAGGCCAAGAGCTATGTGGAACTAGACTGGATATACGATGCAGAGGACATCATTGTGAAGCAACGTCGTGACACGATGCACTTCAGGGCACGTAAGGATTGGGACTTCACGCTGGCCGACTACTATCTGCGCAGCGAGCAATACGACCAAGCCATACCCTATTTACGTCAGGTCATCAAGCACGAGAAGCGACGCAAACAGAAGGCGCGCGAATGGTTTTTGATGGGACAGTTGCAGGCCAGACAGGGCAATCGTGAGGAGGCCTACAAGGCGTTCCGACACGTGACACGACTGAATCCGCCCTACGAAATGGAGTTCAATGCCCGCATAGCCCAGACGGAAGTGATGGCCGAGGGCAATGCCAAGCGCATGATCAGTCGCCTGAAACGTATGGCTGCGTCAGACAACAACAAAGACTATCTGGATCAGGTATACTATGCCATTGGCAACATATACATGGCCCAAAAGGACACCCTGCAGGCCATCGATGCCTACGAGCAAGGTGTGAAGAAGGGTACACGCAATGGCATCGAGAAGGGCGTACTGTTGCTTACTTTGGGTAACATCTACTGGGAACGTGAAAAATATGCCGATGCACAACGCTGCTATGGCGAAGCCATCGGACTATTGGACAAGGATCGTCCCGACTACAGCCAGTTATCATACCGCTCGAAGGTGCTGGACGAATTAGCCCCGCATACCAGTGCCGTGGAATTGCAGGACTCGCTACAGCGACTGGCTAAGATGAGTGAAGAAGAGCGTCTGAAGGTCATTGACAAGATTATAGACGACCTGAAGAAAAAAGAGAAGGAAGAGCAACGCGCCCAAGAGGAGGCAGAGGCAGAAAAAGAGCTGGCCAAACAGTCGGCAGTGGGCAATCGCAATCAGCCCAACCGGCGACAACAGCCAACGACGCCAACGCCTGCTACGGGCAGTAACGGATTGTGGTACTTCTATAATCCCCAGAGTGTAAACCAAGGTAAGCGCACCTTCGAACAGCAATGGGGAAAACGTGAGAATGCCGACGACTGGCAACGTATCAATAAGACGGTGGTAGCGACAACAACGGACAATCCAGAAATGCCAGATAGTCTGGAGAATGTGGAAAACCCAGCTAATGACGGTACTGTTGCCAGTGATTCCGTCGCTGGTCAAAAGGGAGAGACTCCCGACTCCCTTGCCAACGACCCTCACAACCGTGAATACTATCTGGCACAAATTCCCTTCACCGAGGAGCAGATAGAGGCCAGCAACCTGCTGATTATGGATGGACTGTTCCATTCAGGCATCATCTTCAAGGACAAACTCGATAACCTGACACTGAGCGAGAAGACACTCAGTCGTCTTTTGACGCAATATCCGACTTTCGAACATAATGACGAGGCCCTGTACCACCTTTTCCTGCTCTACTCACGACAGCAACGTCAGGAGCAAGCAAATTCGTCGCTGGCACGCCTGCAGAGCGACTATCCAGAGAGCCAGTGGACAATCCTGCTAAGCGACCCGAACTTTGCCGAGAACCAGCGTTTTGGCGTACACATAGAAGACTCGATATACGCGGCTACCTACGATGCATTTAAGAACGACCGCTACGACGAGGTAAGTGCCAATGCAAGACTATCCGAGAGTCGTTTCCCGCTTGGTGTACATCGCCCGAAGTTCCTCTTTGTCGAGGGTATGGCCCTGCTGAACCAAGGCGACGCCAAAGGCTGTACGGAGCGAATGCAGCAAGTGGTAGACAAACATCCACAGAGCGAAGTCAGCGAGTTGGCTGGTATGATTATCAAAGGTGTACAACAAGGGCGTCAACTGCATGGTGGCAAGTTTGACATGGGCGATGTATGGTCGCGGCGTGCCATCGATATGGCCAGCGACTCTACGCGTACCGATACGCTACGCTTTGAGCGCGATACCAAATATGTCTTCCTGTTGGCCTACCAGCCAGACTCCGTGAACCAAAACCAGCTGTTGTTTGAGATGGCGAAACACAACTTCTCGAACTACTTGGTACGTAATTTCGACATCGTGACCGACCAGGATGCCAACGGACTCTGTCGTATGCTGATTAGCGGATTCCTGAACTACGACGAAGCACGCCAGTATGCACGCGGACTGCACAACGTCGAAGGACAGCTGTCAACGTTGTTACGTGCCTGTCGTCATCTGATTGTGAGTGAAGACAATCTACGTCTGTTAGGCACATCGTACAGCTATCGCGACTACGAGTTGTTCTTCGAAAAGGAGATTGAGCCTGTCGAGATATCCACACGTCCGTTATTGGAAGAAATCATCATCCAAGAGGAAGAGGACGCAGAAGAAAGCCAAGAGCCAAAAGCGAATGGTCAACAGCCACAGACGGGCAATGACCTGCCAGACGACCCGATTTTCAACGACGGCCCCGTGCAACAACAGAACAACTTCCCAGACTTCGACGAAGACTTCTGGTAAAAAGTAAAAAGGTAAAAAAGTAAAAAGGTAAAGAAGTAAGATATGACGAATGGATTATTACTTTGGGCTGACGACGAGATGGAACTACTACGTGCCCATCTGTTGTTCTTGGAAAAGAAAGGTTACGAAGTGGTGACGGTGACCAATGGTACCGATGCCATCGAGGAGTGCAAGAACCGTACCTTCGATCTAGTATTACTCGACGAGATGATGCCAGGACTTTCAGGACTGGAGACATTGCAGCGCATCAAGGAACTATCACCACAGACCCCTGTAGTGATGGTCACCAAGAGTGAGGAGGAGGACATCATGAATCAGGCCATCGGACAGCAGATAGCCGACTACCTCATCAAGCCCGTCAATCCCAACCAGATACTGCTGACACTGAAGAAGAACATCCATCGACGCGAAATCGTAACAGAAACTGTGCAGACCAACTATCAACAACAGTTCCAACAACTGTCAATGCAGATTATGGACTGTAGCAGTTGGCAAGACTGGACCGATATCTATCGTAAACTGGTGCGCTGGGAATTGGAACTGAGTCAGACCGATTCGCAGATGACCGAGATGCTGGAAATGCAAAAGCAGGAGGCCAATCGTGGCTTTGCCAAATACATCAAGAAGAACTATCTGGACTGGGTACAGGGCAACCCACATCCCATGATGTCAAACGAAATATTCAAGAGCAAAATATTCCCCGCGTTGAACGAGGGCGAAAAAGTGTTTCTCGTGGTGTTAGACAACTTCCGCTACGACCAGTGGAAGATGCTGGAACAAGAACTGGCTTCAGACTTTGCCATTGATGAAGACCTGTATTGCAGTATTCTGCCTACCGCCACACAATATGCCCGCAACGCCATTTTCTCAGGTCTGATGCCCGACCAAATAGCCAAGATGTTTCCTGACCTTTGGGTTGACGAGGACGAAGAGGAAGGCAAGAACCTGAATGAAGAGCCACTGATACAGACACAATTGGAGCGCTATCGCAGGAAGAACACGTTCTCGTACCATAAAATCAACACGTCGCAGGATGCCGACCGTTTCATGCAGCAGTTGAACTCGTTAAACAAGAACGACCTGAACGTGGTGGTGTTCAACTTCATCGATATGCTAAGTCATGCCCGTACGGAGTCGAAAATGGTACGCGAGCTGGCCAACAACGAGAGTGCCTATCGTAGCATTACGTTGTCGTGGTTCCGCCACTCCGTCATTGCCGACTTGTTCCGCCAGTTGTCACAAACGGACTATCGTGTCATCATCACAACCGATCATGGTTCGATACGCGCCAATAATCCCGTGAAGATTATAGGCGACCGAAATACCAACACCAACCTGCGCTATAAGTTGGGCAAGAATCTAGCTTACGACTCTAAGGACCTCTTTGTCATCAAGGAACCTCGCAAGGCTATGTTACCTGCACCCAACATATCGACCAGCTATGTATTTGCCACGGGTGATGACTTCTTCGCCTACCCCAATAACTACAACTATTACGTCAGCTACTATCGCAATACCTTCCAGCACGGAGGTATCTCGATGGAAGAGATGCTGATTCCTATTATATCATTAAAAGGAAAGAAAAGATGAGGTAAAAGTAAAAAAGTAAAAAGGTAAAAAAGTAAAAGGAAAAAATATGGAAATCAAGATTAAGGATATAGAACATATTCGCGAGGCCGCTCGCGAGTTTATCCAATACATTGGAGACCACCGCGTGTTTGCCTTCTACGGCAAGATGGGGGCTGGTAAGACTACTTTTGTGAAGGCCATTTGCGAAGAGCTGGGTGTCGAGGACGTCATTACCTCACCCACCTTTGCCATCATCAATGAGTATACCCAACCTGATGGTGACCCACTCTTCCATTTCGACTTCTACCGCATCAAGAAGCTGGAAGAAGTATATGACATGGGCTACGAAGACTACTTTTATAGCGGTGCACTCTGCTTTATCGAGTGGCCCGAACTGATAGAAGAAATCCTGCCCGATGATGCCGTACGTGTCAGCATCAGCGAGCAGGAAGACGGGAGTCGCCTCGTAACGTTCTAAAATTACAACAGAGCCTCGAACTTTTCCTGAATGCGGGCCTTAGCCTGAGCACCCACAATCTTGTCGACAACCTGACCACCTTTGAAGAAGAGGATGGTGGGAATGTTGCGGATACCAAACTCCATAGACAGTTCCTCGTTTTCCTCAACGTCGCACTTGCCAACAACGATACGACCATCGTACTCCTGTGCGAGTTCAGAAATCACTGGACCTACCATACGGCAAGGGCCACACCATGTTGCCCAGAAATCAACAACTAATGGCTGCTCGCCATTCTTCAGGCTCTCAAAATTCTCACTTGTGATTGTTACTTCCATAATCTTTTTGTTTTTAGGATGAATACTAATTTATCTTGTAATCTAACGCAGGTGTCTGCTCAATAAAGTGTATCAAGCTACTCTTCACGTCGATATTCTTTGTTGTGCTGCGTAATAGTACATGTTTTTTACCAGCAGCATCATGCAGTTGCACAAACAGGCTGGTATTACCAGGATTCTCAGCTATCAACTCGGCCAACTCGGCTACAATCTGGTCGTCCAGCATATCAGCAGACATTGAAATAGTGATACGGTCGATAGCCTTATCCTTAACCGTCTGTAGAAACTCCACACCAGTTATCTTCAGGTCCTTTGGGCCATCAGGATTATAGCTGAAACGCGGTTTCAACTTAGCAGTTATATAGACAGAGGCACCAATCGTAAAGAAGCCCGACTTGTCGCCCCAATCCTCGCCAAACAACGCCATCTCGCCAGAGCCCTCAAAGTCTTCAAGGGTCACGATACCATACGGTTTTCCATTCTTGGTAAAACCTGTACGCACAGCTGTCACGATGCCACCCAAGATGACATCCTCACGATCAGAAAGTTTGGCGACGTCAGCCAATTCCTGGCAACGCGTGTTACATAGGTTGTCAAGCACAATCTTATACTCGTCCAACGGATGGGCCGACAGGTAGATACCTACCAGTTCGCGTTCCTTGTTGAGACGTTCGATGTCACTCCAGCGTTCTTCCGTCTTGGGTACCACAGGACGCTGTATCTCTATGTCGCCATCGCCAAACAACGAGAAGCGAGCCTCCTGTTTCTCTGCCTGATAGTTCTGACCATAGCGCATGACAATATCAATAAACGTCTCGCCTTTGGCATTTTGGGCAAAAAAGTCCTCACGACGGATGCCAAACGAGTCAAAGCCACCGCTGAGGGCCAGCGCTTCAAAAGCCTTGCGATTGACCTGTGCAAAATTGATGCGTTCCACAAAGTCGAACATATCCTTATAGGGGCCATTCTTCTCGCGTTCATCAATGATAGCCTGAGCCACACCATCGCCCATACCCTTTATAGCAGCCAAGCCAAAGCGTATCTCACCCTTCTTATTGACACCAAATTTCTGGTACGACTCATTGACATCAGGACCCAACGTATCGATGCCCATCTGCTTACACTCGTCCATCAATTTGGTGATTTCCGTAATCTGGTCGCGACGCCTTGACATGATAGCAGCCATGAATTCTGCTGGATAGTTGGCCTTCAAATAGGCTGTCTGGTAGGCCACCCACGAATAGCAAGCTGCATGCGACTTATTGAAGGCATAGGAAGCAAATTTCTCCCAGTCAGCCCAAATCTTTTCCAGTATTTTCGGGTCGTGGCCATTCTTCTTACCACCTTCCACGAACTTGGGCTTCATGGCATCGACGATATCCTTTTTCTTTTTACCCATAGCCTTTCGCAGGGCGTCACTCTCACCACGGGTAAAGTCGGCCAACTGTCTTGACAGCAACATGACCTGCTCCTGATAAACGGTAATGCCATAGGTATCTTTAAGATATTTCTCCATGCAAGGAATATCGTACTTAATCTCTTCCTTGCCGTTCTTACGGGCAATGAACGAAGGGATATAGTCCATAGGTCCCGGACGATACAGGGCATTCATAGCGATGAGGTCTTCGAACACCGTAGGATGGAGTTCACGCAGGTATTTCTGCATACCAGCCGACTCAAATTGGAACGTACCGATGGTGCGTCCCTGCTGATAGAGTTCGAAGGTCTTAGGGTCATCGATGGGAATGGTGTCCAAATCAACATCGATGCCGCGCGTCTGTTTGATGACAGCACAGGCTTCTTTCATCTCGGACAGCGTCTTCAATCCCAAGAAGTCCATCTTGATGAGTCCCGTCGATTCGATGACATGACCATCGTACTGGGTACAGTTAGTCTTAGTGTCCTTGAAGTCTGGATCGTCAGCTGTTGAAACGGGCACCCAGTCGCTAATCGGGTCGCGGCAGATAATGAAGCCACAGGCATGAATACCCGTACCACGTACCGTTCCCTCCAACATTTTGGCATACTTAATAGAATTGCGCAGAGCAGGGTCAGTCGAAGCCTCAGCATCACGCAGTTCAGGCGTACACTTGATGGCGTTGGGCAGGTTCATCTTCATGCCGTCAGGCAAACGGTCAGGAATCGCCTTGCACAAGGCATTAACGATACTCAACGGCACCTTCTCGACACGCGCCACATCCTTAATGGAGTTCTTGGTTGCCATTGTGGCGTAGGTAATGATATGCGCACAGTTCTCGTGACCATACTTGTCTTCTACCCATTTCAAAACCTTGCCTCGTCCGTCGTCATCGAAGTCGGTATCGATATCAGGCAGCGAGATACGGTCTGGGTTCAGGAAACGCTCAAACAGCAGGTCGTACTTCAGCGGGTCAATCTTCGTGATACCCAAGCAGTAAGCCACCACCGAGCCAGCCGCAGAACCACGTCCCGGACCGACCATCACGCCTAACTCGTCGCGAGCGCTATTGATAAAGTCTTGCACAATAAGGAAGTAGCCAGGGAAACCCATTGTCTTCATGATGTGCAACTCAAAGCGCACACGGTCATCAACTTCCTGAGGCAACGGCGTGCCATAACGACGGGCAGCGCCCTCATAAGCCAACTTAGCCAAATAGTCTGCCTCGAACTTGATGCGGTACAGCTTATCGTAGCCACCTAATTTCTTAATCTTCTTCTCGCCTTCCTCCTGTGGCAACTGGTTTTCACCGTTCTCGTCACTGGTAAACTCTTTGAATAAGTCATCCTCAGAAAACTTCTGACGCCACTGTTCTTCCGTACCAAATTCCTCAGGAATGGGGAAGAAAGGCATGATGGGATCGTGGTCGATACTGTATATCTCTACCTTATCTAATATCTCAAGGGTATTCGACAGTGCTTCAGGCACATCACTGAACACGTCGTTCATCTCTTCGCGGGTCTTAAACCACTCCTGCTTGGAGTAAAGCATACGCGTTGGATCATCCAAATCCTTCGATGTAGCCAGACACAGCAGGTGGTCGTGGGCCTCAGCATTCTCCTGGTCAACAAAGTGGGCATCGTTGGTACAAACCAATTTGATGCCATATTCACGGGCCAGTTCTATCAACACTTTGTTAGCCTGCTCCTGCATCGGGAAGGTTTCGCGATTAGCACGAATGGTAGGGTCTTTCACCTCGTGGCGCTGCAACTCCAGGTAGTAGTCATCGCCAAATACACGCTTATGCCATTCGATAGCCTCACGGGCACCAGCGATGTCACCGTTCAATATCTTCTTGGGCACTTCGCCTGCAATACAGGCCGAACAGACAATCAATCCCTCATGGTATTTCTCCAAATCCTCGCGATCGGTACGTGGACGCATATAGAAACCATCCACCCACGAACGACTGACTAACTTAATCAGATTCTTATAACCCTGATAGTTCTTGGCCAGCACAATAAGGTGATAACCACCTTGGTGTTTCTTGTCGTCCTTCAACAGTTTCGAACCATAGCGCGACACGTACATCTCACAACCGAAGATGGGTTTGAAGGGTTCCAAACCATCCTTTTTACGTCCTTTGTTGATACCACCTACATAATCATGGAATTCCTTAATACCGAACATGTCGCCGTGATCGGTAATGGCCATACCTCGCATACCGTTACCGACAGCTTTGTCTACGAGCCGTTTGATACTCGACTGACCATCCAATATTGAGTAATATGTATGTACATGTAGATGTATGAAATCTTCCATATAAATGCTTCTTCTTTTCGTTTTTGAGGTGTAAAGATACTACGAAAAGGCGAAATAACCAAAAAAATTCATAATTATTAAGGGGTAATTCCAAAATTCTTCACATTTCACTTTTATCTTTTCACTTTTTTTTGTACCTTTGCATATCGAAACGTATAACTAGGTAACCTTTCATGGGAACAAGAATAAAGAAACTCAAGAAAATCAGAATACATCGCGAAGGCACCAGCGAGTTATGGTATAGTGGACTTGCCATATTTGCCTTCAATTTGGTTCTTTGGTTTGCCCTCGATGCTATTCATCCTATTGCCCGTCACATTGTGATGCCTTTCACCTGTGGCATTGGAGCCTTTATCTGGTTGTCAATGCTCAATTTCTACCGTTGTCCTATCCGTTATTTCAATGGCGATACGGAACATTTGGTGGTAGCACCTGCTGATGGCAAGATTGTGGTGGTGGAAGACGTGGAGGAACATACCTATTTCCACGACAAGCGACTCATGATATCTATCTTTATGAGTCCGCTCAATGTGCATGCCAACTGGTTCCCCGTCGATGGCAAGGTGAAGTTTGTAAAGCACTTCAACGGCAACTACCATAAGGCATGGTTGCCCAAGGCCAGCGAAGAGAACGAACATGCAGACATCATGATTGAGACTGCCGACGGTCAGGAAATTCTGGTACGTCAGATTGCCGGTGCTCTGGCGCGTCGTATTGTTACTTATGCCAAAGAAGGCGAAGAGTGCTATATTGACGAGCACTTAGGTTTTATCAAATTAGGCTCGCGTGTAGACGTGTACTTGCCGCTGACGGCTCGTGCCTGTGTCACGATGAATCAGCCAACTACTGGCGACCAAACAGTTATTGCCAAATTGGCATAATGTTTAATCTTTTAATCTTTAATGTTTAATGTTAAAGAAGCATATCCCCAATACGATAACTTGCTTGAATCTGATTTCAGGCTGCATAGCCACTTATTATGCATTTCAGGCAGACTACAGCATGGCACTGTTATTCATCGTAATCGGTGCTGTGTTCGATTTCTTCGACGGCATGAGCGCACGATTACTGCACGTCTCATCGCCTATCGGTAAGGAACTCGACTCATTGGCTGATTGCATTACCTTCGGCTTTGCACCATCAGCTATTGTGTTCAGTTTTCTGAATTCTCAATTGTCAATTGTCAATTTTCAATTCATGCCATACTTGGCATTCGTCATGGCAGCTTTTTCAGCTTTGCGACTGGCTAAGTTCAACCTCGACGAACGTCAGGCCTTAGGGTTCATCGGACTGCCCACACCAGCCAATGCATTGTTTTGGGGTTCGCTGGTTTGGAGTCTTGACTGGCAGAGATGGTTTGAGCCATACTTGCTTCCTGCTTTTTGGCTTTACGTCGTCTTAGTGCTCATTCCTATCAGCTGCTACCTGCTGGTGAGCGAGATTCCTATGTTCGCCCTGAAATTCAAGACGTGGGGCTGGAAGGGCAATGAGGTGAAATACATTTTCCTGATTACCTGCATCCCCATGCTGTTATTGTTAGGTGTAAGCGGACTGGCAGCCATCATTGCATGGTACGTCATTCTATCGGTGATTCATGACAAATTCTATTAGGGAAATACGTAACTACTAATCATAAAAGATACTATGTTAAAAGGAATACTAGGTTTTGTGCTATTTATTTTTTTCGTTTTCGTATTCATTGTCATCCTAATAGGAGGGCGTATCTATAGTGCATTCCAGAAAGCGAAGAAAGCGGTCCAACAGGCAGCGGAGCAACAGGAACAGCAACGGCGTACCGAAACGGGACGGCAGCGTCAGCAGTACAGCCAGCGTCAGCAGTCACATAGTGCCCAAAATGCCCATTCATCCCAGAACACCTATTCAGACCAAAGGGAAGAAGAAGAATTCCAGCCAAAAGCACGTCGTACACAGACGGCCACAGGCGAGACAATTATAGACAATCGCCATCAAGAGCGCGAAAACAAGAAGATTTTCGACGACTCTGATGGCGAATATGTGGAATTTGAGGAGGCTTAATTATCATTGCAACGCCACACTCTGACCTCGGTCAGAGAATTATCCATTAGTTGTGTACTAACGTACCTATTTCCTCACCGTCCATCACTTTCTTCAAATTACCGACTACGTCCATATTGAACACGTAGATGGGCAGGTTATTGTCCTGACACATGCAGATAGCTGTCAGGTCCATTACCTTCAAGCCTCGTGCGAGTACCTCCTTATATGTAATAGCATCAAACTTGGTGGCTGTGGGGTCCTTCTCAGGATCAGCAGTATAGACACCATCCACACGCGTACCCTTCAGCATCACATCGGCTTCAATCTCAATGCCACGTAGCGACGAGCCCGTATCGGTGGTAAAGTAAGGAGAGCCCGTACCTGCTGAGAAGATGCACACATAACCTGCCTCCATAGCCTCAATAGCCTTCCACTTGGTATAGAACTCGCCAATAGGTTCCATGCGGATAGCTGTCAGCACTTTATTCTTTACACCGATAGCGCCCAAGGCTGACGAAAGGGCCAACGAGTTAATGACTGTAGCACACATACCCATCTGGTCGCCTTTCACGCGGTCAAAGCCCTTCTGCGAGCCACTCAGCCCACGAAAGATGTTACCACCACCGATGACAATGCCAATCTGCACACCCATCTCGCTCACTTCCTTAATCTGGCGTGCATAGTCGCTCAAACGCTCAGGATCGATACCATACCCCTGCTTGCCCATCAGACTCTCGCCTGAAAGTTTCAATAGAATTCTCTTAAATCTTGCCATAATCCTTTTAATTTTTAACGACAACTATAACAACTATGGACAACAGATACAGGTTGTTTGGGTTGTCTTGGTTGTCTTCTATTATTACTCTATATGATAAAACTTACTTCCTTAAAGGCATAAAGGCGTTCCTGACCGTCCTTATCCACGAGCAAAAGCCTTCCATCAGGCAAAACATCCGTCAGCGTTGCAGTAAAACAACTTGTTTTATCCTCGTAGATGGCATACTTTCCTTTCCTAAAGAGCATACTTTTGTAGGT
>JAEEGJ010011919.1_pt1 | contig 21787 bp, 15 predicted proteins | sample 8958761 | NCBI WGS metagenome assembly JAEEGJ01 (sample SAMN16246546, study PRJNA631951) | gut metagenome | biome: gut microbiome; feature: rumen; material: RS-attached | host: Bos | place: Iran: Karaj | collected 2018-10
GGGCGCCATAATGCAGGCCTGATAGCCATTGTCCACAGCCAGCAGGGCGCTCAGAACGGCCACCATGGTCTTGCCCGAGCCAACATCCCCCTGAAGCAGCCGGTTCATCTGGTGCCCGCTCTTCATGTCCCCGTGAATCTCGCGGATGACGCGCTTCTGCGCCCCTGTGAGTTCGTAGGGGAGAGCGTTGAAGCAGGCGTTGAAGGCTGCGCCTACCTTTACTATAGGCAGGCCGATAGACCCTCGGGACTGGATGTATTTCTGCTTCAGCAGTGAGAGCTGAAGGAAAAAGAGCTCTTCGAACTTGAGGCGGCGGACAGATTTCTGCAGGGCATAGCTGTCGGCGGGGAAGTGTATGTTGCGAAGCGCGTATGTAAGAGGCACCAGGGCGTTCTCTTTCAGCACATAATCCGGCAGAGTCTCCTTGACTTCCGGCAGGCAGGCAGAAAGTGCGGTTGCCTGCAGCTTGCACATCACCTTTCCCGTAATGCCGGCGTTCTTGAGCTTTTCGGTGCTGGGGTATACGCCGGTGAGGGTGCCTTTAGCATCCGGCCCGCCGATGACGGGATTGTCGATTTCCGGATGGACCATGTTCAGTCGTCCGTTGAAATCGGACGGCTTGCCGAAGAAGAGGAATGCGCTGCCGGGTTTCAGGCGGTCGTAGTTCCACTTTATTCCCTTGAAGAAGACCATTTCCATCTGGCCTGTGCCATCGTCCACAATCACGCTGAGGCGCTTGGCCGCACGCAACTCTATGGGGCCGCCGCCTGCCATGTGGTTGCTTCCGCCCGGGCCGAGCAGGGTGCTGCTGATCACTGTTCCCTGCACCTGCACATAGGCAAGGTCGCTCTTGACGTCGCGTATGGGAGTGATGCTTGTGCGGTCGATGTAGCGGAAGGGATAAATGCGGAGAAGGTCTCCAAAGGTCTCGACTCCAAGTTCAGAGGTCAGAAGCGCAGCCCTCTTGGGCCCCACCCCCGACAGGTACTTGATTTCTGAATTCAGCGCCGATGCCATAACATACAAAAATAGCAATAATTTTCGGTAGAAAAAAGCTGGGACCTGAGTGTAATGCCGACACGAACTATTGGATAAATAAAATTAATGCTTATATTCGCAAAATCACAATAATTAACTGATTATGAAGAAGTTTATATTAGTTGCTTTTGCTCTGGTGGCAGCATTTGCAATTGGATCTTGCTCCAAAGAAGAAACAGACATCACCAACACCCTCAAATATGATGGGAAAACCTACAAGGTGGATTTCGAGGGCTATGTCGGTCAAGATAATTTTTTTGATTCCGACATCCATTTTCTGGAAGAATCCGATCTTGAGCAGGCTTGGAGCATGATGTGGGCCCGAGGTAAGGTAGGGTCTTTCTCTCTGCCCGCGAAAGAAGAAGATTTTCAGCTCACCAAGAATACGTATCCCAATTATAATATTGACTTCAAGTCAGGTACTGCCAAATCCTGGGTTGATGATGATAAACACTTATGCCTTGTCGTGGACGGTGTGACAACTGACGGCAAGAAACTCAAACTAAGTGTAAAAAGCATGAACTAGTAGTTCTTTCCCGTGGCATCTAAATGCCTGAATATCAGTAAAATAATAAAAGTCTCCCCCTTAAAAACGAGGGGGAGACTTTTATTAATCAGCTAACTACCAGGCAGTTGGCTGCCACGCTGCTAAAGCTGGGGACCAGCCTTTACCAGGGCCTTGCCGGCGCGGTTGCTCTCGTACTTCTTGAAGTTCTTGATGAACCTGGAAGCGAGATCCTTCGCCTTCTCATCCCACTCTGCGGCATTCTGATAGGTGTCGCGGGGATCGAGGATGCCGGTGTCTACGCCAGCGAGCTTGGTAGGAACTTCGAAGTCGAAGAACGGGATCTTCTTGGTGGGAGCCTTGTCGATGCTGCCGTTCAGGATGGCGTCGATGATTCCGCGGGTGTCCTTGATGGAGATGCGCTTGCCGGTGCCGTTCCAGCCGGTGTTCACGAGGTAAGCCTTTGCGCCGCTCTTCTTCATCTTCTTCACGAGTTCCTCGGCATACTTGGTAGGATGCAGTTCGAGGAATGCCTGGCCGAAGCAGGCGGAGAAGGTGGGAGTGGGCTCGGTGATGCCGCGCTCAGTGCCTGCGAGCTTGGCGGTGAAGCCGGAGAGGAAGTAGTACTTGGTCTGCTCAGGGGTGAGGATGGAAACCGGAGGAAGTACTCCGAATGCATCTGCGCTGAGGAAGATGACCTGCTTGGCGGCAGGGCCGTGGGACACGGGACGGACTATCTTCTCGATGTGATAGATAGGATAGCTCACGCGGGTGTTCTCGGTGACGGACTTGTCGTTGAAGTCGATCTTGCCGTTCTTGTCGACCGTTACGTTCTCGAGGAGGGCGTCGCGGCGGATGGCGTTGTAGATATCGGGTTCGGACTCCTTGTCGAGCTTGATGACCTTGGCATAGCAGCCGCCTTCGAAGTTGAAGACGCCCTTGTTGTCCCAGCCGTGCTCGTCGTCACCGATGAGGAGACGCTTCGGGTCGGTGGAAAGGGTGGTCTTGCCGGTGCCGGAGAGGCCGAAGAAAATGGCGGTGTTCTCGCCGTTCATGTCGGTGTTCGCGGAGCAGTGCATGGCTGCGATACCCTTCAGGGGAAGGTAGTAGTTCATCATGGAGAACATACCCTTCTTCATCTCACCGCCATACCATGTGTTGAGGATGACCTGCTCACGGCTGGTGACGTTGAACGCTACGCAGGTATCGGAGCGGAGGCCGAGTTCCTTATAATTCTCGACCTTTGCCTTGGATGCGCAGTAAACCACGAAATCGGGCTCCTGGTCGAATTCCTTCTGGTTCTGGGGACGGATGAACATGTTGGTCACGAAGTGAGCCTGCCATGCGACCTCCATTATGAAGCGGACCTTCATGCGGGTGTCCTTGTGCGTGCCGCAGAAGCCGTCCACCACGAAGAGGCGCTTGCCGCTGAGCTGCTGCTTTGCGAGCTTCTTGACTGCCGCCCAGGTCTTCTCGGACATCTTGTGGTTGTCGTTCGGATAGCCTTCGGTGGTCCACCAGATCTCGCCGGGTTTGCCTTCCTTGGTGGTCTTGTCGTAAACGATGTATTTGTCTTTAGGGGAACGGCCGGTGTAGATGCCGGTCATCACGTTGATTGCGCCAAGCTCGGTAACCTGGCCTTTGTCGAAGCCTTCGAGTTCAGGTTTTGTCTCTTCGTTGTAGAGGACCTCGTATGTGGGATTGTAGAGGATTTCCTTTACACCGGTAATGCCATACTTGGCAAGAACTTTTTTGTCCATAGATATCTTGTATTTTAAAGTTTATCTTTAAGTCGCGCAAATTTACATAAAATGCTGCAAAAAACGAACCATAGGTCAGCCAAAATCACAAGAAATGGTTACTTATATGAAATTGCTGATGAAAACCGCCAGAATGGCCACCGGAGCGAGGTAGCAGAGTACGAATCGGACGAATCCGAACAGGCGCGCGTTCCATCTGAGGGTGCCGCCATTTGTGAATTCGTCCCATACCTCGTCGCGCTTCATCTTCCAGCCCACGAAGAGCACGCAGAGCAGGCCTCCGATGGGCAGGAGCACGTTGCAGCACAGAAGGTCGAAAGACTGGAATATGCCGGTGTTCAACGCGCAGGGCACGCCTCCGATCAGTCCGATAACAAACACCAGCAGCACGGCACGCCCGCGCCTGAAGCCCTTTTCTTCTATCAGCCAGGCCACAGGGACCTCTACGAGTGATATGGATGACGTGAGGGCCGCGATGCTGACGGAAAAGAAAAACAGAACGGCTACAACAATGCCCAGGACAGGGAAACTACTGCTCAGGTTCTTGAAAATGAAAGGCAGGGAATCGAATATCAGGCCGGGGCCGGATGCGGGTTCGATGCCTGCGGCGAAAACGGCGGGCATGATGGCCAGGCCTGCCAACAGGGCGAAGAACAGGGTGAATCCTGCCGTGCCTAAACCGGCTACGACCATGTCGTCCTTCTTGCTTATGTATGAGGCGTAGGTGACGATGATGCCCATGCCCAGAGACAGGGAATAGAATCCCTGCCCGAGCGCGTTGATGACCACGTGCGCGTTGACTTTGCTCCAGTCGGGCCTGAACAGATAATCGACGCCGGCCGAACTGCCCTTGAGGGTGATGGAGTAAATGGCCAGAAAGACTATCAGGGCGAACAGTAAGGGGATGGAGACCTTGGTGAAGGCTGCGATTCCCTTCTTGATGCCGCCGGCGACTATCAGGCAGGTGAGGCCCAGATACACTACGAAAGCGCACAGGGGTGCCCACCGGGAGGCTGTGTAAGCGGCGAAGGAAGCAGGATAGCCGAGATCGAAGGACTTGAACAGATACGCGATGCTCCATCCACCTACCACTGAATAGTAGCACAGGATGATCATCGGAGTGATCATGCACAGGACTCCAAGCCATTTCCAGGGGGTGCCGGGTGCCAGTTTGCGCATGGCTCCGAGGCAATTCGCTCCGCTCCGCCGGCCAATGATGAACTCGGCGAAGAAAATGGGGATGCAGAGAAGCAGTGTGGCGACTATGTAGATAATTATGTATGCCGCTCCGCCGTTTTCCCCAACCATGTAGGGAAAACGCCAGATGCAGCCCAGCCCTATGGCGCTTCCCGCCAGGGCCGCGATAGCCGCAAACCGGCTGCCGAACTGTTCCTTAGAGTTTGCCATAGGTTAAACCGGGCCAGTCGTCCGTGCGGAAAGGCCATGCGGGGAGGCCCTCTGAATTGAAGAGGTTGCATACGGGATTGTCGGCCCAGCCGTAGCGGACGGCAACGGGATGGGGGACATCCGGGCTGGAAACTATAACAGAATCGCCGTTGATTTCGGCATCGGCCCAGTGCCAGATATGGTCTGCTCCGGCGATCTGGAATCCGGTAAGCTTTCCGCTCTCGGCCTGCTTGACGATGCTGAATCCCATGGCTTTCTTTCCGTATCTGTCTTCAGCGAAATCTCCGGAAGGAACGGCCTTGAGGCCACCCGCGGCATTGCTGAACTTGATTACTATGCAGTTCTTGTCGATGGTATATGACTTGAAGCGGGGGCCGTCGGTGGGGACCTTCTTCCCGTAATCATTGGCAAGGGCCAGGTTGGCAAGGCGTTCGCCCACTTCGCGCTTGCGCACGGGATGAACGTCCTCGGCTTCACCTATGTCGATGATGCAGGCCATACCGGTCTTGGCAACGGTCTCGGTTGCAAGTGCCTGGGCTTCACGGAGTTCCGCCCAGCTGAATTCGCCGGGATTCTCGCTGACTGCCTTGTATCCCGCTATCTGGGTGATGTAGAAGGGGAAATCGTAACCCCAGAGCGAACGCCAGTCGAGGATCATGCCCTCCATCAGCTCGCGGTAGCGGTAGGACTTGTCTGCGTTGGATTCGCCCTGATACCAGATGGCGCCCTTGATCGCATAGGGGGCCAGGGGCCTGAGCATGGCGTTGTAGAGCACCGTGGGCATGTTGGGTTCGCGTGCGGCGGACTTGGGCATCCCCTCGAAGGAAACGGAAAGGGTTACCTTCCACACGTCGTTCAGCATGATCTTGCTGCCGTCGGGGCCCTGCAAGTACATTATCCGTCCGTCGCCGTAGAGGCCGCCGTCGCCATGGTCGTCGGTGTTGCGTATGCAGATGACCGCCTTGCCGCCCTTGACCAGGTTGCCGGGGATGGTGTAGGTCCTGGGCAGGTTCCAGACCGTGCCCTTGCCTACCATCTCACCGTCCCAGTAGGTCTCGTCGAAGTCGTCGATGGGGCCGAGGCTGAGCGTGAGGTCCTTGCCTTCCCATGCTTTGGGGATGTCGACGGTCTTGCGATACCAGTAGATGCCGTTGATGCCGGGCCAGAGCTTCTGCACCTTGCAGGGGAGGGTGATGTCCCTCCAGGATGAATCGTCAAAGGTCGGCAGCGCCCAGGTGGCCACTCCGGCCCTGAGGCCCGTATCCTGCACGGTGACCTTGCGGTAGAAGGCCTTGATCTCGCCGTCGAAAGTGGCTGCGCGTGCCGCCTCGCTGTCCGCCAGGGACTTGACGTGAGCGATGGGTGCGGCCATCTCGGGATACATCGACAGGGATTCCGCGCTCATCCAGGCCTCGATTATGGTGCCGCCCCAGCTGGTGTGGATGATGCCCACAGGGACCTTGAGATCCTGCATCAGCTTGCGCCCGAAATACCATCCGGCTGCGCTGAAATTGCGTATGGTGACGGGGGATGATTCCTTCCATCCGTCGAAATCCGCACTGAAGTAGTCGTGCTCGCCCATGCCTGTGGCGCGGGAGACCTGGATCACCCTGAGATTGGCATAGTCGGCTGCGTTGTTGATGTCATCCTGATTGGTGCGTATGGCCCGCCAGCTCTCCATGGGCATCTGCATGTTGGACTGGCCGGATGCCAGCCAGACCTCGCCTACGAGCACGTTCTGAAAGGTGACCGGCGTGCCGTCGGAGATGGTAAGGGTGTATTTTTTGAAGCTGCCCTTGGGTGTTGGGATGCGCACTTCCCAGCGGCCGTCAGAGGCAGCTGTGGCGGTGTAGGTCTTGTTGTTCCAGGATGGGGTTACCTTCACGGTCGCTCCGGGAGCAGTCTTGCCCCAGACGGGAGCCTGGGTATTCTGCTGGAAAACCATGTTGTCGGTAAATAGGGGAGTGAGCTCCACTTTGGCGCCTGCGCTGAAAGCGGCCAGTGCTGCAAGTGCGGTCAGGATAAACTTTTTCATATCTGTTGCGTCAAATTGTCAAACTTTCAAATTTAAGAAAAATCCTCTATTTTTGCTATATGAACAAGACTATAGCAGACATTATTTCCCGCAGGAGCATCAGGCAGTTCAAGCCGGACCCCGTGCCGGAGGATTTGCTGGACCAGGTCATCGAGGCCGGGCTTTATGCTGCCAGCGGAAAGAACCACCAGTCATCCATAATCATTGCAGTGACGGATCCTGCCATGATACATCGTCTGGCAGAGGCCAACCGTGTGATCTGGGGCAAGCCCGAAGGGGTAGATCCCTTCTTCGGGGCGCCTGCGGTGCTGGTCGTGCTGGACAGTGCCGACTGGCGCAACCGGGTGTACGATGGCTCCCTGGTGATGGGAAACCTAATGCTTGCCGCCCATTCGCTCGGACTCGGCAGCTGCTGGGTACATCGTGCCAAGGAAGAATTCGAAATGCCCGAGTTCAAGGGGTTTCTGGCGTCCCTCGGCCTGGAAGGGGAGTACGAAGGGATAGGCCATTGCGTGATCGGCTGGCCTGCGGTCCCGAACCCGGAACCTCTGCCCCGCAAGGAAGGGCGCGTATTTAGAATAAAATAGTATATTTGCCGAAGTTAGTACTGAACCTATACCGTTATGGAGAAGATTATCGATCCCGTTCCGACCAAGCTAATCAAGGCGGAACTTACCAAGAGCCGCAAGTTGATGGACACCAACAAGGGTGGCAACGAGCTGTATGTGGTCGATTGCAACAATGCACCCAATACCCTCAGGGAAATAGGCCGCATACGCGAGGTGACTTATCGTGAAGCAGGCGGCTGCTCCGGCAAGGAACTCGACCTGGATGAATACGACTTCCTCGAAAAGCCTTACCAGCAGCTTATAGTCTGGGATCCGGATGCGGAAACCATCATAGGCGGCTACCGTTATCTGCTCGGAAAGGACGTGACATTCAAGAAGGATGGCCAGCCCAACGTGACGTCATCCCACCTGTATACCTTTTCCGACAAGTTCATAGACGAGTATCTTCCCAAGACCATGGAACTGGGGCGCTCCTTCGTGGCTCCCGAGTACCAGAGCTCGAAGGCCGGTGCAAAGGCCCTCTTTACTATGGACAACCTCTGGGACGGAATCGCCGGTGTGCTGCTCAGCAATCCGGGGGTGGAGTATCTCTTCGGGAAGATGACCATATACAAGAGCTACAACAAGTCCGCCCGCGAGCTTATAATCCGTTTCCTGGAGAAGCATTTCATGGACAAGGACGTTCTTGTGCGCCCCTACAAGCCCCTGAGGTCCCATACCGACGGGCGCCTGCTGGACCTCATCCTGAAGGAGGATGGATTGAAGGAGGACCTGCGCTGCCTCAAGGAGGCACTGCGCAAACTCGGCACGAGCATCCCTCCGTTGGTGAATTCATATATCAATTCATCCTCAACGATGAAGATTTTCGGCTCTACGGTGAATGACGAGCTTTCGGATGCAATCGAGACCGGACTGATGATCCACTTCGACGAGATGTATCCCGACAAGCGTGACAGGCATATCCTCACATTCATCGAAAAGAGGGTGCCCCGTCTCCGCAAGATTGCGGTGCGTTTCATGCCTGAAAATCATCAGGTTTCCCACGAAGTAGAATTTAAATAGTTATCTTTGCCTTCGGTATGACGGCGCATGAAGTACTGAAGGAGTATTGGGGCTACGATGCCTTCCGGCCGATGCAGGAAGAGATTATCTCCGCAGCGGCGGAAGACCGTGACGTGCTGGCCATCCTGCCCACGGGCGGAGGCAAGTCCGTCTGCTTCCAGGTGCCGGCGATGATGAAGGAGGGGATCGCCCTGGTGGTGACCCCGCTCATAGCGCTGATGAAAGATCAGGTGCAGAATCTCGAGGCCCGGGGAATCAAGGCTCTGGCCATCCATGCGGGCATGAGCCGCTTCCAGGTGGATACCGCCCTGAACAATGCGGCATACGGAGATTTCAAGTTCCTGTACCTATCCCCGGAACGCCTTGGCACTGCACTTTTCCAATCCTACATCGACCTGCTGAACGTCAGCTACATAGTGGTTGACGAGGCGCACTGCATCTCCCAGTGGGGATACGATTTCCGTCCCGATTATCTTCAGATAGGAAAACTGCGGAAGCGCATCGATGCGCCTGTGATAGCCCTGACCGCCACTGCGACTCCCAAGGTTGCGGAGGATATAATGGAGAAACTCGAATTCCGGGAGCCCCTGATGCTCCGGAGTGGTTTCGAGCGGCCCAACCTTAATTATATAGTACGCCAGTGCGAAGACAAACTCGGGCAGCTGCTTGGCGTCTGCCAGGGAGTGCAGGGGAGCGGCATAGTGTATCTGCGCAGCCGGAAGAAGTGCGAGGAGTATGCCGCCATGCTCAAGGCCGAGGGAGTGAGCGTATCTTATTATCACGCAGGGCTTTCCGCCGAAATGCGCAGCATGCGGCAGGCGGCATGGAAGAAGGGTGACATACGGGTGATGATATGCACGAATGCCTTTGGCATGGGAATAGACAAGCCGGACGTGCGTTTCGTGGTTCACTGCGACCTTCCCGACAGTCCGGAAGCCTACTTCCAGGAGGCAGGCCGGGCGGGGCGTGACGGCAAGCAGTCTTATGCCGTGCTACTCTGGAGCCCGGATGATGTGCGCCGCCTGCATCAGCTTGATACACAGGCTTTTCCACCGCTCGAATACATAGAAGACATTTATCACAAGCTGCATGTTTACTGGCAGATTCCCTACGAAACCGGAATGGGCCGTCAGATGAAGTTCGACCTGACGGAGTTCTGCAAGCATTTCAAGTTGAGCCAGGCTTCCGTGCGGAACGCCATAGTTTATCTGGAACGCTCGGATCATCTCAGCTATACCGAGTCGGTGGATATAAACACACAGGTGAAGATTGTGGTGGAGCGTCGCGATCTGTATGAAATCGACCTTCCGGATCCCCGGATGGTGGCGATACTGGAACTCCTTATGCGCAGTTATACCGGCATATTCTCGTATCCTGTTTCAATCTCGGAAGACTTCGTGGCCGCTTCCGTGGGCGTAGGAATCGCCGATCTGCATCAGTTGCTTTACAGGATGAGCCTGGAGCACGTGATCCGTTACATTCCCGGCGACAAGAGCGATGTCATCACCCTGCACCACAACCACTTGCAGCGCGGGAACGTGGACCTGCAGCCCGACCGCTACGAAATGCTCCGCGAAAAGGCTGCCGCCCGTTCCGAAGCCATAGTCGGTTACGTTTCCGAAACCGACCGCTGCCGTCAGTCATATCTTCTGGATTATTTCGGCCAGAGCGACAGCGCCCCCTGCGGTCATTGCGATATCTGCCGTGCTTCTAATCAGTAATTACAAGTCCGTCGAAGGCAGGCTGGACATCGGAGTGTATCCCACGCTCTGCACATAGCTTGCGCAACTCTTCGCAGAACTGGGAATGGGTGGGGAAGTGATGGCTCAGGTGCGTGAGCCAGGTGTGCTTTGCGCCGATGCGGTCTGCCAGCGCAAGGGCCTCGTCCAGCGAAAGATGCGAATGGTGGGGGCCGTAGGTGACGGTGTTGAGCGTGACGTGTTCCAGACCTTCCAGTTTGGGCATCTCCTCTTCCGGAATGCTGCTCAGGTCGGTCAGATATGCAATCTTCCCGATACGGAATCCCAGTATGGGTTGCTTTCCGTGGATAAGGCGTATCGGGATCACACGGACTCCTTTTCCATCATCATCTGCCTTGTCCACGTTGTCGGCCGGTCCGGGAACAATGATGCCGTCCGGCATCCGGTAGCCGTATCCCACGTCATGCACCCAGACAAGTTCTTTGTCGTCTGCGCAGGGATGAACCGTAAACGGTTTGTTTTCAATAAGATGGATATGCCATTCGGGGGCACCGGGGTAACGCGGGGATGCGAAGGCGTAAGGGAATTCCCGCTTGATGTCTTCAAGGATCTTGGGCTCGCAGTAGATCTCCGCAGGGCGGCGGTCGATGAAGTTCAGGGACCGCAGGTCGTCCAGGCCGCCCACATGGTCTTTATGGTTATGGGTGATGAGGATGGCATCCAGATGCCCTATGCCTGCGGCCAGCATCTGGCTGCGGAAGTCCGGCCCGCAGTCCACCAGTATGTTCAGGCCGTCCACCTCGAACATGGCTGATGCGCGGAAGCGCTTGTCGTGCGGATCCTGACTGGTGCATACGGGGCATTGGCATCCCACGATGGGGATACCTAGCGAAGTGCCGGTTCCGAAGAATATCAGTTTCATATTGTGACCTCCGTCAGTTTACCCACCAGCGCCGCATCGTAGGGTCTGGTGACACGGATGTAATTGCCCGTGTATCCGCTCATCGAGCCGTCTTTTTCCTTCGATTCGAAAAGCACTTTTTCGCGGATTCCACGGTTTGCTTCCACGAATTCATCATGGAGTATCCTGCACAGTTCTTCCAGCCTGGCCACCCGTTCCGCTTTTATCTGCTCTGGAACCTGGTCCGGCATAGTTGCAGCGGGAGTTCCGGGTCGCTTGGAGTAGGGGAAGACGTGGATGAAGGCTGGTCTGACCCGTTTCAGGAATTCCAGTTCCTGCTGGAAAAGTTCTTCCGTTTCGCCCGGAAGACCGGCCATTACGTCTATTCCAAAGAACACCTTCGGCTTGCCGGGACCTTCCATCCTGCTGCGGATGTAGGCTATCCTGTCGGCGAAGAAGGCGGTGGTGTATTTTCGGCCCATGCGGGCGAGGATGGTGTCGGTGCCCTGCTGGAGAGGGATGTGAAAGTGCGGCTGGAACTTCGTGCCGGAGGCTATCCAGTCAATGATTTCTTCCGTTATAAGGTTCGGCTCTATGCTCGAAATCCTCCACCGCTCTATGCCTTCCACGGCATTCAGCGCCTTCAGCAGGTCCAGGAAACTCTCGCCAGTCCCGCGTCCGTAATCGCCCGTGTTCACGCCGGTTATCACCACTTCCTTCACGCCCTCCGCCGCAATCGCTTCCGCCGCCTTTATTGCCTCGCAAATCGGAATGCTCCTGCTCCTGCCCCTAGCATACGGTACGGTGCAGTACCTGCAGAAATTGTCGCATCCATCCTGAACCTTCAGGAACGCCCGTGTCCGCTCACTGGTAGAATACGCTCCGAAAACAGGCTGCGGCTGGGGATTATCCCCAGGGGACAACAACCCTGCCGCAGCAAGGGTTTCTGGAACCACCAGGGATTTTTCGTTCGCCAGAAAGACGCGGGCGACACCGTCGATGGCGCGCACCTCGTCCGGCTTCATCTGGGCGTAACAGCCTGTGACAATGATCTTTGCAGAAGGATTGATACGATGCACCTTGCGGATTTCGCCGCGGGACTTCTTGTTGGAAGTTTCGGTTACCGTGCAGGTATTTATCAGGTAGATATCGGCTTTTTCGCGCCAGGGAACGACCTCCAGCCCGGCGGCACGGAATCCACGCTCGTAGGTGGCGGTCTCTGCAAAATTAAGCTTGCAGCCCAGCGTGATGAAAGCTATTTTCATACTTCGCTGCCTCCTTTGACCGTTACCTTAGCAGCATCGGTGGGACCGCCGACGGGCGGGTTGAGTTTGGAGATGCTGATCTCGAACTCTTCCAGATCCGGGAACGCGGCTTCGACCGCATCCCTGATTCGTCCGGCCACGTGTTCCAGCAGGTTTGATGGGATGGCCATTTCTCCGGCGACTATGCGGTAAACCTCGGAATAATCGATGGTGTCCGCAAGGTCGTCGGTCTGGATGGCATTCTCGGGATTGACCGAGCATCGGAAATCCACCACGTACTCGCCGCCGTCGGTTCTTTCCTCCGGCAGGCAACCGTGGTATGCCTTGAAATGCATCCCAAGAAGCTCTATCGTGCCAGTATTATGAATACGCATGGTCTCTTTCCAATAACGGTTTTATTCTTGCGCCAGGAGGCGACTGTGTCGGTGCGGATGAATGCGTCCGGCAGGGTGATGTCCGCGGCGATGCAGAGGCGGGTGGTGGGGGAGAGTTGATCCAGAAGGTCTGCGAGAAGCGAATCGTTGCGATAGGGGGTTTCGATGAAGATCTGGCTCTGGTGCAGGGCGGCGGAATCCTTTTCGCATCTGCGGATGGCCGCACGCCGCTCGTCCGTCTTCGCGGGAAGGTATCCCCGGAAGGCGAAACTCTGCCCGTCGAGCCCCGACGCCATCAGCGCCAGCATCAGCGAAGACGGACCCGCGAGCGGCACCACGGCGATGCCGTGTCGGTGGCATAGCGCCACCAGTGCGGCCCCCGGATCGGCCACCGCAGGAAGCCCCGCCTCGGAAATCAGCCCCACGTCCCCACTGTCGAACAATGCTGTCAGCTTATCGACTTCCGCGGGGGCGGTGTGCTCATTGAGTTCGTGGAATTCCAGCTCCGCAATGTGCCCCTTCAGGCCCGCTGCGGAGAGGTATCTGCGGGCCGTCCGCGTCTCCTCCACCACGAAGGTCTTTATCTCTTTCAGCACGTTCAGGGTGCCTGCGGGAATCACCTCCGCCGGATCATAATCCCCAAGCGGCGAGGGAATCAGGTATAGTTTTCCTTTACTCATCACCTTCGATCGTAATTGTCTGTTTCTCTTCGTTGAGGCTGGCCTCGCGGTTCAGTTCCTGGCGTTTCCTCCTGCTTATGAACAGGCTCCTCCAGAAGTCCTTCCATTTGTTGAATTCCCTCTGGTAGGTGATACCCACGCCGTTACGCTGGGAGTAATCCAGGTAGCTGGTGTATTCATCCGCCGAATGCGAGAATAGGTTGAGGCGCAGCTCGCCGGGCTTGTCGAGCTTGACGTCGATGTCGAGGTCGCCCACCATGTCGCCGTTAGGGTTGGTAGTGGTGCTGTACTGCCGGTTGCCGAAGGAGCCCCGCACTTCCACGCGGTTGTCGAACAGTTCGGTACTCACCGACACGTCGTAGAGGTCGGTGCCGCTGGCATTCTGCTGATAGCCCACGCCCAGGTCGACGGGTATGTCCATGCGGTTCAACAGGTTGCTCAGCTGCCTGGACATCACCTCGCTGACATTGGAGAACACGAGATTTGTGTTGTTGACGATGCCGGACTGCTCGCTTTCGAGGAAGGATCCCGTTATCACCAGCGACAGGAACTGCTTCTGCACCTTGTCCTCCGTATTCAGGGCGCTTTCAACTTCTGATTTGGTGGTCGGGTCGAGGTCGGGTATGTCGATGGAGAAGTCGACCTTCGGGGAGCTCAGCTTGTCGCTGATCCTGATGCCGCAGTTGACCGTACGGCGGGTTGCAACGGAAGAGGTATCCGCCAGGAGGCGGTTTATGGACGTACGCAGGGTGTAGGTCGCGTTGATGTCCAGTTCGCTGTTCATCACGTCGCCTCCGAACTTGATGCTGCTGCCGTTTTCGATGTTGAAGTTCTTGCTGACTATGCCGGGCAGGGCGAAGTGATATTTGCCGTTGGAGATGTTGTAGTCTCCGGTTACGTCCAGCAGCTTGCGGGCTGAGTTCATCTCCATAACCAGGAGACCGGATCCGCGGGCTGTGAGGAAGTTGTCGCCGGTGTTGTCGAGTTCAAGCACGGCCTCCAGGTCGGACGTTGCGTTTATGCGTGCGTGTGCGGTGAAGTTCGAGGTGGAACTCTGCTTCTGGGTGGCCGCTTGCTGCAGGATCTCGCGGAGCATCTCCTCGTAGGGATCTATCTCGATTTCCGTGTGGTCCGTGAAGGTCAGCAGGTCGCCGACGCTGGCGGATGAGGCTCCGCCAAGGGACACGTGCATGGTCCCGGCCTTGTTGGTGTAGATGTCGGCGTTCAGGTCTATCGCATCCAGCGGACCGTTCAGGTATGCATCCCCGCTGACGAAGAGGTCGCCGTAGATGCTTCCGCTCTTGTTGCCGAAGAGCATCAGGTTGTTGAGGGCGAGGTCCGTATCCAGACGGAAGTCCTTGAGGTTGCTGAACAGCAGGCCTCCGTTGAGGATTCCGAAGCCGCCTTCCGGATCGGTGATGCTGAAATTGTCGAAGTGGAGACCCTGGCCGTCAAGATAGAAAGGCCCACCGAGCTTGTAGTCTACACCGGTGTAACCCACGGTCAGCATTCCGCCCTCGATCCTTGCGTCCGTGCTGCTGAGAGAGAGGCTGTCCAGCTTGCCGGTGGCCTTGAAACTGCCGTTGAGGCTACCTCCAAGGTCCGTGAGTGCCTCGGGCAGGATGGGGGAGAGAAGGGCGAGCTGAAGGCCGTCGGCGACGGCAGTGGCATCCAGATGCTTCTTCGAGATGGCGTAATTCGCCTTGACGTTGAGTGCGTCCAGTTCTCCGTTTATGTCGCGGATGAACGCACTGACCTTGTCCTGAGCCTTGTCCCATGCCAGCGCCATGCGGAGCGATCCGGCATTCTCTCCTCCGACGGCAAGGGAATCGCATGAAAGGTTGACGAGGCCCATCACGTCTCCATTAAGAGGAGAAGACAGGATGGCCCGGCCGGACGTGCGTCCGCCGAAACCGTAATCCTTGCCGGTGAAATGGTTGATTATGTCCATGTCCACCTTGTCTATGCCGATGGTAAGGGTGTCCTTCTTGGAAAGGGAAATGCCTCCGTTTATCCTTATCGCCTGGTCCCCGTTATAAATGGAGAAGTTGTTAAAACTGGCTTCTCCGGACCTGTAGATGACATCCGATTCGGCGAGTTCCCACTGGGAATCCTCGAAACGGACGTATGAAGACAGTGGCTTGGCATGCACGGTCAGGGTGTCGGAAGCATCCCGGTCGATGTTGCCTGCCAGATAGAGCTCTCCCACGTTGTCCATGCCGGAGATGTTGTCGTAGTGGAAACTCAGGAAGAATCCGTTGCTCTGGGCGAACGCGATCAGTGCGCTGTTGACGAATCCTATCTGGCCCATTCGGAACTCATCGGTCAGGACGGATGCATTCAGGCTGCCACCCTGATTGTCCAGGATGATGTCCAGGCCACGGAGGTAATTGGTCATGTAGGCGAGCCTCGAAGAGTGGATTATGCCCGAAAGGTCCCCGTTGGCCATGCGTATGTCTATCTTCGTGGAGTCGGAGACATACATTCCCGGTTTGAGGAATGAAAGGATGTCCCTGCTGTCGTGGAAATCGACCGAGATGTCGTAGTTGGCGTTCGGATCTCCCTTGTCCTTGTTTTTGTGGCTGTACAGTGCCGGCAGTTCCCTGCGTGTGGTAATGGCCTGGATGTCGTTGACGAGATCCAGCATGCTCCGGTTTCCTACGTATCCCGCATCCAGGAAGCTCGAATTGATCTGGGCGCGGCTGACGTTGCCGGTAGTGTGGGACCCGGCGTAAATGTCGCCTATGTATTTGACTCCGTTGTCGTTCTCGAGGGTAAGGTCATATATGTTGAAGTCTCCGAGCAGGTCGCCGCGGGGGATCTTCATCAGGTTGGCGCTGAGTTCGGCGGATACTTTGGACGTGCCTCCGCGCGTGTCGAGCTTAAGTGCCTCGAGGTCGGCGTATCCCACGTTCGCGGAGAACTTGTAAAGGGCGTTCTTTGTCTTGGGGGACAGGTTGAAGATACCCTGGAAGATGAAGTTGAGGTTGGGATCTGCACAGATTATCTTGCCGTCGAAGGCGTTGTCGGAGTAGGTTCCGGCAGCTGCTATGCCGGTATAGTCGTATCCGTGAAGTCCCAGACGGTCGACAAGCAATGAATCCACCCTGACGGAGACGTTGTCCTTATCGATTACAGCCTTGAATCCCGTATTTGCGGTGACGTCGCCGAAAAGATCCATGTCGATTATTTTGCCCAGTTCCAGGTTGCGGGTCTTGACCGTTCCTCCGAGTTCCATTCCCTTGGTTTTGTCGGTCAGGTTGCTGATCCTGAGATCGGCATCCGCGCTGCCTTTTCCGCTCTTGATGCTGCCCGTGGCCGCCAGGTTATTCAAGGTGCCCTTTGCCTTGCCGGTGAACGACAGTTTCTGGCCCTTGGCATACTTGTCGATATTCACCTGTTTCCCGGTCATCCTGCCGGCGAACTTGCCGGCTCCTTCCGTCGTGAAATCGAGTTTGTCGATCCTGGCATCCAGCAGCATGTCATCCGTAAGCGTGATTCCGGTGATGCGGCAGGATGCATCCCCCCGGACTCCTCCGTAGAGGTCGGTGAAACGCAGTTTGGATATGTTCAGGTCGCTGACGTATCCGCTGGCATCCGCTTCATCCACTTTCAGGAGGAAGTCCATGCCGTCCAGACTGCCGAGAGAAAACTTGGAGATGGTTTCCGACGACACGATGCTCCCCTTGGCAACCTTCAGGCGCATGCGCACTGCTTTGCAATAATCCTTGTAGGCCTTCGGTTTCGAGGGAGTCATCGAATACAAGGGTGCGTGCAGGTCCGTGGTGCCGTCGACGATGTGGATGTCGCGGAACTGGATAAAGTCGCGGTCGACGGTCATCTTCATGCTGACCTTGGCATCGGCCCCGCACTTCTCGACAATGTCGGCATTATCTACCGTCAAGGAGACCTTGCTTCCCTTGACGTTCAGGTTGTGTGCGGTCAGGGTGCTGACGCGGGCGTCCAGATTGTCGTAATTGATGGCATTGGGTGCACACGGCTTGGGCTCCTTCCTGAACTCGGACATCCTGTAACGGACGTTCTGCCCGTAGATTTTTGCTATGGTGATGGGGAAGCCGGTAGATGTGGAGTCCTTCTTTCCATCGCCGAATACCCTGGTTATGTTCATTCCATCGGGGGCGTCCGGCTCCATGGCAAGGAAGAACTCGGCGTCTTTGACCTCCACCCTGTTAAGGTGCAGGCCCTTCTTCTTCAGCAGCATCCCGGTGGAGACCGTGCCCTTGACTTCCTTTGCGAAGAGGATGGTATCGCAGACGGTGTTGCCTGTGCCCAGATCGTCCTGGTAAGGATTCTTGTCCAGGATCAGCACGTCCGTCAGGGCGATGGTGCCGGGTGCCTGTATGTTGACGGAAGAGAACTCAATCCTTCCGTCGAGCTTGCCGGTCTTGCGCGCGAGAAGCTCCCGGACCAGCCTGGACTGCACTTCGGGCGACTGCACGGCCACCGCTGCCGTTGCCAGCAACAGTACTATGAATCCGAAGATCCGGGCGGCTATGTCAGGGTTCCTTTTCGTATGCGCACAATTATTCTAATCTACAAAAATAAGAAATAATGCTTAAATTTGCATGCTCAAAACCGGTGAAATGGACATTATTTTAGGAATAGAGTCTTCTTGCGACGACACTTCCGCGGCGGTCATCTCCGACGGATGGCTGTTGTCTAACGTGATCGCCAGCCAGGATGTCCACAAGGCCTATGGCGGCGTGGTGCCCGAGCTGGCATCGCGTGCGCATGAGCAAAACATCGTTCCCGTGGTCAGCGAAGCTCTTTCCAGAGCCGGTATCTCCGCCTCCGACCTGACAGCGATAGCATTCACCCGTGGCCCCGGATTGCTGGGGTCTCTGCTGGTAGGCACTTCTTTCGCCAAGGCCCTCGGCCTGGCGCTGGACATTCCCATCGTCGAGGTGAATCATCTGCAGGGGCACATTCTTGCAGGATTCGTGAAGCAGAAGGACAAGCCCGTGGTGCAGCCGTCCTTCCCTTATCTCTGCCTTCTTGTTTCCGGGGGCAACTCCCAGATAGTTAAGGTGAATTCTCCCCTCGATTTCGAGATACTGGGCCAGACCATAGACGATGCAGTCGGCGAGGCTTTCGACAAGTGCTCCAAGATGATGGGGCTGGGCTATCCCGGCGGGCCGGTGATCGACCGACTGGCCAAACTCGGTGATCCTGAACGCTTTAAGTTCGCAAAGCCGCATATTCCCGGGCTGGACTACAGTTTCAGCGGCATCAAGACCTCTTTGCTTTATTTCGTGAGGGACGAGATTGCGAAGGATCCGGATTTCATGGAAAAGAACAAGGAGGATATTTGCGCTTCGTTCCAGAAGACGCTGATCGACATCCTGATGGACAAGTTGATTAAGGCCGCCAAGCAGACGGGCATCCGCGAGATAACCATAGGCGGTGGCGTTTCGGCCAACAGCGGGCTTCGCGAGCGCATCGTGGCTGAAGGGCGCAAGCGCGGATGGAATACCTATCTTCCTGAATTCAAGTTCACTACCGACAATGCCGCGATGATCGCGATCGCCGGATACTATCATTATCTCGCCGGCGAACGCACATCACTGGATGTCGCTCCGGTATCTAGGATAGCAGATTTTTAGCGGCGGACTGGCCGGCCAGGAGGCCGGTGGCGAAGGCGCAGTGGAGATTGTATCCGCCCGTATCGCAGTCCATGTCCAGAACTTCCCCGCAGAAATAGAGCCCAGGCACCTTGCGTGATTCAAGCGTCTTGGCGATTATGTCGTCGGTGCTGACACCGCCTGCGGTTACCACCGCACGCTCGTATCCAACGTATCCTTCTATCTCGAACTCCCACTCCTTCAGGCACTTGGCTATGGTGGGAAGATTAATCCAGACCTTGGTGTCCGTCCTGCCCTTGCGCTCCAGAGTGATTATGCCCGGATTGGCTGCGGTGAAGGCCGGAATGAGTTCCCAGGGCATCAGCTTGCCCAGCAGGATGCGGCACTTTTCCTTTTCGCGCACTCCGCGGCTGCGGGGATCCTTGTCTATCTGCATCCAGAGTTCCTTCACGCGTGCCGTGAGTTCGGTAAGGCTGATGCCGGATTTGAGATCGAGGATCAGTTTGACGCGGGAGCCGTTTATCATGGCCTTGACGGCCTTACGGCTCAGCTGGAAGCCTATCGGTCCTTCGATTCCGCCGTCGGTGAAGTCGATATCGCCGAATTCGCTGTCCGCCACCGTGCCTTCTATCAGCAGCTGCACCCCCACGTTCTTCAGGTGGATGTTCTGGAACTTTTCGCCCAGTTCGGATAGTGGCGTGGACCTGTCGATATGGTGGGGTGTTTCCGCCATCTCGCTGGTAGTCAGCGTGTTACCGGAAAGCGTCTGGTGCATTTGTACCAGAGGCTTGGACGTAAGTGGTTGCTGGTCAGCAGGTTGGGGGAAACGCTCGCTGACATGGATTTTGTAGCCGCGGGGAACGAGGGCGGTGAGGGAGGGGAAGAGAGGGGTGAGGGTATGGCCGGTGTCGGTGGCGAAGCGGTAGCCGTCGCCGGTGGAGCCTGTGCCGGGATAGGAGAGACCGCCGGTGGCGATGATGAGGCGGCTGCAGGTGAAGGTACGGCCGTCTGTGGTGGTAATGGTGAAGGCTGGGTCGGAATGACAGGTGGCGACTTCGGCTTCCGCCTCGATCTTGACCCCGACCCCCTGGCAGGCACGCACGAGGGCATCTATCACGTCCGTAGAATGGTATGAGGAAGGATAGGCTCGGTCGCCTCGTTCCACAACGGAGGGCATACCTACGGAATCAAAAAACTCTATCAGTTTCTCGGGTGTAAGATTGTAAAATGCCGGTTTTACGAAGTTGGCTTTGCTGCGGATATGGGCGCTGAAGGCGTTCCAGTCCTTTACGTTCGTGAAATTGCAGCGGCCCTTGCCCGTAATCATGATCTTGCGCCCGGGGCGGGGCATCTTTTCCAATAGCAGCACGGAGTCGTCAGAACCAGCGGCCACGAGCGTGGAAGCGGCTCCGTAGGCGGCCATAAGACCGGCCGCTCCTCCTCCAATGACGATGATATCAGACTTCATAAAACGAAAAAAGGGAAAGCTTAGTACATCGCACCGCTACAACCTCTGACCCTTGCTGCATTCCTGCCCTGGGGGAGTTGGGAGGGAGCTGGTCGTGTACGACTTTCCCGTCGCAAATATACGCAAATTTTTAGATGCTGTCAAAAATGAGGGGCAGAATGTCGTCCACCTTGTCGAACTTCCATATCTGGCCGTCCCCGATCATGAGTACCGACATTGGGTGGCCTCCCTTGAGCTGGTACTGGGCCATGACCTGGCGGCATGCACCGCAGGGGGTCGCAGGGGCCTTTGCGAGGCGCCCCATCACGCCGCCGGCGATTGCAAGGGACAGCATGGCTTTGTCGGGATAGGTGGCTCCTGCATGGAACATCGCGGTCCTTTCGGCACAGAGGCCGGAAGGGAATGCGGCATTTTCCTGGTTGGCTCCCTGTACTATCACGCCGTTGCTGAGCCTGATCGCAGCGCCCACGTTGAAATGCGAATACGGGGCATAGGAACCTTTCATGGCATCGATCGCCGCTTCGGCGAGCTCGCGGTCTTCCTTGCCCAGTTCGTCCAGCGAAGCGTATTCGTGGAATTTGATATTGATTTCTTTTTCGGTCATGATTCTGTGTTACAACTCCCAAATATACAAAAAATCCGGCAATTTCATTTACGGGCGCTGTCTCCGAGCAGTTTCCGGTATTCGTCAAGCTTGAAAGGAGGCTCTCCGTACAGGTAGTGGTTGAGCGCCGGGGCGGCTCCGTCTACCTCATATTCTATCAGCCAGATTCCTTGTCCTTTCGGGTGGTCCAGGCGTGAGAGTTCCTTCCTCCCGTTAGCTTCCAGCCTGGCGCTTCCTCTCCATACGGTTTTGCCGCTGGAGGCATCCCTGACGGTGATCTTGCATTTCACGGGCTGGCGGGTATCATTTACCGCCACTATCGGATGACCGCCGTCCGCGGCATCCGTTATCATCACGCAGACATCCGTCTGCACCTGCTTTATGTACCAGTAGGCGCGTTTCGGGCGGAAGTACCAGTCGACGACAGCGTCGGAGATGATGGGCCAGCCGTCACGGATGTTCCACCAGAGTATGCCGGTGCGGGTATCTAACTTGCCGGCGCGGAACATCTCGATGAAGTACTTGACCGCCTCTCCCTGCACCGACTGCGAGGCGAAGATGAAGTCGTCCAGGTCGGTAGGAACGTTTCCGAAGAGGATGCGTACCTGCTTGATCATCAGGTTGTTGCGTCGGGAATCCCTGTCGGTGTCTTCCTTCCACTTGCGCACTGCCTTGGTCACATATTCATCGTTCCATTCGAAGTCTCCCTTCCATGGATAGACGCATTCCGGAGTGAACATCTGCTCGAGGCTTTCGCGGCAGGGCATGCCGTGGTATCCGGTCTCGCTCGCGAACAGGGGATTGGACTGGGAGTAG
>JAEEGJ010011920.1_pt1 | contig 21786 bp, 17 predicted proteins | sample 8958761 | NCBI WGS metagenome assembly JAEEGJ01 (sample SAMN16246546, study PRJNA631951) | gut metagenome | biome: gut microbiome; feature: rumen; material: RS-attached | host: Bos | place: Iran: Karaj | collected 2018-10
TTGCACTCGATAACAGCAGTGCATCAAAAATTTTAGTAAAAGAGGTATAAAACAAAGTGGAAAGTTTAAAAAAAGTAAAAATATGTTTGGCCGGTAACCCAAACTGCGGAAAATCAAGTTTGTTTAACAATATAACGGGGTTAAGACAACATGTAGGAAATTATCCCGGTGTTACCGTAGAAAAAAAAGAAGCATTTGTAACAAAAAACGGTTATGAACTTCAAATAATAGATTTGCCCGGTATTTACGGTTTATCGGCAAGTTCGGAAGATGAAATCGTAGCAAGAAATGTATTAATTGAAGAAAAACCGGAACTTGTGATAGATGTTGTAGATTCTTCAAACCTTGAAAGAAATCTTTATTTGTATGCACAGTTATCGGAATTAAAAATTCCTGTTATCATTGCAATGAACATGACCGATATTTTGGAAAACAAAGGTCAAAAAATAGATTATAAAAAGTTGGAAGAAAAATATAATGTAGTTGCGGTTCCTATAGTCGCAAGTAAAAACAAAGGAACAGAAGAATTATTAAAGGTTGTAACAGATGTTTTAAGCAAGAAAAAAATAATAAAATCCGTTTCAATAGATTACGGAAAAGAAATTAATAAAGAAAAAGATACTATTTGTCAGACTATATCGGAAGATGTAAATCTTGTATTAAAGTATCCTGTTAACTTTTTGGCTGTAGAGTTAATAAAAAAAGAAAGTTATGCTTTGGAAAAAATTAAAAAATCCCCTGTTTCTTCAAAAATAATCGAACAGGTGGAAAAAAGTAATAAGACTATCTTCGATTTGCATAACGAAAACCTTGAAGCTGTTTTTGCAGACAAAATTTATGATTGGATAAAAATAGTTGTCAGTGATGTTTTATCAAAATCAAAATCCGCAAAAAAAGATTTTACGGAAACAATAGATAAAATTGTTTTAAACAAAATTTGGTCAGTACCTATATTTTTGCTCGTAATGTATATTATTTTTAAATTTGCATTTACGGTATCCGAACCTATTGTGGGTTGGTTTGAAACCGGTATCGGTTGGCTTTCCGATTTTGCAACAGGTGTTATCCCAGAAGGAGTGTTCCAATCCTTAATAGTAGACGGTATAATCGGCGGTGTAGGCGGAGTTTTGGGGTTCTTCCCGCAAATTATATGTATGTTCTTTGCCATAGCATTTTTTGAAGATACGGGATATATGGCAAGAGCAGTGTTCATTATGGACAGGGTTATGAGAAAGTTCGGGTTGCACGGAAAATCGTTTGCATCTTTGTTAATTGCAACTAACGGTTGTGCAGTTCCCGCCATGATGGCATCAAGAACAATAGATAATCCTAAAGACAGAATTATTACATTGCTTGTTACACCGTTTATGATTTGCGGTGCAAAACTTCCTATTTTTGCACTTTTTATAGCGGCATTTTTCAGTAAAAATTCAACACAAGCGGCAAATACAATGTTTATATTTTATGCATTAAGTGTTGTTATAGCACTTTTTTCCGCATGGGTATTTAAGAAAACATTGTTTAAAGGAGAACCGGGCTATTTTGTTATGGAACTTCCTCCATACAGAATTCCTACAATAAAAGGTCTTTTACTTAAAATGTGGGAAAGAGGTTGGTTATATATTAAAAAAGCAGGTACCATAATACTTTTAATGTCTGTTCTTATTTGGGCGGGTTTGACCTTCCCTAAAGTAAACGAAGAAGCTTTGGGAGAAGTTTCGGAAGAAGAAGTTGCAGCAGCTCAAATGGACCAAAGTTATATCGGAAGATTAGGACACTTTATAGAACCTGTAATAAAACCTATCGGTTTTGACGGTAAAATGGGTATTGCTTTGATAGCAGGTCTTGCGGCAAAAGAAGTTGTAGTAAGTACACTCGGAACAATTTATTCCATGGGCGAAACAGATGTTGAAGATGATGAAGCGGTAAATTCTTTGGCGGATAAAATTGCTTCCGATCCGGATTGGAGTCCTTTAAAATCCGTGGCATTTTTGATGTTCTGCTTAATTTATGTCCCTTGTATAGTTGCAATAGCGGTATTTTACAGAGAAGCAGGTTCAAGACTAAAATGGCTGATAATACTTTTTGCCTGGACAACAGTTTTGGGATATTTATTATCGTTCATTGTTTATCAGGGCGGCAAGTTGTTAGGCTTTTAGCCTAACAACGAGGTATAGAAAGATAGAGGGATAGAGAAGGGAAATATTATCTTTTGTTGTTTCCATGCATCTATACTTCCATACATCCATACCTCAAGAAAAAGTTGTCGGAGGTTGTAAAATGGAAACTTTATTTGTTATTTTTATTGTGGCTCTTTGTGCATTTGTTTTGATAAAAAAAATATATAAGCAAGTAAAAGGCGGTAAATGCGATTGCGGATGCGGATGTGACAATAATTGCGGCAGTTGTTCCAAAAGTGACAGTTGTATGACAAAACTTATGAGAAAATCTAAAGATAAAAAATAGATAAATAAAAAAATAAAAGCTTCTTGATTATTTTTTAACAAACTTATAAAATTTAAGCAGTTAAATAATTAATGTTAGCAAAGGGGCTTTTAGATTTGAATCTAAAAGTCCCTTTTTTATTTAAGTTTCATAAAAAATAAAAAAGGAGGCTTGTTTTTAAAAGTGTAAATAAAGTTGGCAAAAATAAAAAATGGAGGAAAAAATGAGAAAAGTAGTATTAAGTATGTTGTGCTTGGCAGTAACAATATGTTTATCAGGTTCCGTTTATGCGGAAGGAATTAAATTTTTGGAAGGATTGACAATCGGCGGTGGAATTACATTAAACTTGCAAAATTTACAAAATGCAAATATGGCACCAAGTGAAGAAGATGAAAACAAAACACCTACCGTTGGTCAATATTCCGTAGATTTAACAATTGAAAAGAAATTTGACGATAAAAACACCGCATTTATTCATTTGGAAACAGGTAAAGGTGATATAAATAAATATTTAGATTCTTATGCAAGTATTAACAGAGATGCGGATGACAGCGGAGTTGTAAGTGTAACCGAAGCATGGTTTGAACATAAGTTTACAGATCAATTTGCAGTTACGGCAGGTATTATAGATCCAACATCATCATTAGATGATAATGCTTATGCAAACGATGAAACAACACAATTTATAGGTTCGATGTTTAGAAATGCAGTAAATATCGGTTTTCCGGACAATGCTTTCGGTGTAAAAGCAACTTATGAAACAGATATTGCGGATTTTGCAGTTCAATACATTGATGCAAGCTCGGATGCAGACGAAAGCCCTGCAGATATAACAAGAAACGGTTTTGCATCGGCACAAGTAAATTTCAAACCCGGATTTATAGATAATATGGAAGGTAACTACAGAATTTACGGTTGGACAAATACCAACGATTACAGTAAATGGAAAGATGCATCGGAAAATGAAAAGAATTATGGATTCGGTTTAAGTTTGGATCAACAATTTACCGATATTTTCGGAGCTTTTGCAAGATATAGCTGGCAAAATAAGAATATATGTTGCGGAGAACATACTTGGAGTTTAGGATTGCAAGCAAACATAAAAGGTATTGGAGAAGAAGATGTAGTAGCCATTGCTTACGGACAAGTAATACCTTCTTCAGAATATAAAGACTACGACAATGAAAATGCAAAAAGCGAAAACCATTTAGAAGTTTATTACAGTTGGAATGTAACTGACTATTTATCAATAAGTCCGGATTTCCAAATGGTGGAAAACCCTTGGTTTAATGAAGATGAAGATACAGCTTATGTAGGTTCATTAAGAATGCAAATCAGCTTCTAAAAATTGCCGCAGGCAATTTTCGAGGTATAGAAGTATAGAAAACTATGAGATGGATATCATCCCGGACTTGATCCGGGATCCCGTAGTTGCAGATATTTCAAATCTTGACGAGAATTTACTTTCTCCACAGAAGAAAACGGATGCAGTTTTATGCCAACAAACTCTGCATCCGTTTTCCTTTTTGATTTTAAAATTGATAGAATATACGTATTATGAAACAAGAAATAAATTATTCGGAATATTTTAAAACAAAAGTATTGGAAGAAATTTGCAGATTGTTTTTTGAGAACAATCTTGATGATATAAATCATTTACCTTTTAATATTATACCTAAAGGCAGCGATGCTCAGGTTCGTTGTTGTGTATATAAAGAAAGAGCAATTTTAAAATTAAGAACTCTTGCGGCATTGGGATATTCCATAAACGATGTTGATGAAGCATTACCTTTATCGGATTATCTTAAACCTGAAAACGAAAAAAAATATAAAACGAACAACAAACTTTTAACTGTTCTTGAATCCGCATGTTCCGCATGTGTTAAAAGCAGATTTATGGTTAGCGAAATATGTAAAGAATGTTTATCGAGAAAATGTATAAATGCTTGTAATTTCGGCGCAATATCTTTTGAAGATCATAAAGCACATATAGATACGGACAAATGTAAAAACTGTGGTAAATGCAAAGAAGCTTGCCCGTATAATGCAATTTTAAAACTTGTTGTTCCCTGTGAAGAAGCCTGCCCCGTAAATGCAATAAAAAAAGACGGTAAAGGCAGAGCAAATATTGATCACAGCTTGTGTATAAGTTGCGGTAAATGTATAGGCGCTTGTCCGTTTGGTGCCATAATGGTAAGAAGACAACTTCTTGACGTGTTAAAACTTTTACATACAAAAAAACTTGTGGCATTAATAGCACCGTCTATTACGGGACAGTTCGGTGCATCTGTCGGCAAAATTACAACGGCTCTTAAACAAATAGGATTTGAACATGTTTTCGAAGTTGCTTTAGGCGCGGATATAACAGCAAAAAAAGAAGCGGAAGAATTTGAAAATAAGTTGGTGGTTAACAAGCAACAGTTTATGACAACCTCTTGTTGTCATGCTTATATTAGGTTGGTAAAAAAACATCTTGAAAAATTAAAACCGTTTGTCTCCGATACTTATACCCCCATGCACTACACCGCGGAAATCGCAAAACAAAAGTACCCGGACTCTATTACGGTATTTATAGGGCCTTGCTTATCGAAAAGAAAAGAAGCTCAGGAAGATTCTTTGGTAGATTATGTTTTAACTTTTCAAGAATTACAAGCAATATTTAATACAAAACATATAAATGTAGATCTGTGTCAAGAAACCTCCTCTGAAGAAGTTCCTACAAAATACGCAAGAGAATTTGCCGTTACCGGCGGTGTATCTCAAGCGTTAAAACATTATTTAAGAATTGATACAAAATTTATAAAAGATGAGCTTATTACCGATTTAGACAAAAAAAACGTTCTGAAACTTTCCGCTTATGCCGACGGACATTGCAACTCAAATTTGATAGAAGTTATGGTATGTAAAGGCGGTTGTGTCGGCGGTTGTGAAACAATAAAGCCTATAAAACAGGCAAACGAAGATGTTAAGAAATATTCTTTATAAAATTTTACAACATATTTCTTTTTTAATATAATGTTGTTTCAATCATAAATTTCCGTAAGGAGATACCATGGGATATACTAAACAAGATGTAATAAAAATCATTAAAGAACAAAATGTAAAATTTATCAGATTGCAGTTTACCGACATTTTCGGTCAACTTAAAAACGTTGCAATAACGGCCGCGCAAATAGAAAAAGCATTGGACAACAAATGTATGTTCGACGGTTCTTCCATTGAAGGTTTCGCAAGAATCGAAGAAAGTGACATGTATTTATATCCCGATCCGAACACTTTTGTAATATTCCCATGGAAACAAGATGAAGGTAAAGTTGCAAGATTGATTTGTGATATTTATACTCCCGACGGAAAACCGTTTGAAGGGTGCCCGAGAAATATTTTAAAGAGAAGTTTGAAAAAAGCTGCCGATTTAGGATACACGTTTAATGTAGGTTCAGAACTTGAATTCTTCTTATTCTTAACCGACGAACAGGGAAAACCTACAACGAAAACTCACGATGCTGCCGGATATTTTGATTTAGCGCCCATAGATTTAGGTGAAAGTGCAAGAAAAGAAATGTGTTTAACTCTTGAAGACATGGGATTTGAAATTGAAGCAGCACACCATGAAGTAGCAAGAGGTCAACATGAAATAGATTTTAAATATGCAGATGCTTTAAAAACTGCAGATAACATAAATACTTTTAAATTGGTAGTTAAAACAATTGCTCAAAAACACGGACTGCATGCAACATTTATGCCGAAACCCATATTCGGTATTTGCGGTTCTGGTATGCACATAAATCAGTCGTTATTTAAGAAAGGCAAAAATGCTTTTTATGACGAGAAAGATAAGTTGGGCCTTTCAAAAATCGCATACAAGTATATTGCCGGTTTAATGTATCACATAAAATCTTTCTCTGCAATTTCCAACCCGCTTGTAAACTCATATAAAAGATTAGTTCCGGGATATGAAGCTCCCGTTTATATCGCATGGTCTGCAAGAAACAGAAGTCCGTTGGTAAGAATACCTGCAGCAAGAGGTGCTTCCACCAGAATAGAATTAAGAAATCCTGATCCTTCGGCAAATCCGTACTTTTTGTTGGCATCCTGTTTAGCTGCCGGAATTGACGGAATTAAAAAGAATATGAAAATAAAACCTGCCGTCGACAGAAACATTTATCAAATGACAAAAGAAGAAAGAGAAAAAGCAGGTATAGAAAATTTACCTCACAATTTAATAAATGCGGTCAGAGCAATGCAAAAGAGTGACTTAATAAAAGAAACTCTCGGCAATCATGCTTTTAATCTCTATACCAAATCCAAAACTGATGAGTGGGATGCTTACAGAACCAAAGTTCATCAATGGGAAATTGATGAATATCTTGTAAACTATTAAATATTTGAATAACAAGCTGCCACAAGTTAATTTTGTCTGCATTTGTTTTCGGTTATAAATGTCATCGTGAGTTTTTTCTCAACAAAAAATATAGACAAAAACTTTTAATTTAAGTAGAATATATCCGTTACAAAAATCGGGGCGTGGCGCAGGTGGCTAGCGCACTCCCTTGGGGTGGGAGAGGTCGCTGGTTCAAATCCAGTCGCCCCGATTTTAAAAAGCAGCAAACAAAAATGGGGAAGAGTTATCTCTGCCTCTTTTTTTTATTTCCGTTTCAAAATCTTTTCAAATTTTAAATTTTTACCAAAGTAATTTTTACAATTTCCGATTTGGAAAAAAGTCTCATGGGCGGTCCCCACCATCTTGTTCCGGTAGTTACATAAATATAAGAATTGTTATCTTTATAAAGTCCGCAAAAATATTTGTATAAAAAATACTCTATAATATCAAAAGGCGGAATTTGTCCTGCATGAGTATGACCGGAAAGTTGTATTGTTATAGGATATTTTTGGCTTTCAAAAAACGGGTTTGGTTGGTGAGATAAAAATATTACCGGTTTATTAAAATCTATTTTGTCCAAAGATTTCTCAATGTTTAAAGGTTTATAATTAAATGCTATCGATGTTTTATCGGTAATACCCGCAACATAAAATTTGTCATCCACCAAAACATTTTCATTATTTAAAAGTTTGAAATTTATTTTATCACAAACATATTCATATTTTGTTATACCTCTATAATATTCGTGATTACCGCTGACGGCAAAAGTTCCGTATTTAGATTTAAAATTTAAAAGCCCGTATTTATCGTAAGTTTTCGTTATATCCGTATCGGCTAAATCTCCGACAAAAGCTATAATATCCGGATTTAACGAATTTGTTATTTCAACAATTTTCTTGACCGTATCATATTTTGTTGTCACATCTATATGAATATCTGCCAATTGAACAATTGTAAGTTTATCCATCGGTAAATTAGGAACTTTTATTTCATATTCTCTGACTTTCGGATCGCCGCAGGTGTTAATTATAGAATAAATCGAAGAAATAACAATTAAAATTACAGTTATTAATGTTGTGTTGTACCTGAATTTCGGAGTATGTCCGAAAATAAACAATAAATGAGATATTAACAGATATGTAAGCGATATGGAAAATATTCCAAGCCAAATATATCCTATTTCCGTTAAAATTTTTGTCGATATTGTCGGGTTGTTAAACCTTGATATTCTAAAAGAATATACACTTAAAAAGGTTATAATAAGGTAAAATGCTACAAAAATTGTAAGAGCAATACCGTGAAGTTTTAAATCGTGTATAACTCTGTAAATAATGTAAGCATTTCCTAATATGTAAATTGACAGAAAAACGATAAAAAACATAGTTATTACCCCTGTTTCTTTAAGAGACATTGCCTTGCTTTTAGTATGAATTCCGTCGCCGTGGGACACAAATAATCGGGGTATGTCCAAGGAAGTTTTGTAAACCCTTCTTTTCTGTATATTGTTGTCACTTCGGCATAAATGCCTTTAGACAAATATATTCTGTGACTAAAATCTTTCGTTGAAGCAAGGATAACATTTGCCGGAGTTATATAACCCGGATCAATATTTACAATTCTGTTTTTATCGTTAGCAAAAGAGTCTTCAATATTGTTGGTTTCAATTTTCATATCCGCCAAGTTATCCGGCATCATTGGAGTTTCAAAAGAAATCCATTGCCTTTTTAATTTTTCTCCCATCTCTTTGTTGTAATATTTTGTAAATGTAAAATCTATTGCCGGACTGAAAATATCTATTTTATTATTAAATTTTTGTTCCAATATTTTATACACTTCTTCAATATTGAAATTTTCGTTAAAAATAAGTCCGAAAAAAAATTTTACCAAGTTCGGTTGATTAATGTTTCCCATAATGGAATTATTTTACAAAATTTAACAACGAAAATGCTATAAACTTTTTCATAAAAAAATAATATAATTAATATATATTTTTTAAAGGGGAACAAAATGTTAAAGCCTAAAGTTTCAATTATTGGTTGCGGTAATGTAGGTATAAGGTATGCATACTCTTTAATGATTAACGGCTGTGCAAGAGAAATTACACTTGTTGATTATTTTAAAGATAAAGCGGAAGGAGAGGCAATAGATTTATCGCACGGTGCGCCGTTTGCACCGGCAGTAAATGTAAATGCCGGCGATTATTCCGATATAAAAGGTTCCGATTTGGTTGTGATAACTGCAGGGAAAAAACAAAAACCGGGACAAACAAGAATAGATTTGTTAAAAGACAATGTAAATTTATTTAAATCTATAATTCCTGAAATTATGAAATATGCTCCCGATGCAATACTTTTAATTGCATCCAACCCTGTAGATGTTCTAACTTATGCGGCATACAAAATATCAGGAAAACCCGCATCAAAAGTTATAGGTTCGGGAACATTACTTGACTCTGCAAGGTTCAGATACGAAATAGCAAAACATTGTAACATTGATGCAAGAAGTGTTCACGGGTACATTTTAGGTGAACATGGTGACAGCGAGTTTCCTGTATGGAGTAAAGCAACCGTCGGCGGAGTAAACATAGAAAATCATTGTATGTTGTGCGACAAAAAACAAAATTGTAATCATAAAGCCATACTAAACGAAATTTTCAGTAATGTAAAAAATTCGGCATATAAAATAATAGAAAAAAAAGGTGAAACCTCTTACGGTATAGGTCTTGCTCTTACAAGAATTACCGAAGCAATTTTGCTTAACGAAAATTCGGTATTACCTGTATCGGTATTGGTAAACAATTTGTATAACGTTAACGATGTATATTTAAGTCTTCCCGCAGTAGTAAACAGAGAAGGAATCAGACAGGTTCAACAAATAGAATTTAATGAAAAAGAACAGCAATCTTTTGTTAATTCTGCAACAGTGTTAAAGGATTTATTAAAAGAGATAGGAATATAAAAGGCAATTTATAATGTACAATGTATAATTAACGGCAACAACTGAACGGCAATTTATATAAATAAGGAGTAAAGAATCATGAACGGTAAGTCAGCATCAATTTTGGCAGCAGGATTGGTTATTGCAGCTTTTGTTTGGGGAGCATTTTTTATTTCGGCAAGAAATGAACAATCTATCAGAGTTGTAGGTCAAGGTGTAAAAACGGTAACTTCGGATATTATAAAATGGAACATGTCAATAAACAGAACAACAAATGTTGCTTATAAAAGCGAAGGCCCTTCTTGGATACAGGAAGATTTAAACAAAGTAAAAAAATATTTGGCAGATAACGGTATAGAAGAAAAAGATATTTTGATTGAACCTGTAAGCTCTTATGCAAATTATGGAAACAATGGTGTTACCGGATATTCTTTCAGCCAAAGAATAGAAGTAAGATCTACCGATATAGAAAAACTTGAAAAATTAGCACTTGATAACAAATCTCTTGCAAAACAAGATATATATTTGGAAGAGTCCAATTTGGAATATTTTGTTTCCAACCTTGCGGAATTAAAAGCGGAAATGTTGGCTCTTGCAACAGCTGATGCAAAAGCAAGAGCATTAGAAATTGCAAAAAGTTCCGGAAATAAAGTTTGCGCACTTTTATCTGCAAGATCCGGTGTATTTCAAATAAGGAAACCGTTATCTACGGACGTTTCGGATTACGGTATATATAACACTTCTTCTAAAGAAAAAGAAATAGCTGTTACGGTAACGGCAACATTTGAAATTAAGTAATATCAAATAATAAGAAAAAAAGCAGAGGTTTTTGTTTTACCTCTGCTTTTTTTTAATAAATTTAATTTATTTTTTCTTCTTTAATGTTCTTTTAATTTTTTTAGTTTTGTTTGAAAGTTCTTTTATTAACGGAATTTCACCGCAATCCGGAAACAAATGACAATTTATACATTCACTCCAAATTTTTTGCGGTAAAATTTCTCTGGATATTACTTCGTAACCCATTTTTTGAAAAAATGCGGGTTTAAAACTTAATGCAAATGTTGCATATATACCTAAATCCAAAGCATTCTGTTCAAGAGTTTTTACTATTTTTGTGCCTATACCTTGCCTTGCATAAGTTTTTTCTACCGCAAGAGCTTTTACTTCTGCAAGATCGTCCCAACTTACATGCAAAGCTCCGCAAGCTATAATCTTACCTTTTATTTCGGCAACAACATATTCTTGTATGTTTTCATATATAGAATTCAACGATCTGTGCAACATTTCTTTGTTGTCGGCATAAAACTCTATTATTCTGTGCATTTGTTTAACATCTTGAACTTTTGCTGGCCTGATCTTCATATTGTTTTTCTTTTTATACCTCTATACTTCCATACAGTAAATTTGGTTTTGCAAATTTTACTTTGTCCAATTATATCCGGCATCAACAGCTTTTATGTTTAAAGGAATAACCTTAGGTTTTGCAGCAAAAGCAGTTTCCAATGCCTTTTTTACATGATCCAAACTCGGGGCTTGTATTCTTTTTACCAAAGCGCCTACGGCAACCATGTTAGCTGTTCTGATATTGCCCACCTGTTTATCCGCAATTTCCGTTATAGGAATAAATGTTATTCTTTTATCATTATAATCTGCTTCATTTATCAATGAAGAATTTGCAATAACCACTGCGTCGGCTTTCATTCTGGGCAAAAATTTATCTAATGAAGGCTTGTTTAATGCTATTAAAGCAGTAGGTGCAAATGCTACAGGGGATCCGATTTCTTCATCGGAAATTATAACCGTAGAGTTTGCCGTTCCTCCTCTCATTTCTGCTCCATATGAAGGAAACCATGTTGTTTTTAAATCTTGTTCCAATGCTGATTGTGCAAGAAGAGTTCCTGCAAGTAAAACACCTTGTCCGCCAAAACCTGCTGAAATTATTTCTTCGTAAATTTTCATATTATTTTGTCTCATCCTTTATAACGCCCAAAGGGAAAGTTTTAAACATTTCTTCTTTTACCCACTTTGTCGCTTCCAACGGAGTTTTTCCCCAATCTACAGGACAATGTGATACAACTTCGATAAATGAATAACCTTTTCCTTCAACTTGATTTTGGAAAGCTTTTTTTATTGCTTTTCCCGCTTGTATTACATGAGGAGCATCACAAACAGATACTCTTTCAATATATTTTGTTCCTTTTAAACCTGCAAGCAACTCACAAACGTTTATAGGATAACCTTCCCTTTGCGGATCTCTGCCGAAAGGTGTCGTTTCCGTTACTTGTCCCAACAATGTTGTAGGTGCCATTTGGCCGCCCGTCATACCGTAATTTGCATTGTTTATAAATATTACGGTTATGTTTTCGCCTCTGTTTGCACAGTGAATTGTTTCAGCGGTTCCTATAGCCGCCAAATCACCGTCTCCCTGATAAGTGAAAACAATTTTGTCAGGATTTGTTCTTTTGATACCTGTTGCAACCGCGGGAGGTCTTCCGTGAGGAGCTTCCGTAGTATCAAAATTAAAATAATTGTATGCAAATACCGCACAACCTACAGGTGCTACGGCAATTGTTCTTTCTCTTATTCCCAAATCATCTATTGCTTGTGCAACAAGTCTGTGCACGATACCATGTCCGCATCCCGGACAATATGATAAAGGAAAATCTTTTAATGCTTTTGGTCTTGATAATATTTTTTCCATGTCTTTTTTCCTACAGTAAACTATTTCTTTGCAAGTTCTTCTATTTTATCTAATACTTGTTTATCCGAAACTATTCCACCGCCGGCTCTACCCAAGAAATCTACGGGGCATTTACCGTTAACGGCAAGTTTTACATCTTCCACCATTTGACCCAACGAAAATTCTACCGAGAAGAATTTTACTCCCGGTTTAGCATAACTTTCAATTATTTTGCTTGGGAAAGGCCACAAAGTTATAGGTCTTATTAAACCTGCCTTTATACCTTTGGCTCTTGCCTGTTTAATTGCATTTTTAGATATTCTTGAAGATATACCGAAAGCCACTATTATAACTTCAGCATCTTCAACTTGATAAAGTTCTGCTTTAACTTCGTTTTCTTCTATTGTTTTATACTTTTTCTGTAAATCTAAATTGTGTTGTTCCAACACACCGTCCTGCATAAGCAAAGATTTTAATGATCTCGGTTCTCTGCCTTTGCAACCGTCCAAAATCCAATCTCTGTCTTCAAATTTTGTTTTTGGTTCCTTGTTGAAATCAACAGGTTCCATCATTTGTCCTACTATACCGTCGCATAACAACATTACCGGATTTCTGTATTTTTGTGCAACATCAAATGCATTGTATGCTATTTCATACATTTCTTGTGCATTTGCGGGAGCATAAACTATTAAGTGGTAATCTCCGTGACCGCCGCCTTTAACTGCCTGAAAATAGTCTGCTTGAGAACCTGCAATATTGCCAAGTCCCGGTCCGCCTCTTTGAACATTAACAATAACACCGGGGATTTCCATACCGGCCATATATGATATTGCTTCCTGTTTTAAAGATATTCCGGGAGATGACGATGACGTCATTGCTCTTTTACCTGATGCACATGCCCCAAGCACCATATTGGCGGCTGCCAATTCTGATTCTGCTTGAATAAAAACCTTTTTCAACTCGACCATTCTTCTGGACATGTAAGCAGGAACTTCATTTTGCGGAGTAATAGGATAGCCGAAATAAGCATCCAGGCCTGCCGCTATTGCTCCTTCACACAAAGCCACATTACCTTTTACTAATTTTTTTACCATTGTTTTTTACCTGTACACTTCTATGCAAGTATCGGGGCACATTTGATAGCAAGATCCGCATCCAACACATTCTTTTTCATTTTTTAATACCGCATAATGGTAACCGATTTTGTTAATTTCGGTTGAAAAATCAATGCATTTTTTAGGACATGCATTTATACAAAGTCCACAACCTTTACATCTGTCTTGATTAACTGTTATTTTTGCCATAGTGTTCCAATTCTATAACTTTTACTTATTATTGTCAAATAATTTAGATTTACAAAACTTTTTTAGTTAAAAGTTTGAATAATTAGAGTTAATTTTTATTTTTTTTGTGATATGAAAATTTTTAAAAATTTTGCTTCATTGTCGATATCGTGAGCTTTATAATCATTTACGAACATTGTTTTAAAATAATGATGTTTCATTACTGTTTTATCATCGTCCAGAAACTTAAAACCGTAAAAATCAACATTTTCAAAAGATTTTAAAATATCATACAAATACATAATCACAATGAAACCCGATGTAGGATCGCAGCATAAATTTAAATTTTCCCACACATATCTTCTTATTTTAGGAATCATAACCCAATTTTTATCAATACAAGAATATGCATTTTCTAATCCTACATGGTCGGAAAACACAAAAGCATTATTCGTCCATAACAGAGTACAATCTGGTCTTTCTTTATATTTTAAAAAATCTTTATTAGTAAAATAATTTGCCCAAAAATCACATTTTACTCCATAATCTTTTTCATAACCTTTTGTATAAAATTCATTAAATCTTATAACTATATCGTGATTATCAATTTCATTGCCTTTATTTTTGCCCAACATATTCGGGCTGTTACCTACAACAGCTATTTTTTTGTTTCTTATTTGTTCGGGAAATTTGTTTGAGGCCGTTGAATCTAATATTTTTTTGTATATTTTTGCGGCTTTTTCTATTTTTTCATTTGTTAATCCGTGATTGTAAAACCAATAAGATGCAACAAAAAATTCTTCAACGTTTTTTAAACCGTAAAAATAGAGATACTTCTTTACTAAAATATCTATGGGTTCATTTTCATTGTTTTCCAATAATATAGTGATATACAGCAGCCAAAGCCTGTTACTGCATGTTTCCCAACAATATTTTGTTTCGGAAAAATATTTGAGCTCGTCAAGAGTTTTATTATCAACATTATTAAATCTGTATCTCGATAAATAAAAATTATATTGATGGTTTGCAAATAACCGTTTATATATGAAATGTAATTCGTTGCCTATTTTATTCTTTATATTTTGACCAATATTCATTTTATTTTTCACCGTTTAGTTTGTTTTGTCTCCGTGACAACGATGTTCGTTGCTGTGTTCATGATGATGAGAACATAATGTATTCGGATTATAATTAAGTGTTCCGTTCAAAAATGCTTTCACGGCATCATCGGCATTTCCGCTTACTCCCGGATATACCGTTATCTCTTCTTGTGCTAGAGCAACTTTTGCTCCGCCGCCAATACCGCCGCAAATTAATGTTTCAATCCCCAATCCTTTTAACATTCCTGCAAGAGATTCATGTCCTGTTCCATTACTTGATATAATTTCACTGGACAATATTTTACCATCTTCTATAGTGTAAACTTTAAAATTTTCGGTATGTCCGAAATGTTGAAAAACTTCACCTTTTTCATAAGTTATTGCTATTTTCATTTTTTCCTCTTTTTGTAAATACTTTTGCTAAGATAACAACTTTTCTATATTTGAAACATTTTTATCTAAACTTATACTGTCAACTTTTTCTATTTCTCCTCTGTCGCACAAAGATGCAGCATTAGGTTCTATAGGCAACTTATCTACAACGGAAATATTAAACTTTTTAGCAACATCTTCTATTTTACTTTTACCGAACAAGTTTATTTCTTTACCGCAATCCGGACATTTTATATAACTCATATTTTCTACAAGGCCTAAAACGGGAACATTCATCATTTTTGCCATGTTAACAGCTTTTTCCACTATCATCGAAACAAGTTCTTGAGGGGAAGTAACAACAATAATTCCGTCCACCGGTATGGACTGGAATACCGTTAACGGAACATCTCCTGTTCCCGGAGGCATATCTATAAACATTACATCTTGTTCGTTCCAAATAACATCCTTCCAAAACTGCTTTATTACTCCGGCTATGACAGGTCCTCTCCAAATAACTGGATCTGTTTCGTTATCCAACAATAAATTTATGGACATTACATCTATACCGTTCTTTGTAGGAACCGGGAAAAAACCTGTTTCCCCGTTAACAGGCCTTTCCGTAATACCAAAAGATTTTGGTATTGAAGGTCCTGTAATATCTGCATCCATAATAGCGGTTTTGTAACCTTTTTTGTTCATCGACACTGCAAGCAAAGATGTTACTAACGATTTTCCTACACCGCCTTTACCGCTAACTACACCGATAATTTTTTTTATTTTTGTTGCTTCATGAGGTTTTTCCATAAAAGAAACTTTCTCACTTGAACAAGAACATCCTTTTTCTTCGCCACTCATTGTTATTCTCCGCTAAACATTATACGAACTTTTTCGTACCGAAAGTTAAACTTTCAAAATTTTTACTTATTTTCGATATTCGTCGACGATAGAGTATAACATATATTCCCGATATTTGTCAACAATGCAATCTGCAAACAAAAAAGCAAAAAAACAATGAAAAATCAATAAAATATTGATGTTTTGCATGATTTATCATATAATATATAATGGTATTTTAGTAAAAAAATAGTATGTGTATGTATGAATATAAATTATAAATAATATAAAAATAAAATATTCTCGGAGGACAAGAAATGTTTAATACTTTCTTAAAAAAGTCGAGCAAGTTGCTTGCCGTCGTGTTGGCTGTAACGTTATCCTTTTCGTCGCTGAGTTATGCGACACCCGCAACAGGATTTACTCAATTTCAAACTTTAGTTTCCGATGGAACTGCGGTAATAACCGTTAATAATATTGAAGCCGATCAAACCGAAACGGATAAAGAACCGGTAAGACAAGGTTCCAATAATCTAACAATAACAAATAGTGAAGGAGTAACAAATGGAGTTATAGATGCCGGCGGACAAAATCATAACAATGCCGGGTTTATAATGGGAACCGGACAAACAACTATAATAGAAAACATATTTTTTAAAAATTTTTACAAAAGAGATAGCGGCAGCACCAATTACGGTTCTGTGATATATAACGATAAAGGAACACTTACAATATCCGGCTCAACGTTTGATGGTAACCATGCAAAAACTTCCGGCGGTGCAATATATAATCTTGGCAATCTTACAATTTCCAACACAAATTTTTCTACAAATACGGTAAAAGGAACTAATGGTGATACAGGCGGCGGTGCAATACATTCTGCACATAACTCAACAACAACTATAACGGGCAGCGGAGAATATTCTTATAATCATGCAGATTCTTTTGGCGGAGCTATTTATAACGGCGGATATATGATGACAATCGGAGACGGAACAAACGTAATAACATTTTCCTCTAACACAACCGGAAGTAACGGTGGAGCATTATATAACTTTACGGGCTCTACAATGATAATTTCATCCGGAACAAAATTTATAGCAAACAGTTCACAGAAAGGCGGAGCAATATCCGATGACGGACACATGACAATCGGAGATAATGTAGAATTTTCTTTTAATACCGCTACGAAAAATTCAGGAGCAATAGGTGTTTGGTCAAAAAGTAATAAACCTAATGAGTTAGCAACATTAAATATAGGCAACGATATAAAATTTTATTCGAATAAAGCATTGGGTAGTGATAATGACTCGGGCGGCGGAGCATTATATAATAAACAATATGCGACAACAACAATAGGAGACAGAGCAATATTTTCTTCCAATACTGCTACAAAGTACGGAGGAGCGGTATACAACATAAGTTCATTAACAATAGGAGATAATGCGGAATTTTTATACAACGAGGCAAACGAAGCAGGAGCAATATACAATAAGAACGGTGGAACAGTAACTATCGGGAAAGGAGTAAAATTTTCTTCCAATACGGCAGAAAGATATGGCGGTGCAATAGAAAATACCGGCAATTCTAAAATGTATATAAGCACAAACGATAATACAAAAACAGAATTTTCCTACAACACGGCAGAGCGTGCCGGTGCAGTTAACAATTATTCTAATTCTACTATAGAATTCGGAAACAATGTAGACTTTTTAGTTAATATTTCAACTTATGCCGGTGGTGCTGTATTTAATGAGACAAATTCTAAAATATCGATGGGCGACAACATAAATTTTAGTAATAATGAAGTAACAATAGGTTATCTAAGCAGTTATATTTATGGTGGTGGTGCTATTTGGAATAATCATAATTCAACTATTGATATTGGTAATAATGTATTATTTTCATTAAATACATCTGCAAAAACCGGAGGAGCAATCTCTAATGTTGATAATTCTAAAATAAATATAACCGGCAACAATATATCATTTACATCAAATACCGCAAATACTTTCGGTGGTGCGATATATAATGAAAACTCTTCTGTTAATCTCGGTAACGAGGTACATTTTACATCAAATACCGCAAATACATCCGGAGGCGCCATATACAGTAAAGGCGGCACTGTTAATTCTGTTATAACCATAGGTAACAATGCAGAATTCAAATATAATGAGGCTACCGACGGTGGAGCAATATATAACCTTACCGGTTCCACAATTACAATAAAAGACGGTTCACAGTTTAAAGAAAACACAGCATCAACCAATGGCGGTGCAATTTATAATTCAGGAATAATAAATATAGGTACTTCAACATTTGTTGACAATACAAGTAACGGCCAAAAAATAGATATTTATAATATCGGAAATTTGGTTTTTACCGCTGAGACAACCAGTGACGACAAAACAACAACAATGACCGGCGGTATTACTAACGGCGGCATCAGACAAGGAACAACAACCATAAAAAAAGATGTTACTTTAATGGTTGGATTCGATGAGAATAAGCAAGCATTACCCGCCACCGAAAATGACAGTGCAACATTCATACAGAATAATGTTATTTTAGAGGAAAATGCAATTTGGCACATTAATGTATATTTAAATGAAAATAATTTTAAAATAACGGATAAAGTGACAAGCCAACAAGGTGCTAAAATTTATATTGACGGTAATGGTGATTTAAGTTGGAACACGGAAGGATTGGGTGAATATCATTATAACGGCAATATAAATATCATAGGTAATACTTTGGAACACGATACAATGTATATCGGTGATAATGAATTTGCAAACACTGTTAGAAGAGAAGGGACTGACTATACAACAACAGTAAATAATATTCAAGGTGCAAATGCTACACTTGTTAATAAAGGCACTTTAAATTTAAATTTGTCATCTCAAGATGAATATAATTTGAAAACATTAACAAATGAAACGGAAACGGAAACAGGTATCTTCAACATAAATGTAAAAGACAATGTAACATTAGACTTGTCAAATAAAACAATACAACAAAAAGAAACAACAGTTTCCGGTGACGGTTCTAAATATTTAATATTACAAAATGCACAATTAAATTCGGATTTGGTAAATAATTTAGGCGGTGAAGGTTTAACTTTACAAAATTCAACAGTTGAAGGACAATTAACAAATCAGAATCATGGACAAATAACTTTAGAACAAAATTCACAAATTAACGGACAAATAACAAATGATAGAGGAACAATAAACATATTGGATGATTTTACCATTCAAAACGGAATAACAAGTAATTTCCCCATCGAGCAAAACATAGTAAATATAGGAAATGCATCTGCAAACAGAAATGCTACAGTAACATCTTCAACGACAATACAAGATCAAACAATAAATATATCCAGCGGCAGCTTAACCATGAGCAATGCCGGAGATGACGGCTCAATATCAAGCTCATATATTACAGTTACAGAATACGGACAATTAGTTGCAAATGCAGGTAAGTTGACCAATATAATAAACGGCATTCAAAATTCCGGTATCGTGGAATTTATCGGCGGTACAAACGATAATAATATATCCGGGCCAGGAGAATTAATAATAAACGGAGACGTTTCTAACAATACAGGCAGAAGTATATCTCAAAAAGCTATAACAATAAACGAAAATAAAAGTTTTACGACAAATGCAACCGATATAACTACCGACGCAAATTACGGAATATCAAATGCCGGAGCGCTGACATTTACCGGCGGAACAAATACAAATAAAATAAGCGGAGACGGAAATTTAACCATAACAGGACAAGTAACAAACAGTACGGGGAAAATAAATCAAAGTTCAATAACGGTAACCGAGGACAGTTCTTTTAGAGTATATGATGCGGGTGACATAACTACGGGAGATGAAGGAATAGATAACGAAGGGACATTACAATTTGACGGCGGAGTAAACACAAGCACAATAACCGGAAACGGAAATTTATTAATAAACGGAACTGTAGAAAATGCAGAAGGAACTAAAATAGAACAAAGTGAAGTAAGGGTACTATCTGATAAAAATTTAATAGCAAATGCAAGTGATATAAATGCACCGAGTTTTGGAATAGTAAATGCCGGAACCGTAACATTTACCGGCGGAACAAATAATAATGAAATTTCCGGAAGTAACGGAAGATTGGAAATAACCGGAGAAGTAACAAACGATGCAAATATAACACAGAAAGAAGTGGTTATAAATACAACCGGAGACTTAACAAACAATGAAGGAAAAATAATAACTGCACGAGAGCTAACTAACAGCGGAATATTAACATCAAACGCAGACGATATAGTAATAAGCGGAACAGATAAAAAGATAACTAATAGCGGAACATATAATATAACCGGAGGAACAATATCCGGATATAATGTGACAGGAACATCAATAGACAGTTCAAAAGTAAACATACTTGGTGATGTAACAATAGCAAGCGGAAAAACAATAACAAACAATACAGTAACATTAGGAAACGGAACCGACGAAGCAACATTAAAGCTCGGGAAAGATGATAATTTAACAGGTTCTACTTTAATAATAACAAACGGAACAATATTGATAACCGATAACGGAACAGCAGGTGATATAGCAGGTACCGTAAGAATAGAAGACGGTGCACAATGGGATTATCAGTTAGATGTAGATTTGGAACATATAGAAACAATAGGCGGTAATGATTTCGGAGTAGCAGACAATTTAAATGTAGCAGAAGACGGAGTGGGTGAAGGAAGTAAAGCAACAATAACCAGTATACATTTGAATAAAGATAAATCAACAAAAACAACGGTACAAATAGCAAACAGAGATATAAATGCCGTGGTAGCAGGAAATGTAGTTATATATACAACGAATTTCAGATATATAGTAACAAGCAGAGTGGATGCCGACGGTCATACTGTATTGGATATAGAAGCGGCAGGATATGGCGGATTGCAAGGCGCAGTATACGAAGGTGCTTCAAGTTATAGTGTAACCGGAGATGAAGATTTCTTAACGGCATGGATAGTGGAAGGAACAAAAACATACGATACACTTAAAGCGGATTTACATATAAAGGGATTTGAAAATGTGTTAACAAGTTCGACAAGCGCCAGCGGAATAAAGACAAGTTCTTACACATTGACAGTAACAAATTTACAAGAATATTCCGGATTTGAAAATGCAATAACAGTACAAAGAATAGGAGAAGAAACCGGAACACTTAATGTATCATCCGTAACGTTTAGAGATAACAGCGGATTAGCAGTAATAATAAATGCCGGAACAACAAATCTTACAAATGTAACTTTCGAACAAAACAGTGCAGACGTGGATATACTAAATAACAGAATATTAAACATAAAAGCGGAAGGTGAAGATAAAACAACAACATTGGAAAAAGGTATAAGCGGAACGGGAACAACTACAATAGAAAACGGAGCGGAATTGATAAACGGAGAAGCAAGCACAATAATTCAATCGAGCATGACAATAGCAGGAACATTAATAAACAATAATGAAAATGCAAATGTAATAGTAATGACCGACAAAATAGGTGTAGAAAGTACCGGCAGCATGAATATAAATGCCGACGCAATAAGTACAATAAATGGAATAACAAATGAAGGAAATATAACCTTTACCGGTGGAACTAACAATAACGAAATCAGCGGAAATAACGGAAAATTAGAAATAGCGGGAACTGTGGAAAATGCTGCTGATGTAACACAAAAAGAAGTTGATGTTGTAAGCG
>JAEEGJ010011921.1_pt1 | contig 21785 bp, 22 predicted proteins | sample 8958761 | NCBI WGS metagenome assembly JAEEGJ01 (sample SAMN16246546, study PRJNA631951) | gut metagenome | biome: gut microbiome; feature: rumen; material: RS-attached | host: Bos | place: Iran: Karaj | collected 2018-10
ATTGGACTTGGACTAAGTGAAGTAGGGCAGATCCTCGAAATCATTCGGGACAAGGTCCTCTTGAGTGAGGTCCAAATCAACTTCTACGGGATGGATATCCTCGAACACCATCTTCTCGCATCCAGGAAGCATATGCATGAAATCCCTGACGGACTTGGGCGTGGTCCTAAGATTCGGATCCAATGCCTTCTTCAACGCCTTCTTACTCTTGGCGCTTATCTCAATAAAAGGAGCATCAAGGTCATCGGGGGAGAAGTGAGATACATCGTTCCCGGTCAAGGCATAATACATCAGCGCAGCAAATGAGAAGATGTCAAGCTCGGGATGGAATTGCCGGGTAAAATCCATGTCATATTGCAGATGGCAGCAATGACCACGGGTTCCGACACCACCTCCCTTGGTGGTCTGGACACCATTCTCATCATAATGCTGGGAGATTCCCAGATCTCCAAGAATCGCGAAGCCCTCATCGTCAATGAGGATGTTCTCAGACTTGATGTCCAGATGCAGCCAATGATTGTTGTGCATCGTATCCAGAGCGATGGCTACAGGCTTCATCACCCGTTCAATCAGTACTTCCTCGGGCATTGGTCCATTGGAAGAAAGCGCGTTTTCCAAGGTGCCGTTGTCATAGTAATCCATCACATAGTAGTACGTGTTGGTCTCATTGCACTTGAAGACGCTGCTCGCGCCACGCACTCGGCAACCAGGGAACTTAGAGAAGAACGCCATCGTTTCAGCTTCGTCAATGAACTTGACGAGGAAGGAATGCAAGTCCGTCTCCTTCCTAATGCTCTCGATGTCTCCGATGGCCATCGCGACACGCTTGCCCTCAAACCGTTCGCTCCCATCCTCAATCCCGGAAGAGAAGAACTCCTTAAGGACGACCGTCTTGGGCTCCTCTTCAAAGTTCCAATACGAATCCTGGGTGGCCAGATATGAAATCCCGAACCCACCCTTGCCGAGGCACTTCTCGATCGTGTAGAAATTACCCTCTCCATCCTCGACGACAAAACCGTTCGGCAGGATATTCTCATCCAATTCCTTCCTGCATATATCCCTTTCCTTCTCATAGGGATTCTCTGCCTCGGGGACGTAGATCTTCAGGTCAAGGATTTCGTCCTCTGAATGATGCTTGTCCCTTGATGTACTCCAGTGATTCAACTGGGCGAGGACATAGGGTTTTCTCAACTCATTGACGATATATGGCGGCCACATTCTCGACGAGACGGCAAAAGCGAGCCCGTCGGAGAAAACGGCCGGTTCACAGTCACCGCGATACAAGCGGGCGTCAAGGTTGCCATACTCGTTCACCAACAAGCTATCGGTGTCAAGGTAATATGTCGGTTCGTAAATTGAGAATGAATCAATGGAATATGAATGGGCCATGAACTCATAAGGGCTATATGGCTTTTCACGATTAATCTGGATGACGGAAAGGTCCTCGGGATTTGTGGAATCAGAAACGCCAAACAGAGATTCTTTCCGAATACGTTTAAGATATTTACCCAGGGGTACAATCTTGAAACCATCCACCTGGGGGATAGTCTCTTCGAAGAAAGACTCAATTGTAGTCTGTTCCTTGGTCAGCGTATCTATTGAGACCGTCTTGGCATTCCGGGAAACCTTCTGCTGGAAGAATCTCGGAGGACATTCCAGGTCTTCATTATAGAGATTAACCATCTTGACGTTGTTCGGATGCTTCTTGGCCTTGTTGACAGAGATGAGCGCCTTTCCATATTGGCGGGGCAGGAGAACGATGGCTTCCAAAGAGCAGTCAGCGATAATCTCCTTGAACATCTTCTGTTTACCAACCATCTTGAACAGATACTTCGTCTCAATGAGACCGACGTACTTGGCCTTATCGGACAAATTGTTCTTCATCTGCTTCAAGCAGTAATGCCATGAAGTCTCGTCCGTCTTTTCGCTATGGTGGGCATAATTCAATACCACTGCATCATACTTGACATCTCCAAGGCTCCCATAAGGCTTATCGGCGGAAAGGGAATTTGCCTTCTTAATTCCATTACCCTTGATAATGAGTTCGCTGACCATGGAAGCTAAGTCGGCAGCGGTCCCACTTGATTCCGCCGAGACAGAAGCATTACTTAGCATGGAAGCAGCGTATGGAGCCCTGGCGAAAGGAACAAACACGGGGCCCTTAATGTCACCGAGAATCCATCTTTCAAACCGCGCAAGGAAGATGTCATCAAATTCATCGAAAACATTAGCATGCTTCAAAATGTCATTGACGATGTCCACATAACAGTCTTTCAAGAACTCCTTAGGACATTGTAATAGACCTTGTACGAATAAGAATAATGCACGGCGCTTCTGCATGGAATCCCCGAGCGCCTCGTCGTGTTTCTGGAACGCTTCACGAATCTCTTGTAAACGAGTTCCGGAATGGAGGACTACGATAGACATGTGATCCATCTCGTTACATCTCCATCTATCCAGAAGATGTGCGCCCGCAGGATCCGTCTTGGCGAGTTCTGCGGCATCCTCCTGGGTAAACTGGGAAAGGATGGGACTGCAATACTTCTGCTCCGGCTTATCTTTCCAGTCCAATGGCTTTCGGATCTTCTCATCGACTTTGAGAAGCTCTTTTCCCGGTTTACTCGTCCTTGCCAGATAGAGCAGGAACAACGGCATAAGTGATCCAGGGCACTGATTGTAATAATAATTAATCAGTTGCTTTGTGGCTTCAGGGTAGTTGAAGTTGTCTCTAATGTCCATATAGCAATAGTGTTATTGTCAGATTGGAGTTTTACAAAGTTAGTTAATTTCTCCGGTATCAGAAAGGATTGAGACTTTGAATGGTATGTATTATAAACAACAAGACGACTAATATGATGAACCTTTTTAAGAAGAAACAGACCTCACCTAGTTCAGAACCCATTGACAAGAATCTCGCAATTCCCGGCATTACAAATGTCATAAAGCTATTCGGTAACGCCCAGAAGAAGATGGAACCGGATTTCATTCCTATCTATCTCTATGTGATGGACAGTAAGACCGGCAACTCGTTGTGTTATTTGAGTACTACGTTCTTTGCCAAGATCAACAACCACCCAAAACATCCGGAGCACGGATTCTCAATCTTCTTTAACAAGACGATACTTGAGGACTTATATGACAAATTCGTTAATTCTATGGTGGCGAAGGTTTTCACCAAGGAGAAGGGCATTGTCGATAGCCCTGGGCGCCTGCATGAGAAGTGCGAGTACTACATCAAGGACTTTGGCTATGATGCCGAAAAAGCATCTGCCGTAATTGCCATGCTCTTGAAAGAAGTCTTCGACGTCAAGCTTGAGAACGTGACGCTTCATATTCAGCTCTTCGGCTGGGATGAAGTGAAGGATGGGCAGGAAAGCACCACTGACTTCGATTACAAGGGCACTGTTATTGCCAAATCAGGATTCAAGCATGACTTGTTCTAATCTCAATCCATCAATTAAAGAATTATGGAATTGGCTTATCTGTATTTAAGAAATCTCCTTGTCTTTCTGCATCATCATCAAGGGATGGCTCATAATAATCTATACTAAGTCTGACGAAGTTATCATCAAGGTACTTCATTATGGTGTTCCTTAATTTCTCTTCATCAAATTTCGTCTCCGGTGCATCCATGGCTATATCTTCTATTCAATAGTAGTTCAACCAAGAGTAGGTCTAGAATTAAACATACTCCCAGTCCTCTTTCTTAACATACCATTGATATAGGTCAACAAGTTTCCCTTCACGATAAAGCTTTTTAATGCGAATCATTTTGTCAATCTCTGGAGGATTCAATTTGTCGAATTCCATACGGACACGCACTCCTGTATCCGTTTCACAACAGTATTCTCTCTTTGAAGATTGCCTAATCACTCCCTCCCATTCAACTAATTCGGGCTTATATGGATCGAAAACCTCACAGTGACCATCAAATCTGCATTCCACTTTTCGCATATATAAGACAAGATCCATAACTATTCTGATGACAGCCCATGCAATATTCTCAGAATTGATTGTCGAAAAATAATCTGTCACTCTTAAACGTCCGCGAGACTCGTCTGTCGTCTCTTTATGAGAAGCTCCATTAGCGATGTCGGTCGCTAATCTCAATGATCGGGCAAGGGTTTTGGGCAAAACATCACCTCTAATAACAAAGACCCGATTACAACTACCATCACGATATGACTTGTCATCAAGAAGGCTTGGAAGAGCGCCCCTATCAAGAAACTCAAGGCTTCTATTGCCTATTTCTCGAATGATGACATCATATAGGCTATTTAATATTCCTCTAATGATATTCAAGGAATCCTTAGGGCGCATAATAGCGACAGACAAGTCGGAAACTAAGTGTATTCCACTTTGCTTTAAATACTCATCAAGCCATTCTGCCGCAAGTAATTCTTGGCGGAATAAAGATCGCATCTCTGCCGTGATGTCATTGGCCTCATCCAACTCCCTGCGGATAGCTGCAACAAGTCCGCCAATATAGACCGCCCCATTCTTGTCAAATATCCGACCATCAGAGAGATATGCAAACTCTTCTTCCTGCAGATCGTCAGAGATGGTCTCCTGCCCGACATCAGTAAAAACATACACCGGAATCTTTGCATTTTTGCAAAGAGCCATGACCTTTCTCAATCCCTTAAGTCGTCCTCTTACAGACTCTACATCAGCATCTACGACGACGGCATGGATTGGCCCACGATTTCCCTCTAACACCGACTCTAAACCATTCTCCGGATCCAAAACTGATTTAAGCCATCTAACTCCAACCTGCTTTGTTTCCAGATAATCAGATAATTCCTTAGTCTTTTTGTCATCGAAGGATGCATCAATCCAGATTATCTTGTAGTAATGACTACTGAGCACATCATCATCAAGGAATCCCTTGAATCTATTAACAAATTTATCTTGTGCTATACGATCTTTTTGAATTGCAATTTTTCTTGTAAGCAAACCCTCTCCGGGATTGGCTAGAAGAAAATTACAGAAAGAAATGTCACGAGTAAGAACATATGCAAGATATTCTTCAGACACAAGATTATCTTTCACACGAAGCGCAACACTTTTAACACGCTGGCACTGGTACACTCCCGATGTATGGCTGACAAATGCCGTTCCGGCCATGAGGCTGATATGAACGTGAGGACCTTCATACAAGGCGCTAACCAATTCGGAACCATATGTATCCATCCTCGGGTGGCTTGCATTGAAACAAAGCCGTCTGAAATCGGTCGTATAATCATAATATGGTAGCCGTGTGCCCATTTGAGCCCGATTTCGACACTCATTATCAATCTCACATATTTCGCCAAGAGAAATGAGAGGTAGATTATGAGGGTTTTCTGGCTTTGTGTATAAGGATGGATTAAGTGAATAGCCTAATAATGCAATCGATTCATATGGGACAGGAGGACCAATAGTTTCATCCTCCACTATCCCATCAGCACTCGGTCTAAGATAGTGTACTGATTGATCATTATTGAACAAATCCAAGATGATAATCTTGCCTAAAGCCCCCGACCAGTCACAATGACAATAGGTGCCAATAACGCCCCATAGATCGCCATTTTCCATCCAAGCCCGCACTAGAAGAGAATCAATTCCGCCAGCCTTCGATGATAAATATACTATTTTATCAACTCCGTCATATCTTTCTGGGTAACGGACCACACCCCAGCCCGCACCCGGAATATCAAGCGACTCTATCTGAACGCGCTCACACCAACGTTCCTCTGATGGGTTAAAAATGTACGTTTCAGGAAGGGCATCTCTCATTAAAAGCGTGAACGCATCATCCTCATCCTTATTATTTCCGCCAAAGACGGCCGGAACAAAGCAATTACATCCTAATCCATGAAAACCGCTTAACTCGACCTCACAATCGAAACTCTCCAGATACTGCTTCAGTTTCTCGGTCATCTCGAATGAGCAATACTCATTGTCGACCCAAAGTCGCGATTGCTCAAACAGGGTCATTAGCAGCCAAGGATACTCTTTACAGAATTCCTCCCTAGGAATACCTTCAAGTCTCTCACAGATATCCGGATAGGCAAGATTGGCTGGCCCACTAAGCGACGAAACGGCTAGGAGGCCATTGACAATAGGGTCATCGGACTCAAAGCCTATTTCTTTCAGTTTCTTGGCTTTACTCTCATTGAATTGAGCTTTTTCAGTATTAGTTAAGGAGTACCAAAGAGTTGGATCAATATCCATCAATGGCTCTTTGAAGAATACCGGGAAAGGGATATCCTTTTTATGAAAGTACAATATTAAAGCCTGATCAGCTAAGGTACATTCGTCCGACATGCGTTTAAGCGCATACTTTTGAAGGAACTCTAGATCTTCAATGTAGTCTTCGTGATTAATAATCATACAAATCTTTTAGCTTTTAAAGAAGATAGCGTTTTTCCAGCACAAGTGACAATATTACTTCCTTTGCCCTCTGAATGCCATAATTCGAACACGATTCGTTAAAATCGTCTGTAAAGGTTGCATCTATTCCGTCCGGGATGGTCACAACCCTTCTTATAGGATGAACAGTATCCTCTAATATTACCTCCATTTCCTTTTTCCGGCTCCTGACAACGGCTCTGTACGTCTGCCCCTCATAGACCAAACTGAGGATATCGCCAAAAAGCACAGGCCATGGAAACGAATCCCACCGAACAACCGCCTCTACTTGTTTTAAGAAGAGGAAATGAAGGAAGCAACGAACAGCTCCTATGTTTACATGTTCTTCTGGAATCATTCCAATAGCATTATTAAGAACGATATCCGAATCCCGTATATAATCTTCTATATTGAAAGAAATATTTCTTAAATATCTAACGATAAGGGGATACTCTTCCTCGTTGAAGGCCTGTTTTAAACCGTTTTCCATTATAGTCTCATTGTTCATCATCTCACAACTCTTTTCTCTTTTATACCGTTCTTGTTAACTATCATGACAGAAAAGAGAAGATGTGATGCAAACGACTATGGGAGAATGCTCAAAAAAGATTGCGGCAATCTAATATTGTCAATCTCAAGAGCATCCTTGAATAGCGGGGCTATGTCGGCATCCTTAAACCCGGCGATGCCACAGCCGATGCGGGTGACAAGGAACTCATACTCGGAATGTTTCCTGGCAAATTCGATAAACTCATCCACATAGGGCTTGATGGAAGACACCGGCCCTTGCATGGTGGGAATAGCATAGGAGTGCCCCTGAAGGCCAACACCCTGGCCCCAGATGGCACCGAAATAATTGTAAGCTGCACGTGCCGCGCCACCGCCGTGAGCACCCTGGAGATTGCTCCCAAACACAAATATCTGATTGGGCTGCAGGCTTGTGATGTTGTCCGGCGCAGGGAGTTTGGCCCGCTTTGGAGCGACCCCAAACTCTGCCTCGAAGGCCCGAAGGTTCCTATTATTGGAATTATGATCCTCGATAATCGAGAAGGTGATGAGGCGGTACTTGTTCTTGAATTCGGGCTCTTCCATCACCTCATGGAACAATTTTGCAATCTCTGCCGGAGGGTTCTTGAATGCTCCGCAACCGAAGGCACCGAGAACGAGGGAATCGTGGCCATAGGTCAGTCCGATGCGGAAAACCGTCCGGATCTTGTTCCGGGTAATGTCGATGGCCGCCTGGGGCATGTGGCCGTCCGGGGTAAGCTTGATAGGATACTTTCCGTTCAAGTTCAGTGCAGCACATGTGACCACGGCCACATCATATGGATCCTCCATCAAAAGACAGTCAATACCCTCACGGAAAACGGTGACAGCGGGGGAGTAGACGGCACTGAACTCCGATACGATTGGATAATGCTCTCCCGCCTGCAGAGCATATCCGTATCTAGAGGCATATTTTGCATCGAAGGAGTAGATGGATCGCGTCAAGGTGCTCCGGCGGCAGATGGTTTCCTCTTGCGCCCGAGCCCCGATTTCGACTCCACCGCCGGGATGGCCTGCGCTTGCGAAATTGAGAAGCACTGGATTGTATCCTTCTTTCACCAGCCGCCCGGCGGCGACAAGGCAGTCGTTACATTCGACAATCACTTTGGTCCCGCCCTCAACAACGGGGGCAGAAATGGTAGGAATCTCCTGCTGGAAGCATTTCCCCTGCAGGAGCATCCTGGTGAAATCAAACTGAATCTGCTTGCCTGAGGGCGTGGTATATCCTCCCGCTTTAATGAACCGGGTTGTCTCACGGAAGATGTCCGCATTCTTCTGCTTTCGCGCCGCAATCTCCGGGTTATAGTTCCAATATGCCATATTCCTATGATCGTGTGGTTCTTACGATTGTCAAAATTAATCATTTTTTGTCACTTAACCTTATCCAGCCTCTTTACGACGTAGTTCTTCCAGCGCCTTTCGCCAACTTTTGCCACATTTGAGGTAGGCTCACAGCAATAGTAAACGGCCCCTTGATAACGGATTGTATCACCGTTCAACGGCTCCGAGAGTCGGACGGCTGTCGTTTCATGCGGCGCACCATCCACCTCGCACTCCACCAACAGGACATCCAGCCCGACAAGGTCGCGGATAAGCCTGGAGAACAAAATGGCGTGATCGTCACAGTCGCCGCATAGGTAATAGAACGACTCTTCCGGGAAACTCCATTTCTCGTAGCCCCATCGGCTGCCATCCGTCTTATATTCCATCAAGCCCTGCACAAACCCGAGAAGCTTATTCACGGCATCAACCTCTCCCAATCCGGAAATGGATGCGGATAGGGTCGGGTATACGGTCTCCCTAATGGCCTCGCTAACGGGAGCATCTGCCTTGATATACATCTCGGTGTGCGGATAGGATGCATAGAAATCAAGCAGTGATTGGGGCATCTTGAAGTCGAATCCAATGCCAGCGGTTTCAATGTGGCGCGCTTGTTCAAGTCCCGATGCAAATGCAGGACTCTTCGTGAGCCTAAGATCCAAAGGACGTGTCGCCTCAGGAGCGGAATCGCTCAACTCCAAAGACCCCTGACCAGTACGATGGCGGAAGAAATAAGCACCATCCTTCGAGAAATAAGGCCGTGCATAGATTATCTGCTCAGCAGCGTAGAGGCAAGTCAAATCGTCTCCAGAACGTCCGAACCGAATGTTGTATCCAGACATGCCCATCAGGAAACCGAAAAGCAGCTCGCGTTTATTCAAAGCGGACGGATAAATAGCAGTTGACAACGAATCAATAAGTTGCAGATAGGCCCAGTCGCATAGCGACTCGCTATCCCGTATGGTCAAGCAATCATCGAGAAGGGGAGTGGCGCTGACTGCGAGTTCATCCCAGGCTTTGGCCACGTCCTGTTCCCCGACAGACGGCAAAGGTATATCATGATTATCATACCGAACCTTATACGTACGCCCATAGAAACGGAATGGGAAGCTTCCTCGGGAGATGGCTTCCTCATCTAAAGGAATGGTTTTCGGAATTGCGGGGACATCGCTGATTGGAGTAACTACATCTTGCGGCGGATCCTCAGCGGGTCTTCCTGCATCGCCGCGCCTGAACGGATCCTCTTTGGGCTGCGACTCAGCAGTAGCGTTCCAGGTCCGTCGCAGAAATGCCCCGTACTCCTGCCGTTTTCCGGAACGGTATTCCTGGGCCTGGGCGCTGCTTCGCCTTAGGAACTCATTACGATTATCTCCGCCGGTTTGTGCAGACAAACCGACGGAGACAAAGAAAAGGAGGGAACAGAAGAGAGACTTACTCATCGAAGCCCTCCTTCACGAATTCGCTGATACGCACCGCAATCTGTTGTGCCGCTTCCGATTCGCTGGCAGCCAGTTCCATAGCCTTGACCCGGGCGTTCATGGCGGCTTCCTCATTCACAATGAAGTAAGACATCACTTGATACGAGCCGTCGGCATTGTGCCGGACCAGGGTGTACGAAGGTCTCAGCTCGCCGCGGATCTCTTTCTGGAGCAGGGTCTCGTATGCGGAGTAGAAGTTGTTAAACTCGCCATCATAGCCACCGCCGGCATGGTTATCTGTTGCGATGCGTCCGCGGAGAAAACTCCCGGCCTGCTGGACGTAGTTGATGCTGGCATTGTTCCAGGCCATTTGCTGCCCGATGCTCTCGGACTTGATACCGGTGGCGCTGCCGAACACTTCGAAGACACCTTCTTGATCGAGTGCCTCGTAATGTGTGCGCAGCACCTCCTTCATTGTCTTGGAGGAGCCGTAGAGCTCCCAGCCTTCCTTCTTGATTTCCCTAAGTTTCTTGCGGTACTGGGCCCCTTGGGCGAATACCGGCATCGCCATAAGGACGGCGATTGTGATGATGATGATTCTCTTCATAGTCATGCTCGTTTGTTCGTTTCGTAATAATCCACTATTCGCTCGTAGGAATCAAAGACCGTCGCGATAAAGTATGCGGCGGCATCCGCCCCATAATCAGTTAGATCTATCCGACATGCCTCGCATCGATTGCCATATCCCTTTGGAGGAAAGAAATAGAGGAACACATCTCCAGAGTCAGTCTCGCAGAGGTATAAGCTCGCCTTTCCGTTCGACAACTCATAGGAGTTGTCATTCATCCAGGATACCCTCATCTGGGAGAGGCCTTGATAGCTTAAGGCAAACTTGATAGTTGCTTCTGCCCCTTCGTTCGCCTCCATGCAAGGGTCAACCTCAGCCAGGATTGAGCGGCTGTAGCTGATCCAGAGCAAAGATATAGCCTCGCTTCTGCTTACTGTATGAATGGATCTTGCCAGCTCGGTGGGGCTTATGACCCATGCCGGCGCATACTGGGTGAATATCACCGGAGGCTTCTGAAGCATTCGTAAGCGCATGGACATACCCTACTTGTCAATTGAGTTGAAAGCCTCCAACACTCCGGTCTCTTTGCTCTTGTCCAGGAGTTCTTGTGCCTGGCTATCGCCCAGCTTCGCGGCGAAGTCAAGGACAAACAAGGCCTGCTCCTCGCCTAGATAGCCGCCCTTGAAGGCGGAAATGGTATTCTTGATAAGCAGTTCGGTAGGTAATGCTTGGTCTTCAGTCATAGTGTCAGGTTCGTTTACTATATATACCAATGGCCACTGGGATTATTACACGCGATTAGGGAATGAGCCCTAGAAAACATCAACGTATTCAGAATCCTGTTCTATCTCTGGAGTTTCCACTCCGAGTGAATCAACGATACCCGCCGTATCCTTGAGCTTGTCAGCAAGCTCTCCCAACGGCACTTCGATATGGGCAGACATGACCTTCCGGAGATCCATGGATACGATGTCTCCGGTACCGATATGATATAGCACGGATAATCCTAATGGCTTAAGATACTGGTCGATGAGAGTCTGGACGAGATTATCCTTAATCTCTTCCGCCATCTCATGTTTAGTTTCCTCCAGCTCCCTGGCCCTAATTGTAGCCATGATGGTCGTGACGTGACTGACAATATCCGGAATCTCCTCATCGAAGCGAATCATGAAATCAGCCAAAGTCTCGCCGGAGACAAGAATCCCGCATCTCCTTTCAGAGGGCCAAGGACAACCATATATGTTGGCCTCACTCATCTTATAGATTCGGTATTGGGCGTTTTCCAGTTGCACTCGGAAAGAATTCTTCCTAAACTGGATCTTATCCTTGGGGATGCCTTTCCTGGTCATTATCGTCAATGCCTTCTCAACTGCCAGCGGTTCGTCCTTCTTCTCTTGTTCGTTCAAAAGCCCGAAACACTTTTCCCAGACACCGAACAAAAGTGCAGACCTGACAGTATCCGGCGAGACATGGATTCTGGTCTCAAAACTTCTGTGCCAGCCTCCAGTCCTTTCTTTTAGACTCATGTTACTGATCTTTGTTGCGACCTCTGCCGTAATCGCCTTGAAATCTATGCTTTCCATCCGTTCCATGTCTTCCAGGCCCCGGATAGGGGCCATACTGATATGTTGGTTTTTGTTTTGTTGAGAGGCTCGACTAAGGCCATGACCTCATCCAGAATCTGAAGGAGTTTCCCTTCACGGATATCCTTGTACTTGACAATGAAGGTCATCGCACTTCCGCACTCAAGTTTAATCGAGACCTTGACGCGCAGTTTCTGCCATTCAAAAATGAACATGAAGCCCCTCTGGCGAAGCTCGTAAGTGATGAGTGCCTCTGCCGTAGCGATGTTGATTTGCTGGATCTTCCTATTCTTCAAGCATTCGGTGGCCTTTATGTATGCCCGGGCGCGAAGGTCGCTCGTAATACGACAGACAAGGCGGGTGATTTCATCCTGGTCCTCCCACTTCAATGCCTGGTAGGAAGAGTAATGCCGCGCCTTCTTCCAGATATCCTTGACGGATGCCAGTGCGTGGTCAATGCAGTTGTTGATGTTGAACTGATCGCCCGGATGGCAGTTGGCATAATCCGTCACTGTCTTCAGCGCCTCGCGGATGACCTCTTCATCGGTCATGGGAAAGGGTTCTCTCTTTCGCTTGAACATATGCCTATTGTCTTCCGATAAACAACTTGCCACCGATACGTATAGCGGCATCCCTAAGATCAACCACGGCTGAGACCAGATCGTCCAAACTGCCCTCTCCTTGGATACTCTTATACCGCACTTGAAACTGTGCCCATTTCTTGCCGACCAGACGTACATTGACTGATGCTGAATACTTGTTGTATCCTACCTTGACTTCAAACCCGGCTCCTTCAAAAGCCGGGACTATAATAGCCTCGGCCCTCGCCTTATTGATGGCTGCCTCCATTTGGTCCTTTTTGTACTGCATCTCTACGGCAGCAACACGGTCAGTAATCATAGGGAAGAAATGTCCAATGATGATGTCAAGTTCCTTTATATCCTGAACCATCATCCTATCATAGTATCCGATTCCACGGCTTCTTTTGAACATTGACCTAAGGTTTTTGACTACCATCTCGACACAAACATGACGGTTGAACTCCCCGTCGGGCTTGATTAAGTTAAGGTATTCGGGAACGGCCTTCAATATCTCATTGAGGATCTGGTCCTCGGTCATCTCATCAAACTTCATGGCTATCGCAGTTCAATCGTACAAACTCGTCCGGATTTCTCCATCCAGTGGTGGTGTGCCTCATAGCAGCTCTTGTCTTGGCACACCCAGATAATCTTGCAGTGCATATTGTCCGGAATCATCGGCTCCGGAGCATAGCCGTCCGTCAAGATGAGGAGGCCGTCATAGCCGTTATCGGCCGCATACTCAATTGGCTCCTGGAAACTGGTCCCGCCACGGCCGATGGCAATCACCTCACGCATCACCTTCTTGAGACTCTGAACCACGCGCACGCCACAATCGAACTGTATGACATCAATGGACTCGAAGCCGTAACGGAAAGCGCTATTGATCACCCCGTAGAAATAGCTCAGGCTCTCGCTGGAGATGGATCCGCTTACATCAACGGCGACAAGCAGCTTCGTGTCAAAACGGCGGATGGATCCCATGTTCTCGAACCCGGTCCTTCGGTTGGGCTTCATGCGCGTGAGTTTTCGCTTTGAGGAGAGGATGCTGGCCCTGAAACCGCTGAAGACGTTCCGCCAGTTGATTTTGGCCTTGGTGGACGCCTTCAACTGCTCCGCGAAAGCACCGGCAAGGGATCCCCATGACGTGCATCCTTCTATGATACCGTTTATCAAGGCGACGGTCAGGTCGTCCTCATCCCATAACTCGGAAAGATCCTGGTTCTTCTCCGACAAGCGCTGAAAACGATCATCGTACTCGTCGTTTCTGGAAGTCGCCTTACTCGATTCACCCCTCTTGCCCATCGAGGGGATGCCTAATTCTCCGTCAGAGTCCCCGTCGCCACCCGCGCCAGCGGGCAGCATGGATTGAATTTTCCTCGAATACCACTCATACGCCATTCCGGCAGGCAGCCCGTAATCGGATGGCTTCTCAATCTTGAAGGAGTTGTAGTTGTAATTATCTCCGACCACAACGTTGGAGCCTATGGCGATAGCCTGCTGGCTGCACCCGTCCGGTTTCCGCTCGTAAGGATGCTTGAGCAGAATGCGCACGGCCTCGGTACGGAGAGCCTCTTCCAGTCCCTGGTCAGTCATTTCGCGGAGATACTCCGGATTATACTCGACGCGCCTCTTGCCGCTCCGGACAGGACACGCCATCTGCGTGTTGGACACAAGTTCGTGAGTGCAGAGAACCTGGAAGAGCGCGGGCTCTTGAATGAACCAGTGCTCCAATATGGTTGTTATGCGGTCCCTCATTTACTTGATACCTTTCACGTAGGAGATGAACATCATGGTTAGGACCTGACACTCCCTGGCGATGAACGCCACGGCGTTAGGGTAGGTCTTTTGGACGAAGAGATTGGCGAAGTGTGCTGCAGCCTCCTTCTTGGTACGGGTTAGGTACTCGAAGTAGTCCTCAAGGTTTTTCTTGGCCATCTCCTTGTCCTTGGCAGGCACCTTCTCAACCTCAAGGAATCGGTAGATGCCGTCATTGACCACGGAGAGCTGGTGCAACTCATACTTGTCCAGCTTCTCCTTGACCTTGGGGAAGTTGAGCATCACCTCTCGTCCGGAAACGATCTTCCGACTGGAGACGTTGCTGACGAAGGCGCTGGCCGCCTTAGGACCGACCACGGCAGAGATTGCCTTGGTGAGCAGCTGGCTGAGCTCGCCGGACTGCTTGAGGATATCCGAGACGCGCTTCCAGCCACGACGGTCAGGGGTCTTGTCCAGGCCGGTGTCCTCTCCCTCCTTGGCGTCAGGGTCCTTGTCCAGCCAGATCTGGTTCTCCTGGATGAAGTCGATGACGCGGCCATCGACATCGGCCTTGCGCGCCCAGAGCAGCCACTCCTGCACGGTGGGGCGGAAATTTACGATGTTGAAACGGCTTACCAGTGCAGGGTCGAGGTCCGTCAGCTGGTACTGGTCGCCGGCATTCACGGCACTGATGATGCGGCTGCCCTCCGGGAGCTTGCGCCCGGCGAGTTTACGGTTGAGCGCCAGGTCCATGATGGTCTGGAGGATTTCCGGACGGGCGCGGTTCAGCTCGTCCAGAAAGAGGACGATGGGCTTGCCGTCCAGCGGGAACCAGTAGGGAGGCATGAAGTCCGTCTTGCCGGTCTCCTCGTTCTTGTTGGGAATACCGATGAGGTCGCCAGGGTCGCTCATCTGACCCAAGAAGAGTGCCACGACGGGCATGCCCTTCTTGGAGAAATAGTCAGTCAGGATCTCGGACTTGCCGATGCCGTGCTTACCAACCAGCATGAGATTGTGGTCGGCAGGGGTCATGTCGAGGAGCTGAATCAGCTCGGTTGTATTTACGTTGATATTCGCCATAGTGGTATTATATACGGGTTGAGATAAGGATTCTTTCGCCTAGAATCCGATTCGGTTGCGATTCTCCTTCTTGTCCAGAATCTCCTCCTGGCAGTAACCCTCCAAGGACGAGAGAGTGGGCTCGTTTCCGGAGAGGACGTATTCGACGGTGCTCTTCCGTGCGATGTTCTCGATGTTGCCGCCGGAGAAGGCGTACTTGTCGGCAAGGACGGAGGCATCTTCTTCCGAGAGAGTCGGAATCATGGACTTCCAGATCTTGGCACGGGAGTCCTTCTCGGGCATCTTGAACTCCACCTTGAAGATGAACCTGCGTTCGAAGGCAGGGTCCAGGTTGGAGAGGAGGTTGGTTGTGGCTATGAGGATGCCCTCGATGCTCTCCATCTCCTCCAGTATGATGTTCTGGATGGCGTTGTTCATCTGGTCGACGCTCTGCTCGACGTTCTCGATACGCTTGGTGAAGACGGCATCCGCCTCATTGAAAAGCAGGATGGGGGCCTTGTCCCGGCCCTTGCACATGGACCGGTAAATCTTGAAGACACCACGGACCGCCTTCTCGCTATCGCCGACCCACTTACTCTTGAGCTTGGCCATGTCCACGTGGAAGATATCCCTGCCGCTGCGACGGGCAAGCTCGTATACGCTGGCTGTCTTGCCGGTACCGGGTGCTCCGTAGAAGATGGCGTTGAACCCCTTGCGCATGCCCGTGGAGAGCAGGCGTCTCTGCACCTCCTTGAAGTTCTCGACGTCAAGGAGATTTTCCAGACGGGCGACTTGGGCGCTCTCCGCCTCGTTGAAGAAGAGCTCCTTCTCTTGTATGGAGGCGGCACTGACGATGTCACGATGACGGACAGTCTCCTCCGGAGCCAGGACGACCTCGTTGAAGAACTCCTCCTTCACCTTGTCGGAGAGAGACAAGGATCCCGTGTCTACGAATCCGTCCTCGATGGCAAAGCTGACGAGTCCGCTACGCTGCATCGACATATGCTCGTTGGCGATTCGACGCTTGATGCACTCGTCATCCTCCATGAACTCAGTGAAGTTCGTGAGCGTCTCAATATCCACCGACTTGTTCCCGTGCGTCACGTAGCGATGGCAGATGTAATAGAACATCCTGCGCTCCGTGTCGGTGCAATCGGAATAGAGAGCAGATTCCAGCGCCTTCTTGCAGAAGGAAAGATGGTCGTTGTAGCTCACCAGACCGTCCAGCTCCTCCAGAAGCCTGTCCGCATCGATGGTGTCGTTCCTGAACGACCCAAAGAACTTGCGGAAACGAGAGAAGAGCTCCTCCGTCGTTAGGCCGGACATCTTCACCGGGTTGAATTCCCCGTTGCTCTCAACCGCCTTCAGCGTCTCCGGGCTCACCCTATAGCAGCGACGGCCGCCACGGCCCCCGCCAATCTGGATGATACCCGCCTTGTCCATGTCGCGGAGCTTCTTGTGGTAGCGGATGAACTCGATGTTCGTGCAGCCGAGATACATAGCCAGGTCCTCGTCGTCCATGAGGTTGTTGGTGGCCGACTTCTCGAGGATGGCGGCAAGAAGCACCGCTTCCTGGTTATCGATATGGTAGCGCTCGGCGACGTAATCGATATCGTCACGGAGCTCCTGGATAGTATCGGCGGAAAGGCCGGTGGAATTTACCTTACGAAAAATGCGGTTCAGGCAGGCCGCCTGGGTCTGGACCGTCTCGTCCTCGGAAATGAAGTTCTTCTCTTCAAAGATGGTGGATTCTCTTTTGCTTCTCATATTCGTCAGTTCGTTTTCCTATTTATACCTATTGACGTCCGCTTTCTTGCATGTTCCCGTCAAGAAGGTCTCGCAGTGCCTTGCGGGCACGGCAGCAGCGGATGGTGGCTGCATTTGGGGAGCATCCCAGGATCTCGGCAATCTCATGGGGACGCTTGCCTTCCGATAGGAGGGCAATGATACTCCTGTATGCCTCTGGAAGCCTTTCCACGGCACGCAGGATGGCCTCAAGCCCTTCATCCTCCATCATCAGCGTGTCAGGAGACTTCTCGGTCATTACATCGTTCTCCTGAGCAGGGGAGTCCTCCCGGGATTTGACCTTGCGGATATGGTCCAGCAGGGTGTTCCGCGCGATACGCCCGACCCAGGTCTGGAAAGAGGCCTTGGCCGGGTCATAGGAATCACGGTGGCTCCACGCCTTGGCCACGGCCTCGGCGACAATCTCCTTCCTATCCGATTCCTGGAGCTTGTATTTCCAGGCGGAGGTAAGGCCGATAACGGCGAGGGTGGCTGCTTTGAGCGCCGCTTCGGCGTCAAAGACAAAAGTCCGTCCGGTTTTGGCCATAGGCTTAGGCAATGGCGGATATCAGTCGGACATAGGCCTGGAACTGGTCGGTGGCGATGGTCTCGTAGACCTTGTCGTCATCGACGAGGTCCCACCAGGGGCGGGACTCGTCCCGATAGACCTCCGCAACGGGTGCTCCGCAGCGGATTCGGTCCAGACGGCTTTCCGTCTCGGCGGGAAGGACACTCTTGAGAACAAAGGGGATGGAGGGGCGCGCGACCTGCGCGGCTACAGCGATGTTTGTCGTCATGGCAGATAGTTTTGGTTTTCTAATGATACTAGCGGGTAATGATCCACCGCGGCTGATTCCGCAGCTCGGTTGGCGTCACCGGACCGTCGTCCGGCTACTCTACGACTGAAAGGCACCCTATACCGATCAGAAGGCATGAGTATATACGCGCCACCCGACAGAAAGTTTCACTCTCCGACGAAAAAAGTCGGGAAAGTGTCGAGTGTCATCATGAGGCTACTGTTATCTGGAGATTCATAGTCAGTCAGGCTCGCCGGATTTGCCGGCCGCATTCACTCATACTAAGGATGCGACGGATTCTTTCAGCACTTTCTACTTTTTCTTGCAATCCGGCCAATACCGGAAGAATCCTCTGCCCAGATGAAAGGAATCTCCGGCGATTCAGTATGAATAACAGAAAAACGACAACGGAATGGATATAGCAATTGACGTGAGGACCCCGCGCCTTTCCATGCGGGCAATGAAAGAAGAGGATGCAAAGGATGTCCTGGAGATTCTAAGTGATAGGGAGACGGCGGAACTGGGTGGAATGAACCCTATCTCTTCGCTGGATGGGGCGCTTGATTACATACGGTTCCCGTCCGGGCATCTCGTGTCAATAGTGAAAGAAGGGAAGGAAGAGGAAGTAATAGGTATTATAGAGGTCTATCCGAAATACCTCTTCATCGAGTTGGATGCTCCCGAGTTTTCCTATTGCCTCGGGTATTATACTAAGAAGAGCCACCGTGGACAAGGATACATGACAGAGGCAGTCAAGGCCGTCGAGGAGGAGTTGTTCCGTCAGGGTGTGTCCCAGGTGACCATCGGGGTCTTCCCTAGGAACGAGGCGTCAAAGAGGGTGGCATCCAAGTGCGGATTCAAACTGGATGGGCTTTACAAGGACTTCCTGGAACTCGGTAACGACAGGACGGAGGATGTGGAATTCTATTCCGTGGACAACCCTTATCAATTAGCAAGTTAAGATTATGCGACAACTGAAAATAACCCCTTCCGTGACGGCCCGGACCCAGACTGTCGAGGAGTATCTTAGGGATCTGGGCCGGATTGAGATGGTCTCCCCGGAGGAGGAATGCGATCTCGCTGCCCGCATCAAGGCCGGTGACGATGCCGCGTTCAAGCGGCTGGTCGAAGCGAACCTGCGCTTCGTGGTCTCCGTGGCGAAGCAGTACCAGAACCGTGGGCTGGAGCTGATGGACCTGGTGAACGAGGGGAACATCGGCCTCATGAAGGCCGCGCTCAAGTTCGACCCTTCCCGGGGATTCAAGTTCATCTCGTACGCCGTCTGGTGGATTCGCCAGCAGATCCTACAAGCGTTGTCCGAGCAGGGGCGCACCATCCGCATACCGCTCAACCAGGTGAGCATTCTCAACAAGATCGGGCGCGCACGGCGCGAATTCCTGCAGGAGAACGAGCGGGAACCCAGCGATGCCGAACTCTCCGAGCTGCTTGACATCTCCCCAGACAAACTGATGGAGTCGGACATCTCGACCCTCTCCCTGGACTTTCCACTTGGGGAGGACGAGAGCCAGTCGCTTGTGGACATCATCCCCGATAGCAGTTTCCCGGAAACGGACAAGGCCCTGGAGGTGGAGTCGCTCCGGGATGACATCCAGATGGCGATGGCCGTGCTGAACGGAAGAGAGCGCAGGGTGTTGGAACTCTGTTTCGGACTGGGTTGCCCTGCAATGACGCTTGAAGAGATTGGGGAAAACCTTGACCTTACGCGTGAACGCGTCCGACAGTTGAAGATGAAGGCCATCCATAAGCTGTCTTCACCAAAGGTTCGTTCGCGCCTTGCACAGTATCTTTAAACAATTGAGACATACAATGATGGATTTGAAATTTTACACAGGGACATCTCTTTTCTATAAAGATGGCAAACTCGTAGAAGAGCCTGAGGAATCCCTTGAGACACTGATGAAACGATATGAGAAGGCATGTGACTCGTACCTAAAGGGTTGCCGCAAGATGATTGAGGTGGCTCGACCATACACCAAATGGCGCTGGATAGGGGAGACTGAGCCGAGGATCATGGAGGACTCGGCCAGGAATTACGGCCACCGGACGTGGGCAAATGCGGCCTGGTCGGATATCACGCTGGCCCTTGCGACAGATTTCTCGTCCCCCGGCGAAATCACGACCAGGAGAGCGGCCGGAGATAAGTATCTTCGTTATCAACTGACCAGTAACCTGAAAAGGTTGATTACCTTCAATCAAGACGGGGAAAGGGAGGCTAGGAAGATTGCTCGGATGATCCGGAATCATACTTGCTACAAGGAGGACGGCATTCGTCTGAACATCGCCGGGAACGGCCTGGTCACGCTCCTTAAGAGCGGCATTGACACACTGACTGTAGCGGCATTCATCAGAAACATCTTCACTGCGTGCAAGGATGAAGGCGTGAAGATCCTTGAGGTTCGCTCGGGCGGGCAGTCGGGCGTAGACGAGGCCGGCATCATCGCGGCCCAACGCAACAAGATGAAATGCAGCATCCTGGCTCCCAAGGGGTTCAGGTGGCGCGATAAAAAGGGAGATGAAAAGGAAGGCCGGACGGCCTTTGTCAATCGGTTCAAGGAGGAGTACATTGACTACGAAGCCTGGGACAAGGCAAATTCTAAGGAATACACCATATATAGCTTTGCCGAGAACAATAGTTTCGATGGGCTTGACATGCTACAGTATGATATAGACCTCAAGATTACGCATCTGAACGAAAAGGAGAAAAGGGAACAAGACGTATGAAAGAAATCGGACTAACGGCGGTATAAAGGCTTGTATCAACCAGACAACGAGCATATGAGCAATCTCTCCGAATCAATCGTCCGTGTTTGCGTCAATAACACCCTAAGCCTTATGCGTTCCCGTACCAATCTCCTATGGGCTCCGGATTCATACTGGTGGCCAGGTATCCAGCTTGCCTGGGTCAATCCTTTTTGGCCGGGAAACTGCGGAAAAGCCCTAACCTCTGAGCAACTCAACCAGAGACTGATTGAATTTGGCATTCCAGCCGAGTCTATCAAGAAATCCGGCAAGCACACCCTGCTGGAGCTTGGGAATATATCTTTTGTCTATCGTGACAAGCAATACAAGTACGACGGCCCTGTGCTTCGAGTGTCCCCGCATATCCTGGGTAAGAGATTTAGCGAGTGCGGGCACGCCTTTGTCAATCCTAATTGCTCCGCTGACGAGTTGGTGACTTTTATGCTGGCCATAAACGAAAGCGTCCCTGCCGCTCGGTCAGCTTGCATTGACGCATATCAAGAGGGACTCCGTGAGAGAAAAGAGCGGGAAATTAGGCAACAGGTGGCTGACGAGTATGCCTTTCAACTCTTCAATGGAGATATCCCTGGGGAGATAGCCTCCTGCACTATCGCCGATTCTGTCCCAGGAGCCATGGACCTGATCCGCTTCACAATCCAGGACAATGGTGTTCAATGGTCGTCAAAACGCTCCTTTGACATTCCCTTCTCCGAAAGGGATAGATTACCTAGCCCTGATTGGATTCGGGATTTCATATCGAGCCCCCGTCTTCTCAATGCGATCATGGAAATCTTTGACGACGACGAGTCGGGAGAATCATTTCCGATTTTGAGAATCACTTCTTCGTTGAGTGATGGTGTTAAGGAGGAATGCCCAAATGAGTAAGTCATTCGAGGAGAGACGACGGTATCGGATAGGGGATTTCGAGTATCTGCTTGATGATGATGACCGCACTGCCTGGATTAATGAAGGTAATTCGGGCGGAGCAAGAGTCTATACCATGCCTGAGAAAGTCGATATTGATGGGAAGGAGTATACTATCACGAGTGTAGAGATTGGAGCTTATGGGACTCCCCAAGATGCTTTCTTGGAAGAGGTTTGGTTCCCCGATGGCTACGATTACTTTGATGAGTATTCGTTCTGCAACTCTCCAATCAAAAAGATTCATCTTGGGAAAGGATTCCGCTTTTATATGTATTGGACACTAAAGTCTGCTGTTC
>JAEEGJ010011930.1_pt1 | contig 21769 bp, 18 predicted proteins | sample 8958761 | NCBI WGS metagenome assembly JAEEGJ01 (sample SAMN16246546, study PRJNA631951) | gut metagenome | biome: gut microbiome; feature: rumen; material: RS-attached | host: Bos | place: Iran: Karaj | collected 2018-10
CGTCGAAGATGTCCTCCACATCATACACCGTCAGGTTCATCTTCCGGTGCCGCCGCTCGACCAGCTCCCCGAAGCGGATCTGGAACTCGGCGATGTCGCTCTCCCGGCCTTCCAGGATGAGCTCGTTTCCCCGCGCCACCACTTTCAGGTGCGGGAAATAGGAGCAGAATTCAGTGAGGATCTTGTTGCCGGCCCCGTACAGCTCAATGGGGTCGATGGCCTCCAGCGTAATGGTTTTCTTCATAAATCTTCCGATAGGTGGACTGCATGTCCCGATGGTCGGCGGGGATCCGCCAGAGCGAGTCGGGCAGCGTGACTGGAACGGTGGAATAGGAATCCTCCACCATCCCGGGCTTGGTGCACCAGAGATACTCGAAGGCGGGTTCGAGCAGGCGCGGTGCCTGGTCCTCCTCCAGGACCACCCGGAGCGTGAGGGCCAGTTCCAACCTGGAATTCAGGTCGTTCTGGTTGGAGAGGGCGTTCCCGAGCGAGTAGACGACGGGCGCGTCCCCGATGTATTCGACATCCTGGATGACGTGCGGATGCGCTCCCACGACCACGTCGGCCCCGTTCTCCACGAGCCAGCGGGCCATTTCCTCCTGCTGCGGGTCGTGGTGGAGCCGGTACTCGGTGCCCCAGTGGGGAAAAACCAGCACCAGGTCCGCCTCCCGGGCCCGTTCCAGCATGGGCAGGATGTCTTTTTTCCGCATGTAGTTCACCTTGGGCCAGGGATCCCAGGGGCCGGTGTTGGTCCCGTAGGTGAAATTGATGATGGCGATCCGGAGCCCCCGGACATGGAGCAGGAGCGGATTCAGGAGCGTATCGGCCTGCGCGTCCCGGGCGATGCCCGTGTACACCAGGCCTTTCTGTTCCAGAACGTCGATGGTGCGCCGGAGGCCGGCCGTACCCTTGTCCAGGATGTGGTTGTTCGCCGTCAGGAACACGTCGAAACCGACGTCGGACAGGTACTGGGCGTACCCGTCCGGTCCCGAAAAGGCCGGATAGCCCGTATAAGGCTTTCCGGCCAGGGGGAATTCCATGTTTCCGATGGCCAGGTCCGCTCCGGCGATCCGGTCCTCCAGGTACTTGAAGAAGGATCCGAAACCGAACTCCTCGGCGCTCTTGGAGACGGCCCGGTGGCTCATGATGTCCCCGACGATGAACAGGGACACCGTGTCCGGCCGGGGCTTCAGGAGATCGAACCGGAGTGGCCAGAGGGCCTCGAAATCCGGCGTCCGGGAGCGGTCAGGCAAACGCTGCGCGGCCGCCGAAACGGCGACCACGCAGCAAAAGGCAATGCTCAGCAAGCGCTTCACGCTTGCCATGAACTACTCGTTGGTGCCAACGATGGCGTTGTACTTCTCGTAACCGGCCTTATACTCGTCACCCTCGTTACGCAGGGCGAAGTAGACTCTCTTCAGGAAGTCGGCGGCAGCGCTCTTCAGCGCGTCGTCCTTGGCCTTGGCGTAGCAGGTCTCGAACGCGGGAACCGCGCTCTTGAGGGCCTGGGCGATCTCCTCCATCTTGGCGTCATACTCCTTGTAGGCGTTCACGGGCAGGGCGTTGGCCTCATCCACGAGGGCAGCCTGCTTCTGGAGCCACAGGGAACCTTCACCATAGTAACCCCACTCGTAGTTGGGATCGATTTCGGAAGCCTTGCGGTAGGCCTTGAGGGCACCGTCGAAGTCCTTGATACCGGTCAGGATGTTGCCTTCCACATAGTAGAGGGAAGGATTGTCCGGCATCTGGGCCTTGGCCTCATCCAGCAGTTCGACGATCTTCTTGGGATCCTCCTTCATCTGGATGTACAGGTTGATGAGGTTCGTCAGGATGCTGGGGTTGTCCGGATACTGCTTGAGACCGTCAGCGAGGTACTGCTTCGCAGCCGTGGTGTCCTTCTCCGCGAGGGCGCAGTTGGACAGGGAGGCAAAGACGGAACCTTCAGCGGCGTAGCCCAGGTCGAGGCACTTGTTGTAGTACTGCTTGGCACGGGCGATGTTGCCGGCGTTGAGGGCGGTAAAAGCGGTGTTATAGACGGCGTTGGTGTCCACCTTGGAGCTCGGAGGGGTCATCGAGGCGTCGGCGGCCTTGCCGAACAGGTCGGTCGCCTTGGCGAGGTTGCCCAGGCTGTAGGCCGTGATGGCGTCCTGATAGTAGTAACCCACGATGTTCTGGAGGGCGGCATCCACTTCCTTATCCTTGGCGCCCAGGCTGAAAGCCTTGGCGTAGGCCTTGACGGCCTTCTCGAGCGGGTCGCCCGCGACGGAAGGCTTGGTCACCTCGAAGAAAGCGAGCTGGCCGGCCGGGGTGAAGTAGACGTTGGAGCGGCTCAGGACCTGCTTCTCGTAGTTCTGACCGTCGATGGTGACATTCTCGACTGCGGACGGCTTCTCACCGGCCATCAGGGAGAAAGTCTGCTTGTCGATACCCGTGGAGAGGTTCGCGGTCGGGTTCGTGTAAGCCTTCACATAGGCCTCGCCGAGTTTCAGCCAGGGAGCGGGCTTGGCACCCTTCTTGGCGTCATTGGCAGTGGCTTCTGCCTTGTCGATGGCCTTCTGGATGTCGGCATCGGACTTGATCTGGGCGTTGGCTACCTGCACGGAGGCAACGAGCGCAAGGGCAAGAAGAATTCTTTTCATGATACTATAAGGTTAATTTAGTTGTTGTTCTCTTCGGGTGCTTCCGGTGCCGGAGGCAGTTCCTGGTTTTCGGCGGCCTGGGTTTCCTCTTCGTCGCTGTGGGCCACCACGGACACGGCGGCGATGGCGTCTCCTTCGCGGATGCTCACCAGCTTCACGCCCTGGGTGGCGCGTCCCGCCACGCGGATGGTGGAAACCGGCATCCGGATCGTCAGTCCCGACCGGTTGATGATCATCAGGTCGTCCTCGTCGCAGACGTTCTTGATGGCCACCAGGGCTCCGGTCTTCTCCGTGATGTTGAGGGTGCGGACACCCTTCGCGCCACGGGCGGTCTGACGGTACTCCATCGGGTCGGAGCGCTTGCCGAATCCGTTCTCCGAAACCACGAGGACCTGGCGGTTTTCCGCGCCTTCGGCCTCCGGATCCTGGCACACGACACCGATCACATAATCCCCTTCATCAAGATTGATGCCACGGACGCCGGTGGACGTACGGCCGAGCGGCCGGGCCTCCCTTTCATCGAAGCGGACGCAGCGTCCTCCATGGGCCGCGATCATGATGAAACAGCGGCCGTTGGTGAGGATGGCCTCGAGCAATTCGTCGTCCTCGCGGATGTTGATGGCGTTCACGCCGTTGGTCCTCGGACGGGAGTAGGCCTCCAGGGAAGTCTTCTTGACGACACCCTGGCGGGTGACCATCATGATATAGTTGTTGTTGATGAAATCCTCGTCCTTGAGGGTCTTCACGTTCACGTAGGCCTTGATCTTGTCATCCGGGTCGATCATCAGGATATTCTGGATGGCGCGGCCCTTGGAAGCGCGGTTGCCTTCCGGAATCTCGTACACCTTCAGCCAGTGGCAACGGCCCTTCTGCGTGAAGAGGAGGAGCGTCGAGTGGTTGTTCGCGATGTAGATGTGCTCGATGAAGTCGGCGTCACGGGTGGCGCTGGCCTTGATGCCTACACCGCCGCGGTTCTGGGTGCGGAACTCCGTGAGCGGCGTGCGCTTGATGTAGCCGAGATGGGAGATCGTGATGACCTGGTCTTCGTCGGAATAGAAATCCTCGGGGTTGAATTCATCCTCGGAGAGGGTGATTTCGGTGCGGCGGGGGTCGCCGTATTTCTCTTTCAGCTCGCGGGTCTCGTCCTTGACGATGCCGAGCTGGAGTTCCACGCTCGCGAGGACTTCCTCGCAGTGGGCGATGAACTTCATCAGGTCGTCATATTCGGTCTGGAGTTTCTCGCGCTCCAGTCCGACGAGCTGGCGCAGGCGCATGTTCACGATTTCGGTGGCCTGGATGTCGGTGAAGCCCCAGCGGTCCATCAGCACCTGGCGGGCTTCATCGACGGAAGTGGTCTCGTAACGGATCACGTGCACGATCTCGTCGATGATGTCCATGGCCTTGAGGAGACCTTCCAGGATGTGGGCGCGCTTTTTCGCCTTGTCCAGTTCGAACTTCGTGCGGCGGACGACCACCTCGTGGCGGAAGTCCACGAAATTGCGGAGGATATCCTTCAGGGAGAGGGTGCGCGGGCGGCCCTTGACGAGGGCTACGTTGTTGAACGAGAAACTGCTCTGCAGCGGGGTGTACTTGAACAGGGTGTTCAGGACCACGCCGGAGTTCACGCCCTGCTTGAGGCGGATCACCACGCGGATACCCTCGCGGGAACTCTCGTCATTGATGTAGGAGATGCCTTCGATCTTCTTGTCCTCGGCCATCTGCGCGATCTTCTCGATCATCTCGCGCTTGTTCACCATGTAGGGGATCTCGGTGACGACGATGGTCTCGTGGCCCCTGTCATCCACCTCGATCTCGGTCTTGGAACGGATCACGACGCGGCCGCGGCCGGTCTCATAGGCCTCGCGGATGCCGCTGCGGCCCATCACGATGCCGCCGGTCGGGAAGTCGGGACCCTTGATGTACTGCATCAGTTCCTCGGTGGTGATCTCCGGATTGTCGATGTAGGCGCAGATCGCGTCGCAGCATTCGCCCAGGTTGTGCGGGGCCATGTTCGTGGCCATGCCCACGGCGATGCCGGACGCACCGTTCAGGAGGAGCAGCGGGGCCTTCGTGGGAAGGACCGTGGGCTCCTGGAGGGTGTCGTCGAAGTTCAGGGTCATGTCCACGGTGTCCTTATCCATGTCGGCCAGGACGTCCTCGGACATCTTCTCGAGTTTGGCCTCGGTGTAACGCATGGCGGCGGGGGAATCACCGTCCATGGAACCGAAGTTACCCTGTCCCCACACCAGCGGGTAGCGCTGGTTCCACCACTGGCCCAGACGGACCATCGCATCGTACACGCTGGAGTCGCCGTGCGGGTGGTACTTACCCATCACGTCACCCACGATACGGGCGGATTTCTTGGTCTGGCTGGTATATTTGACTCCCATGTCGTTCATTCCGTAGAGCACGCGGCGCTGCACCGGCTTCAGGCCGTCCCGGGCATCCGGGAGGGCACGGGAGACGATGACGGACATCGAATAGTCGATGTACGCGGTGCGCATCTCGTGGTCGATCTCCACCGGTTGGATCAGCCCCGTCGACTGGGGCTCTTCCACCGGATTCTTCTCTTCGTTGTTCTCCATTTTTCAAGTACTGTCTATAAACATGCAAATATAGCCTTTTTTCTTGACTTATCAAAGACTGACATTCTGTCAAAAAGTGATTTCCGCACGATTGTTGATACGGGGTATTTTACTTATCTTTGTTTCCTATGATACAGATATCCGACCAACTGAACGGCATCATCAAATACGCCCGCGAAGAGGCGATGCGCACCGGTAGTTACGGCATCGGCCCCGACCATCTCTTCCTCGGCATCATCCGCCACGAGGAGAACACCGCCTTCCAGGTGCTGCAGGGACTCGGCGTGGAACCGGCCGAACTGAAATCCTTCATCGACGGCCGCATCTTCACGAACGAGACCATCCCCTACTCCGAAATCGACCATATCAACTTCTCCCGCCAGGCGCAGAACGTCCTGAGCATCACGGTGATGGAGGCCACCCGGCTGAAGAGCCAGGAGGCGGCCCCGCACCATCTGCTGCTCGCCCTGTGCCGGACCACGGACAGTTACGGACAGGCCTTCCTCCGCAGCCGCGGGGTGGACTACGGCCGCATGCTCTCCTTCATGGAGACCGAAGGCCTGCTGCAGGTCCACAAGCAGGACCAGCAGCCCGCCCAGGGCGACCAGGAAGAGGAATCCGAGGAGGGCGAAGCCGCCGGCAAGAAGCAGGGCATCGACATCGAAGAATTCGGCTACGACCTCACGAAGGCGGCCCGCGAAGGGAAACTGGACCCGGTCGTGGGGCGTGACATGGAGATCGCCCGTGTCATCGAGATCCTGGGCCGGCGGAAGAAGAACAACCCCATGCTCATCGGCGAACCCGGCGTCGGGAAGTCCGCCATCGTGGAGGGAATCGCCCTGCGGATCGCCTCCGGGGACATCTCCCCCGCCCTCGCCAAGAAACGCATCCTCTCGCTGGACATCGCCTCGGTGGTGGCCGGCACCAAATACCGTGGCGACTTCGAAAAGCGCCTGAAGGCCATCATCAAGGAAGCGCAGACGAATCCGGACCTGATCCTGTTCATCGACGAGTTCCACACCATCGTGGGCGCCGGCGGTGCGTCCGGAAGCCTGGACGCGGCGAACATGCTCAAGCCGGCCCTCGCCCGCGGCGAACTCCAGTGCGTGGGCGCGACCACGATGGACGAGTTCACGAAGATCGTGGAGAAGGACGGCGCCCTGGACCGCCGCTTCCAGAAGATCGTCGTGGAGCCTACGGACGTGCCGGAATCCATCGAGATCCTCCGCCACCTGAAGCCCCATTACGAGGAATTCCACCACATCACCTATACGGACGAGGCCGTGGAGGCCGCCGTCCGGCTCACGGACCGCTACCTGACGGACAAATCCCTGCCGGACAAGGCCATCGACGCGCTGGACGAAGCCGGTTCCATGGTGCGGCTGAACCTCGCCCGCAAGAAGGGCGGCAGCGACACCGTGACCGCCGAGGACATCGCCTCCGTCGTGTCCAAGATGACCGGCATCCCGGTGAACAAGGTCGCCGAGTCCGAAGGCAACCGCATCCTGAAGATGAAAAAGCGCCTCCAGGCGCGGATCATCGGGCAGGACGAGGCCATCGACACGGTCGTGCGGGCCATCCAGCGCGGCCGGGCCGGACTCAAGGACCCGCACCGCCCCATCGGCACGTTCCTGTTCTTCGGACCCACCGGCGTGGGCAAGACCCAGTTGGCGCGGTCCCTGGCGGAATACCTGTTCGACTCGGAGGAGAACATGGTCCGGATCGACATGAGCGAGTACATGGAGAAATTCTCCGTCTCCCGGCTCATCGGCGCGCCTCCGGGATACGTGGGTTACGAAGAGGGCGGACAACTGTCCGAACGGGTGCGGCGGAAGCCCTACTGCGTCGTCCTGCTGGACGAGATCGAGAAGGCCCATCCCGACATCTTCAACCTGCTCCTGCAGGTGATGGACGAAGGCCGGCTCACCGACAGCAACGGGCGCGTGGTGGACTTCAAGAACACCATCGTCATCATGACTTCCAACGTGGGCAGCCGCGAAGTGGAGGAATACGGTAACGGAATCGGATTTGCGACGGCGGGAAGAAAGGTGGAGGCGGACCGGAAGAACGTGGTCGCCAAGGCCGTCAAGAAGGCGTTCCCGCCGGAGTTCATCAACCGGGTGGACGAGCAGATCTACTTCAATTCCCTGTCCCGGGAGGATATCGAACGCATCATCGACATCGAACTCAAGGGGCTGAAGAAGCGGTCGCTGGAGGCGGGTTACCGGATCACGGTCTCCCCTTCGGCGAAACGGTTCGTGGCCGAAGCGGGCTACGACCCCGCCTACGGAGCCAGGCCGCTGAAGCGGGCCATCACCAAGTATATCGAGGATCCCGTGGCCGAGTTCATCATCTCCGACCGCATCCTGGTCTCCCGTTCCAAAGAGGAACTGGCGGACGTGCGGGAAGTGAAGGTGACCCTCGCGGCGGACAAGGAATCCATCGCCGTGTCGCTTAAAACTCAGTGACGCCTTCCACCTCGAGGCCGAGGTCGTCGATGAGGTCCTTCAGGGCCTGGAAGGAAGCGTCGGAGGAGAGGAAGGAGCCGAGGGCGTCGATGTTGTAATCCGTGTTTCTCATGGCAGTACCGTTTTGTTTTCTGATGCAAAGGTACGGCCACATTGTGCCAAAGAACGGCACAATAAGGAAAAATCGCTATTTTTTCCTGCGCTCCCGCTTCCGTGACTCCCGGATGCGGTAGGCGCTCTCGACCATGAGTTGGTCCTGGAAGCAGCCGCGCGCAGCGAGGAAGTTGCAGATGGCGACGATGAGCGGGAAGATGACGGTCCACTTGAAGGTGACGTTCTCCGGCGCCGTGAAATAGAAATAGGCCAGCCAGCCCGTCATGCCCAGGGCGACAAGCCCGGCCAGGGTGGCGAGGCGCATCTGGAGGATGCGGACCTTGAAGGTGACGAGTGCCAGGGCGGTCATCGCGAACAGGATGCCCAGCAGGATGGCGAAGAACGGTTTCCGGATCTGCAGATAGGTCACGTACTGCATGCCGTCGGGCGCCGCCACGGTGTAGGCGTCACTGAAGAAGAGGATGAACAGGAGGACGGTGGAGACCGCCAGATATAGGGTTTGGATGCGCTGCCACATAGGTCGATGATAAATTTGTGCAAAGATAGGAATTGTCTGGGGAAAAAACTATATTTGTACGTTACCGCATAATTTGTACAGCCATGAGAATCCCCGAATCCGAACTCATCATCAACGGCGACGGCTCCGTGTTCCATATCCACCTGAAGCCGGAAGAACTGGCCGACAACGTCATCATGGTCGGAGACCCCGGCCGTGTGGACATGATCTCCGAAATGCTGGAAGACATCGAATTCCGCCACGCCTCCCGCGAATTCGTGTCCGTCACCGGCCGGCGGAACGGGAAGCGCATCACCGTCCTGTCGCACGGCATCGGCCCCGACAACATCGACATCGTGATGACCGAACTGGACGCCCTCGCGAACGTGGATTTCGCCACCCGCGAGGTCAAGCCCGAACACAAGGCCCTGAACATCCTCCGCATCGGCACGTCCGGCGCCCTGCATGCGGACATTCCCCTCGGATCCTATATCCTCTCCCATTACTCCGTGGGCTTCGACGGCGTGATGAACTGGTACGCGAACCGCGAGAAAGTCACCATCCCCGAGGTCGAAGAGGCCTTCAAGGCCCATATGAACTGGGAAAAGACCCTCCAGTCCCCCTACTTCGTGAAAGCGTCGGACAAGATCATCGACCTGATGAAGGACGTCACCGTCCCGGGCGTCACCATCTCCGCGCCGGGCTTCTACGGGCCGCAGGGCCGCGTGGTCCGCATGCCGCTCGCGATGCCCGACATGCTGGAGCGCATCGAATCCTTCCGCTTCCAGGGAGGCGGCATGGAGCGCCGCATCACGAACTTCGAAATGGAAAGCGCCCCGCTCGCCGGCTTCGCCGCACACCTCGGCCACAACGCCTGCACGGTGTGCTGCGCCATCGCGAACCGTTATCTGAAGAGTTCCAACCCGGACTACAAGCCGTTCATCCGCCGGCTCGCCGAAATCGCGGTGGACCGGATGGCTACGCTGTAGCCTGGGGATTGGGAATGACCGCGAACGTCAGTTTTCCGCGGCAGCAGAGTTTCCCGCCCACTTCCAACTGGGCCGAGCAGTGGAAAATGCCGGCCTTGGTCTCGTCCAGATGGCAGGTGACCTCGCACAGGTCGCCGGGGCGGACCGTATTCTTGAACTTCACCTGGTCGATGCCGCGGTAAACGGCCAGATGGCCCGGCAGCGCCTCGAGCATGAGCCGGGTGCAACTCTGCGCCATGATTTCGCAGAGGATGACGCCAGGGACCATCGGATTGCCCGGGAAATGGCCCCGGCAGAAAAACTCATCCTCCCGGATGCGGTACCGGCCATGGCCCGTACCGTCCTCGTCCATCCAGACTTCGTCGATCAGGAGCATCGGCTCCCGGTGCGGGATATGCTGTTTGATTTCTTCTCTGTCCATGCTATTCTGCGTATTTGCGGAACGCGACGCAGGCGTCGTGTCCGCCGAAGCCGAGTGAGTCGGAAATGCCGATGGTGATGTCGCTCTTCACGGCGACGTTCGGCGTATAGTCCAGGTCACATTCAGGATCCGGGCAGTCCAGGTTGATGGTGGGCGGGATGATGCCGTCGCGCAGGGCCAGCACGGTGGCGATGGCCTCGGCCGCGCCGGCGGCGCCGAACATGTGGCCGGTCATCGACTTGATGGAACTGATGTGGGCCTTGTAGGCATAGTCGCCGAGAGCCACCTTGTAGGCCAGGGTTTCGGCGATGTCGTTCAGGTGCGTGCCGGTGCCGTGGGCGTTGATGTACAGGTTGTCCTTTTCCGGGTCGAAGCCGGCTTCCTCCAGGGCGAGGTTGATGGCGCGGGCCTGGGTGGTGCCGTCCGGACGCGGGGCGGTGGCGTGATAGGCGTCGCAGGTATTGCCGTAGCCCACCATCTCGCCGTAAATCGTGGCGCCGCGCGCAAGAGCGTGGTCCAGGGACTCGAGGATGAGGATGGCGGCGCCGTCGCCCATCACGAAACCTTCCCGGTTCTTGTTGAACGGAAGGGAGGCATACTTGGGATCCGTCGCACGGGTGAGGGCCTTCGCATTGGCGAAGCCGGCCACGCCGATGGGAATGGAAGCATGCTCTGAACCGCCGGCGATGATGGCGTCGGCATAACCGTGGCGGACGGCGCGGAAAGCCTCGCCGAGGCAGTGCGACGACGTGGCGCAGGCCGTGACGATGTCCAGGCACGGTCCCTTCGCCTGATGGCTGATGGCGATGTGGCCCGCCGCGATATTGGAGATCATCGTCGGGATGAACAGCGGGGAGACCCACCGGCCGGTGGGATCCTCGACCATCTTGGCCGTCTCGCGGTACTGGATTTCGAAACCGCCGATGCCGGAGCCCACATAGACGCCCAGGCGGAACGGGTCGATGTTCTGGTCATCCCCTTCCGTATGCAGGCCGGAAGACTGCATCGCCTGGTAGGCGGCGGCCATGGCGAACTGGGTGAACTTATCCTGCTTGCGGACGAAAGCCTTGTCCATGCCGTACTGCTCCGGGTCGAAATCCTTGACCTTGCCGGCGATCGTGACGGGCATGTCCTTGAAGTCTTCGACGAAATCGATGCCGCAGACTCCGTCCACGAGGTTCTTCCAATATGTCTCGATGTCATTTCCCACGGAGGAAATGATGCCCATTCCGGTTACTACTACTCTTTTAGGTTCCATAACTACGTCAATAACAAGATGCAAATATACGAAATATTTGGGGATTGACGTAATCCTACCATTCGAGCAGGGCGACCGCGGACTGGAGACCGGCGCCGAAAGCGCTGAATATCAGCCGGTCACCGGGCTTGAACAGCCCCGCCCGGTTGCACTCGTCCAGGAGGATGGGACAGGAAGCGGACGAAGAATTGCCGTGGTCGCGGATGTTCGAAGGGAACTTGTAGGACGGGGCTCCGATCCGTTCGCGGATGCCCTCCACGATGCGGAGGTTCGCCTGGTGGATCATGAAATAATCGACGTCCTTCATCTCCATCCCGTTCTTCCGGAGCATCGCATTGATGTCCTGCACGGCTGCCGTGACCGCGAAACGGAACACCTCCCGTCCCATCATCTGCAACGGAACCTCGCTTACCTCGCGCGTGTCGAAGGGCGTCCGGGCCAGCGGACGGTACTGCCAGATCTTCGTCGGGTCGGGCTGGGCGCGGAGAATCGCCCCCTTGAAGTCGTCTCCCCGGGTGAACACCGCCGCCCCTGCCCCGTCACCGAACAGGACGCAGGTGGAGCGGTCCGCCCAGGAGGCCATCCGGGTGGGCTCCTCTGCGCAGACGATCACCACATTCTTCACCCGGCCGGCCAGGAAATAGTTCTGCGCGATGTCCATCGCGTAGATGAAGCCGGGGCAGGCGCAGTTGATGTCCATCGAGGGACAGTTGATGCCCGTTTTCGCCGAGATGATGCATCCCAGGCCGGGCGTCAGGTATTCGTTGACGACGTTGGAACAGATCAGGAGGTCGATGTCCGCGGGAGAGAGGGCCGCATCCTCGAGCGCCTTCATCACCGCATCGGCGGCCAGGTCTTCCAGCCGTTCGTCGGAGATGATGTGCCGGGTCTTGATGCCGGTCCTGGGATAGATCCAGTCGTCGGAAGTATCGAGGAACTGGGAAAGGTCGTCATTGGTGACCACCTTGCGGGGAAGCGCACTTCCGGTACCGATGAGTTTCATTCGTCCTTGTCGATTTAGGTTTCTAGTACGGTTCAGATTTGTGTAACAAATGTAGGATCCGGTCCCGGAACGCCGAAAAAAAAGTGGTGAAAAACCGCCCCCGAAGGGCATTTTGGGGCAAAATCGCCCTAAAAGGGGTGAAATCTCCGAGAAAATTGAGTAACTTTGTTTGATTTAAACGATGGAAGAAGGTTACTCCAAATACATTCCCGGGTATCTCCGGGAGCGTTACCAACTCCTGGGCACGGTCACATTTGCCGCGCTGTTCTCGGTGGTATTCCTCCTGGTGTCCATCCCCTTCTCCAACAACGCCTGGTTCCGTCTCGGCAACAGCACCTTCTTCGGCTTCACCGCCCTGTTCGCCCTGCTTTCGCTGTTCATCCTCATCGTTAGCAAGGTCGTCATGTACAAGACTCGGCATCTCTTCCCCATGACTTACTGGGCCTACGCCGCCTGGTGCATCGCCGAAATCGTCCTCATCACCGTCCTGTACACGGTGTTCACGGTCACCATCGCCCAGCCGGAGGACCAGAGCGGCGTGGTCATCTTCCTCCACGCCCTCGTGTACGCCTTCGTGTGCCTGGGCATCCCCTACCTCGTCGCGGGAATGTTCTTCACCATCATCGACCAGAACCGCACCATCCGGCTGATGAACATGCGGGACGTCGTCACCGAAGAATCCACCGACGAGGCCCCCTCCGACCAGAAATTCACCCTGTTCGACAACAACGGCGTCCTCAAACTCTCCGTCTCCAGCGCGAACCTCTACTACGTGGAATCCGACGACAACTATATAAAGGTCTGGTACGACGACAACAAGGGAGAACTCCAGACCTACATGCTCCGCTGCCGCCTGAAGACGGTGGAAGAGAGTTTCTCAGGCTCGGACCTCATCCGCTGCCACCGGAAGTTCATCGTGAACATGGGCAAGGTCAAGGTCCTGCAGAAGGTGGGCGCGACCTACGAACTCACCCTGGACAACGAGGCCATCGCCCCGATTCCGGTCACGAAGACCTACATCGAGAACGTACTGGAACGGTTCAAGGAAAAGGATTGAGATTCTTCCGTCGGTCTCCGACCCCCTCAGAATGACTTTTTTACTCGTGCGTGGCGAAACGCTGCTCCGCGAGTCGCTCCCACTTGGTGCCGGGGCGGCCGTAGTTCGCGTAGGGGTAGATGGAGATGCCGCCGCGCGGGGTGAAGAAACCGGTGACCTCGATGTACTTCGGGTCCATCAGTTTGACGAGGTCCTTCAGGATGGTGTTCACGCAGTCCTCGTGGAAACCGCCGTGGCTGCGGAAACTGAACAGATACAGTTTCAGGGACTTGGACTCCACCATCCGGCGGTCCGGGACATAGGAGATGCGGATCTCCGCGAAGTCCGGCTGGCCGGTGATGGGGCACAGGGTGGTGAACTCCGGGCAGTTGAAACGCACCCAGTAGTCGTTGTCGGGATGCTGGTTCTCGAAGGTTTCGAGAACGGAGGGGTCGTAATGCTGGCTGTAAACGGTCTTGCCGCCCAGCGCTTTCAGTCCTTCGTCTTTCCGGTCCATATCATTCCTCCTCACCGGCTTCCTTCAGGCGTTCTGCGTTCTCCGCGATCTGGAGTTGGTCGATGCACTCCTGGATGTCACCGTCCATGAAGACGGGCAGGTTGTACATGCTCCAGCCGATGCGGTGGTCCGTCACGCGGCCCTGGGGATAGTTATAGGTACGGATCTTCGCGGAACGGTCGCCGGTGGATACCATGGTCTTGCGCTTCGCGGCGATGCCGTCCAGGTATTTCTGATGCTCGAGATTGTACAGACGGGTGCGGAGTTCCTCCATCGCGCGGTCCAGGTTCTTGAGTTGGGAGCGCTCCTCCTGGCACTGGACCACGAGGCCGGAAGGGATGTGGGTCAGACGCACGGCGGAATAGGTGGTGTTCACGCCCTGGCCGCCCGGTCCGGAGGCACAGAAGAGATCCTTGCGGATATCGGCCGGATTCAGTTCCACGTCGAACTCGCCGGCTTCCGGGAACACGGCCACGGAAGCGGCCGATGTCTGGATGCGGCCCTGGGTTTCCGTCTGCGGGACACGCTGGACGCGGTGCACGCCGGATTCATACTTCATCACGCCGTACACGCCATCCTGGCTGGAAGAGAGTTTGAACACGATCTGCTTGAAGCCGCCGGCCGTGCCGGGAGCCTGGTCGGTGACCTCCAGTTTCCAGCCCCGGCGCTCGGCAAAGTGCTGGTACATCCGGAACAGGTCGCCGGCGAAGATCGCGGCCTCGTCACCACCGGTGCCGCCGCGGATTTCCACCATCGCGTTCTTGGAATCGTCCGGATCGGCAGGGATGAGGAGCAGTTTGATGTTCTGCTCCATCTCGGGGAGTTTCGGTTCGATCTCCGCGACCTCGTCACGGGCCATCTCCTTCAGGTCCTCGTCCTTCTCGTTCATCAGGATGTCCTTCGCCTGCGCGAGTTCGTCCAGCATCCGCTTGTACTCGAGCCCCGCAGCGATGATGGGCTGCAGTTCCTTGTAGTCCTTGTTCAACTGGACAAACTTCTTCATGTCGGCGATCACTTCCGGATCCGCCAGCGAGGCTTCCAGTTTCCGGTATTTGTCCTGAAGGCTCAATACCTTCTCCAATAATGTATTCTCTGCCATAATCCTGTCAATTCAAACTGCAAAGATACGGAAAAGATTCCGTATTCCCATATCACAGTCCCTTCGCCTTGCCTTCGTCCCAGATGGCGTCCATCTCGGCGAGGGTCATGTCGGCGAGACGGAGGCCGCGCCGGATGGTTTCTTCCTCCATATAGTTGAAACGGCGGCGGAACTTGCTGCAGGCGCCATTGAGGGCGGCTTCCGGGTCGATGCCGTACAGGCGGGAGGCATTGATGACGGCGAAGAGAAGGTCGCCGAACTCTTCCTGCATGTTGGCGGGATCGTTTTCGGTGCAGGCGTCTTCCGCCTCGCCGAGTTCCTCCCTGACCTTCGGCCACACGTCTTCCTTCTGCTCCCAGTCGAAGCCGCAGCCGCGGGCCTTTTCCTGGAGGGACATGGCCTTGAGGACGGCGGGCATGGCGTCGGGGATGCCGGACATCACCCGCTTGTTGCCGTCTTTCTCCTTCGCCTTCACGAGTTCCCAGGTATCGGCGATTTCCTTGGCGGTGGTGGGCTTGCCGGCCTCGGGGCCGAACACGTGCGGATGGCGGAAAACCATCTTGTCGCAGACCTTGTTGATGCTGTCCGCGATGTCGAAGGAACCTTCCTCCTGGCCGATGCGCGCGTAGAAGACCATGTGGTACAGCAGGTCGCCGATCTCCTTTGCTGTCCCCTTCCGGTCGCCCTTGAGGATGGCGTCGCTGAGTTCGTACACCTCTTCCTCGGACAGCGGACGGATGGACTCGAAGGTCTGGGCGGCATTCCAGGGGCACTGTTCCCGGAGCGTATCCATGATGTCCAGCAAACGGCCGAAAGCGGCCACCTTTTCTTCGCGGGTATGCATTTTATTCATAAAATTTTTACAAATATACAAAGAATCTGCCTATATTTGCACGTTTTACGCCATGAAACCCTTAACCTACATATCGGCCGACGAAGCCGTCCGCGGCGTCCGGAGCGGGGATCACATCCACCTCTCGAGCATCGCCAGCGTCCCTCACGTCCTCATCGACGCCCTGTGCCGCAGGGCCGATGCGTTGCGCGACCTCCACTTCCACCATTTCCATACGGAAGGGCCCGCCCCGTACGGGTCCGCGGACTATGAGGGCGTCTTTTTCGACCAGGGTTTCTTCGTGGGACCGAACGTGCGGAAAAGCGTCCAGGAAGGCTACGCGGACTATCTCCCGGCGAACCTGTTCGAGTCCCAGTCGATGTACCGGAGCGGCGCGCTCCCCTGCGACGTCGCCATGGTGCAGGTGTCCGAACCCATCGACGGGATGGTCTCCCTCGGCACGTCCGTGGACTGTTCCATCGCCGCCCTGGAAGTGGCCCGCCTGAAACTGGCGGTCGTCAATCCGCATGTCCCCTTCTCCTACGGCGATCCCATCCCCGTGGAGCGTTTCGACGCCTTTGTCCGGGACGATACCCCGCTTATCACCAAGGACTATGTGGAGCCCACCGCCATCGACCGGCTCATCGGCAGGAACTGCTCGGAACTCGTCCCCGACGGGGCCTGCCTGCAGATGGGCATCGGCTCCCTGCCGAACGCCGTGTGCTCCGAACTCGCGAACCACCGGCACCTCGGCCTGCATACGGAAATGTTCGCCGACGGCGCCCTGGACCTCATCCGGAAGGGTGTCATCGACGGTGCCGCGAAGAAGATCGACACCGGCAAGGTCGTCGCCTCCTTCCTCCTCGGATCGCAGGAAGTGTATGATTTCATCGACCGGAACCCCGCCGTTCTGATGCGGGAAATCGCCTATACGAACGACCCTTGGATCATCGCCAGGAACCCGAACGTCGTGTCCATCAATTCCGCGACGGAGATCGACCTGACGGGCCAGGTGTGCGCCGATTCCATCGGCACCCGCATGTACTCCGGTACCGGCGGCCAACTGGATTTCGTCCGCGGCGCCAAGATGTCGCCCGGCGGCAAGGCCATCATCGCGATGGCGTCCCGCACCGCGAAACTCACCCCCAAGATCGTCCCTACCCTCAAGCCCGGCGCCGGCGTCGTCACGCCCCGTGCCGACGTCCAGTGGGTCGTGACCGAATACGGCGCCGTGAACCTCTACGGCAAGTCCCTCCAGGAGCGGGCCCGCCTCCTGATCTCCGTCGCCCATCCGGACGACCGGGAACAGTTGGACCGAGCCGCATTCGAACGGTTCGGTCCACACTGGAAGTATTAAGGGACGTCCTTACGCCTCCGCCACCCGGAATGCGGCGAGGTCGGAGGCCTTGAAAGCGCGGATGTAAGCGCTCTTTCCCATCACGGTTTCCTCGGCCATCTGCGTCATCACGCGGGCGGACTTCGCGAAGAGGTCCGGCGCCTGCGAGGCATCCCGCTGCAGCAGCAGGGACATCACGATCTCACCGGTCATGTCATACAGGCGACGGGCGAGGAAGTCCAGGACTTCCTGGTCCTCGAAGGCCTTGACGGCCGCGATGCTCGCGTCATAGATGTCGGCGAGGGCAGCGGTACGGGCCCGGAGGGGTTCCATCTCCGCCGATACGGGCTCGGCGAGCAGGCCCCGGATAATCTCCGAATAGGCACCGTTCGTGATGTAGCGGACCGCCGCCACGACCTGGAGTTGGGTGGTCCCTTCATAGATATTGAAGATGCGCGCGTCCCGCATAAGGCGCTGGCACTTATACTCCATGATGAAACCGGAACCGCCGTGGACGGAAACGCAGTCGAAGGCGTTCTGGTTCGCATACTCGGAACTCATGCCCTTGCACAGGGGCGTGAACGCGTCGGCCAGGCGGCTGTATTTCTTCATTTCGGCGCGCTCCTCCCCCGTCAGCGGACGGTCGCGCTGGATGTCCTCCAGGCATTTGAACACGTCCACATGGGCAGCGGTGTGATAGAGCAGGGTGCGGCTGGCGTCGAGTTTCGCCTTCATCCGGCTGAGCATGTCGTACACGCCCGGGAAGTGCTCGATGGTCTGGCCGAACTGGGCGCGTTCCGAGGCATACCGGGCTGCCTCGTTGTACGCTTCCTGGCTCAGGCCGGTGGACTGGGCGCCGATGCCCAGGCGGGCACCGTTCATCAGGGCCATCACATACTTGATCAGGCCCATCCGGGTACTGCCGCACAGTTCCGCACGGGCGTTCTTGTAGGTGAGTTCGCAGGTGGGAGAGCCGTGGATGCCCAGTTTATGCTCGATGTGGCGTACGTCCACGCCGCCCTGCCGCTTGTCATAGATGAACATCGACAGGCCGCGGCCGTCCCGGGTGCCCTCTTCGCTGCGGGCGAGGACGAGGTGGATGTCGGAGTCGCCGTTGGTGATGAACCGCTTCACGCCGTTCAGGAGCCAGCAGCCCTGCTCCTCGCTCCACGTCGCCTTGAGCATCACGCGCTGGAGGTCCGAGCCGGCATCGGGCTCGGTCAGGTCCATGGACATGGTCTCGCCGGCGCAGATGCGCGGGATGTACTTCTGCCGCTGCTCCTCGGAGCCGAACTCATACAGGGTGTCGGCGCAACTCTGCAGGCTCCAGATGTTCTGGAACGAGGCGTCGGCGGCGCTCACCAGTTCAGAACACATGCTGAACAGGATGTTGGGCAGGTTCAGGCCGCCGTACCGGCGCGGCTGTGCGACGCCGGTGAGGCCGGCCTTGCGCATCGCATCCATGTTCTCCACGGTCTTGGAGGCATAGATCATCCGCCCGTTCTCCAGGTGCGGTCCTTCCTGGTCCACGCTCTCCGAGTTCGGGGCGATGATATTGGCGGTGATGTCTCCCACCACTTCCAGCAGGCGCCGGTAGTTTTCGATGCAGTCTTCATAGTTTACGGGAGCGTCCGGATACAGGTCCTTGTCCGCGAATCCCTTTTCCCGAAGTTCCACGATCCGGCGCATCAGGGGATGCTGCAGGTAGAAGGCGATTTCGGGATGGTCGGTATAGTAATTGGCCATGGCTTACTTGCTGTTTTTCTTGTAATATTTGATGAGTTTCGGGACCACTTCCTCCACCGTGCCCACGATCACGTAGTCCGCGATCCGGTTGATGGGGGCATCCGGGTCGGAATTCACGCTGATGATGATGCTGCTGTCCTGCATGCCGGCGATGTGCTGGATCTGGCCGCTGATGCCGCAGGCGATGTACACCTTGGGATGGACGGTCACGCCGGTCTGGCCGATCTGCCGGTCCGCATCGCAGAAACCGGCGTCCACGGCGGCGCGGCTGGCGCCCACTTCCGCGTGGAGGACCTTCGCCAGGTCGAACAGCATCTGGAATCCTTCCTTGGAGCCCATGCCGTAACCGCCGGAAACGACGATGGAAGCCCCCTTGAGGTTGTGCTTCGCCGCTTCCACATGATGGTCGAGCACCCGGACCACGTAGGCCTCCGGGCTCACATAGCGGTCCACCTCGGGATAGACCACTTCCCCACGGGCCTTCCCCGCGTACAGGGCCTTCTGCATGACGCCGGAACGGACGGTCGCCATCTGCGGACGGTGGTCCGGATTCACGATGGTCGCCACGATATTGCCGCCGAAGGCGGGACGGATCTGGTACAGGAGGTTCTTATACGACTTCCCGGTCTTGACATCGTCGAAATCGCCGATCTCGAGTTGCGTGCAGTCGGCGGTAAGGCCGCTGGTGAGGGAAGAGGATACGCGCGGACCCAGGTCACGGCCGATGACGGTCGCGCCCATCAGGCAGATCTGCGGTTTCTCCTCCTTGAAGAGGTTCACGAGGATATCGGTATGGGGAGCGGACGTGTAAGGGAACAGGTCCTTCCCGTCAAATACGAACAGTTTGTCCACCCCGTAAGGGAGGATCTGGGACTCTACGGCACCCTTGATGCCGGTACCGGCCACGACGGCGTGCAGTTCCACGCCCAGTTCGTCCGCGAGTTTGCGGCCCTTGGTCAGGAGTTCCTGGGAGACCTCGGCCACGACCGTGCCCTCGATCTCGCAATAAACGAATACGTTATCCATAGTCTTAGCCGATAATCTTTTCACTGATGAGTTCCCGGACCAGGCCTTCCACATCCGCGTCGGACGCCGTGAGGGTCTTGCTTTCCTTGGCCTGGAAGACGATGTTCTGCACCGACTTCACGCGGGTCGGAGAGCCGGCGAAGCCGCACTGGGACGGGTCCCCGTCCACATCGGCCACCGTCCACTGGGTGAGGTTCAGGTAGGGCCGCTCCGCATACAGGTCGGCGTGGGGATCGTTCTCCGGACGCTCGGAAGGGCAGGTGGCCCACTTGTATTGCATGACGAGCCGCACGTTCTGCGGGCGGCAGGGTGCCGCCGTACCGTTCACGGTGACGACGAGGGGAAGCGGCGCTTCGACCGTTTCGACGCCGCCGTCGATGGAGCGGAGGATGGTCGCTTTGCCGTCCTTTACATCCAGGATTTCCTGGGCATAGGTAACTTGTGTCATGCCCAGTTTCTCGGCCACCTGGGGGCCCACCTGGGCCGTGTCCCCGTCGATGGCCTGGCGGCCGCCGATGACAAGGTCCACCCCGCCGATCTTCCGGATGGCGGTGGCCAGGGCATAGGAAGTGGCGAGCGTGTCGGCGCCGGCGAAGAGCCGGTCGGTGAGGAGGTAGCCGGTATCGGCACCGCGATAGAGGCCCTGGCGGATGATCTCGCCCGCCCGGGGCGGGCCCATCGTCAGGATGGCTACGGTTGAGCCCGGGTTCTTCTCTTTCAGGCGGAGGGCCTGTTCCAGGGCGTTCAGGTCGTCGGGATTGAAGATGGCGGGCAGGGCGGCGCGGTTCACGGTCCCTTCGGCCGTCATGGCGTCTTTGCCCACGTTGCGAGTGTCCGGGACTTGTTTGGCCAGGACAACGATTTTCAAAGTCATGTCAGGATTCGGGTTTCAGTACAGTTTTGGAAGGAGGGGAACCTCTATTTGATGAGGTTCCCCAGGATGCTCCGGGTGAGTTCCCGGGTAATGGTGTTGGTCGCAGACTTGGTGGCCTTCTGGACCGCCTTCTTGGTCGTGGACGTACCGCTCTTCTTCTTGGTGCCGGTCACGGAATCGGCCACGGAAGCGGCGACGACGCCGGTCACGGCGGTGATCACGGACTTCAGGACCTTGGAGGCGATGCTGTTCTTCTTTTTCTTGGCCTGTTCCTTCTCGGCCTTCGCCTGCTCCTTCTCGAGCTTGGCCTGTTCCTTGGCCTCGAGGGCGGCCTGTTTCTCGGCCTCCTTCTGCGCCTCGAGTTCGGCCTTCTGGCGTTCGGCCTCGGCGGTGGCGGCGACAAGGATCTCATAGGCGCTCTCACGGTCGTCGACCTTGTCGTAACGGCCCCAGAGGCGGGACTGCTTGATGATCAGGGCGCGCTGGTCCTCGGTGATGGCACCGATCTGGCTCAGCGGGAAGAGGATCTTCGCCCGCTCGACCACCGACGGGGCGCCCTTCTCGTCCAGGAAGGAGACGAGGGCTTCGCCGGTTTCCAGCTGGAGGATGGCTTCGTAGGTGTCGAAGGCGGGGTTCGCCCGGAAGGTTTCCGCGGCGACCTTGACGGCCTTCTGGTCCTTGGGGGTATAGGCACGGAGGGCGTGCTGGACCCGGTTGCCGAGCTGGCCGAGGATGTTCTCGGGGATGTCGGTCGGGCTCTGGGTGACGAAGTAGATGCCCACGCCCTTGGAACGGATGAGGCGGATGACCTGCTCGATCTTGGAGGTCAGGGCCTTGGAGGTGTCCTCGAAGAGCATATGGGCCTCGTCGAAGAAGAAGACGAGCTTGGGAAGGTCCATGTCGCCGACCTCCGGGAGGGTGCTGTACAGCTCGGACAGCAGCCAGAGGAGGAAGGTGGAATAGAGCTTGGGCTTAAGCATGAGCTTGTCCGCGGCCAGGACGTTCATCACGCCCTTCCCGCCCTCGCACTGGAGGAGGTCGAAGATGTCGAAGGAAGGACGGCCGAAGAACAGGTCGGCGCCCTGGTTCTCGAGGCCCAGGAGGGCGCGCTGGATGGCGCCGATGGAGGCCGTGGACACATTGCCGTACTGGGTGGTGAATTCCGCCGCGTTCTGGCCCACGAAATTGAGCATGGCGCGGAGGTCCTTCAGGTCGTCCAGCAGGAGGCCGTTGTCGTCGGCGATCTTGAAGACGATGTTCAGGACGCCGGTCTGCGTCTCGTTCAGCTCCATCAGGAGGCCCAGCAGGTCCGGGCCCATGTTGGAGATGG
>JAEEGJ010011932.1_pt1 | contig 21764 bp, 16 predicted proteins | sample 8958761 | NCBI WGS metagenome assembly JAEEGJ01 (sample SAMN16246546, study PRJNA631951) | gut metagenome | biome: gut microbiome; feature: rumen; material: RS-attached | host: Bos | place: Iran: Karaj | collected 2018-10
CCGTGACCGGGTATGCATCTGCCGTAGTCCTTAATGTCTTTGTTACGCTTGATGGCCGATGCCGCAAGGTCTCCCACCTGGGCGATAATACCGCCGATGGCTGCCATTGCACAAAGAAACCACTTAACATCGGGCATAAAGAAATTACCGAATACGTAAGCAATAATGCCTGCTCCGATAACACCGCCCACAACGCCTTCGATGGATTTCTTGGGGCTTAATTTGGGAAGGAATTTATGATTGCCTATAGTCTTGCCCGTAAGCATGCCCACGCAGTATGCGCAGGTGTCATATCCCCATGAAGAAATAATAATCATCCATACGATAAGATGTCCGTCCTCAAGGTGTCTGGTAAGATATACAAAAGAAAGCATTACGGGTGCATACGCAAAAGAAAATACCGCCGCCATAATGTCCTCAACCCTGTATTTGGGAAACGTGAACACATAAAGGCACAAAAACGCTATAACCGTAAAGGCCGCCGCCATGCACAAAAGCAGCAGATCCTGAGTGAATGCAAGAAGCAGATAAAACGCAACTATACACACAAACCCAAGATTCATAATGTGGCTGTTCTCATGCACTTTTTTAATGCCCAGTGCTTTGCTAAGCTCATAAAAAGCGGTAAGAGACAGCAAAAGAAGGACTCCCGCAAGGTAATACCCTCCGAATACCAGCACAAATACCGCTATACCCAGTAATACAATACCGCTTAACAATCTTTTTACAAACATAACTGACTATCTCTCCGATTAAAGGTTCTTGGTCTGTTCCTCTGTTTTGCCGAACTTTCTGGTACGTCCCGAATAGCTTTCGCAGGCTTTGATAAGTTCTGCCTTGTTAAAATCGGGCCAGGGAACATCGGTCACGTAAATCTCCGAATAGGAAATCTGCCAAAGAAGGAAATTGGAAATTCTTAACTCTCCGCAGGTCCTGATAAGCAAATCGGGGTCCTTAATATCTCTGGTATCAAGGTGAGCCGCTATCATCTCTTCCGTAATGTCGGAGGGCTCAATCTCACCTGCCTTGACTTCCTCGGCAATTTTGGTAACCGCACGTCTTATTTCGTCACGGCTGCCGTAATTGATGGCGATGGTAAACTTAAGGCCGGTGTTATTCTCGGTGCCCTTTTCAAGGTCTTCGATACTCTTGCGAATGTCGTCCGCGAGGCGGGACTTGTCGCCGATTACCTGTACCTTCATGTTGTTCTTGGAAGCACGCTTAAGACTGTTCTTCATGTAGTTACGAAGAAGCTTCATAAGAGCTTCCACTTCATCGTCGGGCCTGTTCCAGTTCTCTGTGGAAAAAGCATAAACCGTAAGGTACTCGATACCAAGGTTCCATGCGTCTTCACAGATATCCTCAACAACCTTGGCTCCCTGAATATGTCCGTAGGTACGGGGCATACCCTTGGCCTTGGCCCATCTGCCGTTTCCATCAAGTATTATAGCTACTGATTTGGGTATATTCATTAAGATTCACCTATTTTTTATAAAAAATTAACTAAGGCAGGAGACACGTTCCTCTCCTGCCTCGTATTTTAATAATCAAACCTTCAAAACGTCCTTGCTCTTTTCTTCAACAGCTGCGTCAACGTCCTTAATGAACTTGTCGGTAGCCTTCTGAAGTTCGTCTTCAAGTTTCTTGATTTCGTCTTCGGAAATCTCGGTCTTTTGAAGTTTCTTGAATGCGTCGTTACCGTCACGTCTGATGTTTCTGATGGCAACCTTGGCTTCTTCGCCTTTCTTCTTGACTTCCTTAACAAGGTCCTTACGTCTCTCCTCTGTAAGTTCGGGGAAAACAAGACGGATAACGGAACCGTCGTTGGAAGGAGTAATACCTACATCGGAAGCCATAATAGCCTTCTCGATGTTCTTAATAAGGGATTTTTCCCAGGGAGCAATCTGAATAATGCGGGGTTCGGGAACGGTAATGTTACCTACCTGCTGAATGGGGGTAGGAGTTCCGTAGTAATCCACGCGAATCTTGTCAAGAACGTGGGGATTGGCACGTCCCGCTCTGATAGTGGCAAGTTCCGACTCCATAAAGTCGAATGCCTTCTGCATTTTCTCGTTGTAAGATTTAACTCTCTCGTCCATATGTACCCTCCTATGCGGTAACCTTTGTGCCGTTGAATTTGCCGGACAAAGCATTTACTATACTGTTTTCTTCGTTCAAATCAAATACCATGAAAGGTACTTTATTTTCAAGTGCAAGTGCGCTTGCGGTGGTGTCCACAACCTTTAAGCCGCGCTTAACAAGTTCCTCAAGGGAAATCTCGTCAAATTTTTTGGCATTGGGGTTTTTCGCAGGATCGTCATCATAAACTCCGTCGATGGATTTGGCAAGCAATACCGCATCCGCTTCGATTTCAACAGCCTTAAGTACGATACCCATATCTGTGGAAAAATAAGGATGTCCGGTACCGCCGGCAAAGAACACAACCTTATGCTCCTTAAGAGCCTTCAAAGCATCGTCTTTGCTAAACTGTCTTGTAAAGGTGGAGCAGATAAAGGGAGTCATAATCTCCGTATCCATTCCTTCGCTTCTGAAGATTTCGGAAACGTAAAGGCAGTTCATTACAGTTGCAAGCATACCGATCTGGTCGGCCTTTACTCTGTCGATTCTTTCGCTGGTACGTCCTCTCCAGAAATTGCCTCCGCCTATTACGATGGCTACTTCATTCTTACCGCTGATTTCTTTAACCTGTCTTGCGACGCCTCTTACGGTTTCCTCGTCAAAACCGGTTTTTTTGTCTCCGGCCAAAGCTTCACCGCTTAATTTGAGTATTATGCGCATATACTGACTTCTCTCCTATTACTTTTTATTCTTCTTGAATTCGTCAAAGAAGGATGTGGGGCTGACATCTGCGTAGCACTGTGAGCAGATACCTTCGATAACCGCACCATTGTTAATCTGTACGGATTTACTCTTGATGTTGCCCATTACGATGGCTGATGTGTCAAGAACAACGGGGCCCTTAACATCGATATCACCCTTAACCGCACCTGCGATAACTGCGCTGGTGGCAAAGATGTTACCGATAATAACCGTGCTCTGTCCTACCTTAACGGAGCCTGTGGAATTAACTTCGCCCATAATCTTGGCGTTCTCGGCGTAAATCTCGGATGCCTTGGAATCGCCTTCGATGGAACCTAAAATATTGAGCTTGCCGCTGATGGTAATGTTACCCTTAACGGAACCAAGCAAATCTACTGAACCTGCGGAAGTGATGTCACCCGTAATGTCCATTCCCGCCGTGATGGTAGCGGTCTCATCGGAAAACTTGGGTGCAGGCTTTCTGTCTGCAGCGGGTTCCTCGGAAACCTTTGAAACCGTTTCATCGATATTGTCCAAAAGAGCCTCCATATCAAGCTTGGTTTCTTCCTCCTTAACTGCTTCGGAAGCTTCGCCGGCTTCGGGAGTAAGCTCCGTTACCGCCTGATTAAGGTCTTCCTTTAAATCTGAAAAAAATCCCATTTTATTATCCTCCCGTATATCTTTAATTATCTTCTTTAACCGATAAAAACTGTATCGGATCGGTTTCTCTTGTGATGGGAAGCAAAACCGCGTCATCCATAGCCTGAATGTACTCTATGACTGCGGGAAGGGCTTCCACCGTGGTAGTCTTGGAGCCAAGGTCATGGAACAACACTATGGACTCCGTATGCTTGCCTATCTCTCTCGTAACATTGTTAATGATGGCGTCCCTTGACACGCCTCCGGCCGTAGCATCTCTGGATGAGACGTTCCAGTCAAAGAAAACTATGCCGTCTTCCCTGAGTGCATCCGCAAATTCATGCATGTCCACTGCCGAAGCCCGATTGGTGCTGCCACCCGGAAATCTGTATATGTCCGATTCCGTACCCGTTACAAGATACAGGAAATTTCTAAGCCTTGTCGTATCCTCCATAAAGGCATCCCTGTCAGAGTACAGGTCCGAATAAACATGGGTACAGGAATGCATTCCGAGAGAATGTCCCTCATCAACGATTCTTCTGTAAAGCCTTTCGAAATTACGTCCCTCGTGCTGAACCACAAAGAAAGTGGCCTTCACGTCATACTCTTTTAAAATATCGAGTATGGCATCCGTATTGGAACTGGGGCCGTCGTCGAAAGTCAAATAAATCTTCCTGTAGCCTTCGTAGAGCTCTTCATCACTTAAAGAGAGATTCTTTATGTCATCGTCCGTAAGATTCTCGCGCCTGACTGTCGGAGTGACATCCGAAACAGGGGCATCGTCGGTTAAAGCTTCCGGTATCTGTTCTTCGAAAAATTCGGCCTCGCTGCCCAACTCAAGATAATAGTTAAGTTCCTCGGTCTTCTCCTTAAGAGCCGCCTTGTAATGCGCCCTTGAGATGCCAAAGAAAATGCACAAAACCGTGGGAAGAATCGTCACCGTCAAGAAGGTTCCGACTATAATCTTCTTAAGACGTTTAACTCTTTTCTGCCTTTTGGGGGATTTAGCGGTCTGATAAGTGTTCTCCACCATATTGTCCCCTTGAATAGATTCTTGAAGGTGCGAAAGTACACACCAGAATTATTGTATCACATAGGCATGAGTTTTAAAACATTTTTCATCGTCTGTAAGCTTTAAATTCCAAAGTCTCTCCCGAATAAAGCATAAGCTCCGTATCTCCGTTATCAAGAGAGAATCCGTCGGGAAGTTCAACCCTTATGTCTCTTCTGCCCTGAGAGTCCATTTTAACATAAAAGGAATCCCTTGTCTTACTAAGTTCCGAAATTCTCACAACACCTTTAAGTCTTAATCCCTTAACGGTAAGGTTGTCAAAATCGTCTCTCCATACGGGGAAGAAGCTTACTCTGTCCTCTCCCGAGTAGGCTATCATCTCATAAACCGCATTGGTAAGTCCGCAGTTGGCATCCATCTGGAAAAGAAAATGCTCATTGTGCGAGGTAAACAGATTGCCAAGGGTAAATACCGACACAAGGCGGTTGATGGCCTTGTACCAAAGGTCTGCATCCTTTAAGCGTGCGGAAATATTGGCAAGGTGGGCAAGTCCCCATCCGGAGATTGCCTCCACACCGTCAATAAGTCTGAATCTTGCGGCCTTGTGGCAGGCATCCATAAGCGCTTCGTCGCCGGACTCCAAAGCCTCATATCCCGGGAATACCATATAAAGGTGGGATGAGTGTCTGTGGTGATAATCATCCTTAAGTTCTGCGGGAATCCATTCTTTTAAGGCTCCGTCTTCGTTGACGGCGTAGTCGGGAAGCTTGGAAAGTTCTTTCTTCCACTGTGAAAGGTTTTCTTTTTCAATATCAAGGATTTCGCAGGCTTTTATTAAGTTCGTATAGACTTCTTTGGCTACGGATACGTCCATGGTAGCGTTAATTGCTACGGGAGAATCGCTTCCCAGAGGTGTGTTCTCGGGGGAATAGGAAGGCGCAAATACGTAGTGGCCCTTGTCATCCTCCACCAGGAAATCTTCATAAAACAGCACCACTTCTTTCCAGTACTTAACGCCCCTTAAAAGAACGTTTTCATCACCGGTATAGTCGTAGTATCTCATGTATTCGCTTGAAAGCCAGCCCGCTCCCGCAGTCCATGTAAGCATGGGCCACTGGTGGCAGTAATGTCTGTGATAGCCGTCGGTGGTAACTCTCGGTGCGGAGAATATTCCTCTGCAGCCGTAGTATTTTTCCGCATTCAATCTAAAGTCCTCGGTATAGGACTCAAGCCATTCAAAATAAACTCTCGAGAAGCCGTTTAAGCCGCCGGGAAGCACGGGCCACATCATCATCTGGATGTTCTCGTCAAGGGTGTAATCCGAGCTCCAGGGGGGATTTACAAGGCCGTTCCAGACTCCCTGAAGGTTGGGAGGGAGCTTGCCGAAGCTTGCAATATCCATGTAACGTCCCATGTCGCACATTCTCTCAAGAAGAAGGGGCGAAAGGGTATCTGCGGTACACATGTCGCGAAGCTGCTCGTTGGTATATTCTTCCGTGGCATCGCTAAAGTCCACGGTAACTTTCTCAAACAAATCCTTGTGAATCACCACGTGTTCTTTGAACAGGGCTTCGTAGTCGGGAGTCATATCCCTTAAAATCTTTAAAAGCTTAACCTTCTCCGCTTCCATGCGAAGGCGCCAGGGCGCAAGGGTATAAAAAACAAGCACGTAATTGGCCTTGGTAACCTTAAAGGTGTTGTCGGAAGTAGCCTCGCATACGCCGTCGGTAATCACTCTTGCCGCAGCCACATAGCCCGATTCTTCCTCGGAATGGAATGCTTCGCATACCAGGTATTCGCCGTCGGCCACCATGGAAATGCTCTCGATGTGATGAGCGTCTTTAAAGGGTGCCATGGAAACCTCAAGGCTTAAAGGATTGCCTTCTTTTCGAATCTCCGTAGCCATGATGTCGCGGCTTCTTGATACAAAACTCTTTCTGGTAATATTTTCACCGTTATAGGAAAAAGAAACCGTAGCTTCGCCCGTTCTGAAATCAAGCTTCTGAACATAATCCGACACCGTACCCTCTTCCATGTCAAAATGAAGCTTCTGGGCAGTCTCGAAAGGATTGGTCCAGACTATGGTCTCGTAAGGAGCTCCGTCTTTCTCAAGGCCCCTTGAATAATATTCAAAAGCCTCACGGTACTTGCCCTCAAACAAAAGCTTACGCATGCCTTCCACATAAGGCTTACCGTTGTAAGGATGGCTCTCCGCATTCTCGGGCATGGGCAAAAAAAGCTCTTCGTGATTGGTAATTATCGTCTCGTGAAGAGGCTCTCCGAACACAAGTCCGCCGATGGTGCCGTTACCTATAGGCAGCGCCTCGTCCCATGAGGAAGCGGCGCATTCTCTCTTAAGTCCTTTAAATTTCATAATATAACCCTCTCAATTTTTTTATTGCCTCTTAAGGCTCTCCTGATGCTCTCTTGAAATCGAAAAAATAGCGTCGTAAAGTTTGTACACGGATTCTTTGTAAACCTCCGGAACATCCTCTGTCAGACGCTTTTTGACTTCTTCTTCTCTTTTTACATTCAAAACAGGTAAGCCGGCTTCTTTCTTTAAAGAGCCAATCTTACCTGCTGTTTCCATTCTTTTTATGAAGAGCTTAACCAGCTTATCGTCTATTTCGTTAATGTCTTTGCGGTAAGCGGAAAGCTTTGTTTCTGTGTCGCTCATAAAAACCCCTTAATAATAATCAAATATTCTATATTTGATTATATACCTTTTGCCTTCTGAGTTGCAAAGAAATTATCAATTGCTTCCACAATTTGTGAAGGCTTCATGGATTTTAAGAGGTAACCCTGGGGTTTTAAGCTTAAAACTTTGGCGACGCTTTCTTTGTCACCTTTGGCAGTTAGGAATATTACGGGGATGTTTTCTGTCTTAATCTCCGAGCGAATCATCTGAAGCATCTGGGGGCCGGAGCATACGGGCATTTCGTAGTCGAGCAAAATAAGGTCGGGCTCGTTAACCGCAAGAAAGGCTATTGCGCTGGTGGCGGAGTTAGTCATGGATATGCGGTATTTGCCCTCCAGCCAGCCTTTTATGGTCCTAAGCATGGTGCCTGAATCGTCCACCAGAAGTATGTGCTTTCTGCTTTCGAGAGATTCTTTGTTCTCAACTGCGTAGAGAAGGGTGTCCGCGATTTCTTTGACGTTTATGGGGCGCTCAAAACGGCCGCCGAGGCATTCGGAAGGGAATATGTCCTCTATGACCTGAAGTTCTTCCGCGTAGCCTGCCAGGAACACTTTCTTTTCCTCTTCCACGCATATGTCCCGCACATATATAAGAGCTTCTTTTTCCTGGATGGTACGCTCGTCCGCGTAGATAAAGAAAAAGTCCGGCTTGTCCGTAAGTCTGCTTATGTCGGTTACGTCAAGCTTGCAAAAAAGGCATTCAAAGCCCGGTTCCTTTAAGCCGTCCTTAAGCGAATTTACAATGAATGAATTTGTCTCCCCAATAAACAAAACTCGTTTTTCCATGGAAAAAAACCTCTTTTCCTATTCTTTAAGCAATTCTATTATTGCATCCCTGTCGACCTGTGCGACAAGAGTTTTAAGCTTTGAGTACTTATCTTTAAAGTCCTCGGGCATTCGGTACTTCTTTAATTCTTTCATGACAAAGTCCACGGAATCAAAGTCAAAAACTTCCGCAAATTCCTTAAGACTTCTTACGGCGTCTTTAAGGCTTTCGTCGTCAATCGGTTCTTTTTCCGTACCGTCGTCCTCGGCTTTTTCTATTTCTTCCGCAATGTTTCTGTACAGTCTTACCAGTTCGCCGGTGGCATTTTTAATGCACACCAGGTCGTTTGCGTTGCCGGCATCTTCCAGCGCTTCCGCAAGTTTTGAAAGTTTTTTGTAACCTATTATGCGGGCGGCGGATTTAAGCGCGTGAACTTCGATGGTGTAGTTTCTGATGTCTTCTCTTTCAAGAAGCATCTCTATATCGTCAGCCTTGCTTGAAGCACTGCCTGCAAAGTCGGTTATAACCTTTTTGTATATTTCTTCGGAGCCTGCGTTTTTAATGCCGTCGGTTACGGAAAGATCCTTGACAGTGCCGAGTTTCTTAAGGAATACGTCGTCCGTTTCGGCAGGTTCTTCTATGGCCGGTGCCGGAGCGACAGGTTCTTTTACGGATGTCGGTGCGGGTGCGGGCTCTTCTTTTGCCTTCGAAGCGACGGTTGCAGGTGTGCCTGTTTCTTCCGTTATTCCTCTCTCCTGCATATCCTTTTTACGAAGTCTCGCAATGGCGTCCTCGCGCTTGCCCACGGGGGTTTTGTCTATGACTTCCTGCTTGACCATGAAGCGGAATTCCGAGCCCTGAGTGAATTTACTCTCTACTCTTAATTCCGAATCCATCTTTTCAAGAAGGGTTTTGGACATGCACATGGCAAGGCTGCCGCCTTCAAGCAGCGCTTCCTCGGCGGTTTTGTTCTTGGAAAAGAACTTTTCGAGGTCCTCCTCTTTTATGCCGCGGCCCGTGTCCTGGACGGAAATGTTTAAAAGAATTTCTTTGTCCGATACTTCCACAAAGCCCACCGTCAGGGTAACCGTTCCCTCGTCGGTGTATTTTAAGGCATTGGCTATAAGCTTTAATACAATAAGCTCTATATGGTTCTCATCACCCATCAGTATGGCGGGAATGTCGTTGTTAATGTCAAAGTTTAGCTTAATGCCCTTTTCATCCGCCACTTTAATGCCCAGGTTTTCGATATCACAGAGCATTATGCCTATGTCGTAGGGTGCATTCTTTATTTCAAGCTTATCAAGCCCCAGTCTGGAGGCTATGCAAAGGTCGTTAACGTAGGTATGCATAGCGCCCATTACTCCGCCGAGTTTTGCCGCGCTCTCGATAATGTTCATTTCCGTGGAATCTCTGAAAATCTTATCGCTTAAGCCCATAATGGCACTTAAGGGTATGTCGATATCGTAAGAAAGTTCCTCTATGTAGCTGTTTTTTAAGTAGTCCTTTTTTCTTTCGTTCCTGGCTACTTCCGTTATTTCGCCTATGGCGTTTTTAAAGATTGAGTTTTCTTTGTCCCTGTGGCTTAAAATAGCTTTTTTAAGGGATTTGCAAAGACTGTACACTATAAGGACTTCCAGAAGCGCAGCCAAAAAACATACTGCGAAAAAGCCCCTCTTGTCCACCGCATAAAGGGTAAAAGCAGTAAGTGCCAGAACCGCAAGTATTACTAAAACATGGGTAATGCCGAGATTTCTGATTTTTTTGAAGTTCTCAAGATTGGACTTGTCTATCTCTTCATGAAGCTTTGTCTGACAGTCCTCGTCAATTCTTCCGATTTCTTTTGTGAAGTATTCACTCTGATTCATCAACAATTCCCTTAAACACAATAAATCCCCCAAACATAATCATTATAAGTTGCAGTCATTAACCTATAAATATAAAGCCGGGGCGCTTTCGCGTCCCGGCCGGGTAATTAAAGTATTTATCTTGTGCCCTTGTCGTAAGGAATACCTTCGGCTTTGGGTGCACGTGAATGTTTGGATGTAAGAATCAGCACTATCATGGTAACAACATAAGGGAGCATAAGGTAAATATACTCGCTTGAGTTAACGTTCTTGAAGCTTGGCAGGAACGGAATGCTGTCACTGTAGGAACCGATAATCTTAAAGAGTGCAAAGAACAAGGATGCACCAAGGATGGTGAAAGGCTTCCAGTTACCGAAAATCATAACGGCCAAAGCAAGGAAACCGTAACCTGCTACGGATGACTGGAATCCGCTTCCGGCTGCAACCGTAAATGCAAGACCGCCGATACCGCCGAGGCATCCGGAAATGATAACGCCTGCGTATCTCATCTTGAATACGTTGATGCCTACAGAATCCGCTGCCTGAGGATGCTCACCGCAGGAACGAAGTCTTAATCCGAAACGGGTCTTGTACATAAGCACGTATGCACAGATAAAGAGGATTACCGCAACAACGGTTGTAAGGTAAAAGCTCTTAAAGATTAAGTTCTGGAAGAAAGTATCTGCCTTCTCGATTCCGAAATTGTCCTGAGTGATACGTGTCCAGGTGGGAATTAAGATGGTGGTCTGACCCTGTCCCTGAACTGCCCAGGTAAGAACGATGGCGAATGCGGGTGCCAGCATGTTAAGGGCTGTACCGCCGATGGTCTGGTCGGCACGAAGGTTGATGGAGGCAAAAGCAAGAAGCAGTGAGAATACCGCTCCGGAAGCCGCTGCCACCAGGATAGCGATTAACATACCAAGCTGGGGATGAGCCGCGCCGAAGCCTGACTTGTCAAGTCCCACGAGGGTAAGACAGCTGCACAGCGCACCTACTATCATGATACCTTCAAGTGCGATGTTGATAACACCGCTTCGCTCTGAGAACATACCGCCGAGAGCTACCAAAAGAAGGGGTACCGCAAAAAGGATTGTGGCGCCGATAAGATCGGCTAATATTGATGTCCAGCTCATTGCTCGTTCCCTCCTTTCTCTTCAGTGGCCTTCACCGGTTCGGGTGCGGGAGGTTCTTTGGCAGGGCCCTCCGCATTAACATTGCCGGTGTCGGTCTTAATGAACTTACCGAGGATGTTCTTAACAAGAAGTGAGAACGCGCTCAGGTAAATAATAACTGCAATGATGATGTCGATGATTTCCTTGGCATATTCGGGCTGAAGGGCTTCGCCGCCAACCTGAATGTAGGAAATAAACAATGCCGCAAAGATGATACCGATGGGGCTTGATGCACCAAGAAGTGCAACGGGGATACCGTTAAAGCCCATGGAAAGAAGGGACTTAACAATGGTGTACTGAGCGGTACCGCTAAGGTAGTAGATGCCGCCGCCGATACCTGCAAGGGCACCGGAGATTACCATTGAAAGAACGATGTTTCTTTTGGCATTGATACCTGCGTAAATGCTGGCGTCTTTGTTGAAGCCGCAGGCCTTTAATTCGTAACCGAAGGTCATCTTCTCAAGAATGATGAAGATTAAAACTGCTATCAAAACCGCAATGAATATGGAGATATTCATGTAGTTGGAATCAAAGAGTTTGTCAAGGCCCAACTTCGGAATGATGGCCGAAGGATTGGCCGATGCAAGAGCCGCGGTACGGTCTTTGTTGGAAGCGCCCCAGTAATTGGCAAGCATCATGGGCATGTTGTTAAGAAGTAAGTTAACCATGAACAGGCCGAGCCAGTTAAACATGATGGATGTAATAACTTCGTTAACGTTAAAGAGTGCCTTACAGATGCCGGGGATGAAGCCCCAAACCGCTCCGCCTATCATGGCTGCGATAAGGCATACCCACCAGGGTAAATGGAACTGTACGCCTGCCACAAGTGCACAGAACGCACCGACCGTATACTGTCCGGTAGCACCGATGTTGAAAAGGCCTGTCTTAAAGGCAAAGCCTACGGAAAGACCCGTCATAATAAGGGGTGCCGCCTGATACAAAACTTTTGCAAATTTGTCTGAGCTTGAAAGGCCTTTGGTGATGATGCTGCCAAGTCCGCCCAGTGCATATGCGGGGTTGAATACTATCAGCAAAATAAAGCCGATAAGAAGACCCACAAGAATGGATATAACCGAAGCAAGAACGGTTATGAAGCCTTTACTCTTGAAATACTGTTTCATGATTAAGCTTCCTCCTTCCTGTCGGTTTTGCCGTCCTGTCTCTTGGCGCCGGCCATGTAAAGACCAAGCTCCTGAACCGTAACGGTCTTGGGATCGAATTCTCCCACTATTTCGCCTTCATACATAACAAGTATTCTGTCGCTGACATTCATTACTTCGTCAAGTTCAAGAGAAATAAGAAGGACTGCTTTGCCTTCGTCTCTTTCTTTGACTAACTGTTTGTGAATGTATTCTATAGCACCTACATCCAGACCTCTGGTAGGCTGAACTGCCACCAAAAGCTTGGGATCTTTGCTGATTTCGCGGGCGATAATGGCTTTCTGCTGGTTACCGCCTGACATGCTGCGGGCTGTGGTGATGGGACCCTGTCCGCTTCGAACGTCGAACTGCTCGATAAGCTTCTCGGCGTACTCTCTTACCGCCTGCTGCTTAATAAAGCCGTTGTGCTGGAACTGAGGCTCCCAGTACTGCTGAAGCACCATGTTCTGTTCCAAGGAGTAGTCAAGCACAAGTCCGTGTTTGTGTCTGTCCTCGGGAATATGGCTGATACCCATAATGGATTTTTCACGAATGCTGGCATTTGTAATGTCCTTGCCTAGGAGCTCGATACGACCTGCAGACATCTTGGTAAGACCGGTGATACCCTGTACAAACTCGGTCTGGCCGTTGCCTTCGATACCTGCAAGACATACTATCTCGCCTGCGCGAACTTCCAAAGAAACGTCATTGACCGCATTCTTCTTGTGAAGCTTGGAAGGTACGGTAACGTGTTCTGCCTTAAATACCACTTCGCCGGGCTTACAGTCGCATTTGTCTACCTTGAAGTTAACGTTACGGCCTACCATCATCTTGGAAAGTTCTTCTTTGGTGGTGTCGGCAACGTTAACGGTACCGATGTATTTACCCTTACGAAGTACTGTACAACGGTCAGCAACTGCCATGATTTCGTTTAATTTGTGTGTGATAAAAAGAATGGATTTGCCCTCAGCCTTGAAGCCTCTCATGATTTCCATGAGTTCGTCGATTTCCTGAGGAGTCAAAACTGCGGTAGGTTCGTCGAAAATAAGAATTTCATTCTCGCGGTAAAGCATCTTTAAAATCTCTACACGCTGCTGCATACCTACCGATATATCTTCGATAAGGGCATCGGGATCTACCTTAAGCCCGTATTTTTCGCTTAATTCAAGTACTTTCGCACGGGCTTCTTTTTTCTGAAGAAAGCCCATCTTATTGGGCTCAACGCCCAGAATAATATTGTCGAGAACGGAAAAACACTCGACCAACTTAAAATGCTGGTGAACCATACCGATATGAAGCGCATTGGCATCATTGGGGTCGTTAATCTTGACCACTTCACCGTTTTTCTTAATACATCCTTCTTCCGGCTGGTAAAGTCCGAATAAAACGCTCATAAGCGTAGACTTACCTGCGCCGTTCTCCCCCAGCAGAGCATGAACCTCACCTTTTTTAAGCTGCAGGGTGATATTGTCATTGGCTACAATACCGGGAAATCTTTTGGTGATGTTCAGCATCTCAATTACATAATCGCTCATACATACCTCTTCTGGAAAAAAGGAGGATGCCGCCAAACAATGTTGCAACATCCTCCGTGTATTTTACTTAAACCCTGAAAGGATTACTCCTGATAATCAACAGAAATCTTAACATCGGGAGCTGCTTCTGTAGAATTGGAAATAGCAACTTTTCCGCTCTTAACGTCTTCGAATAATGCCTTGTATTCGTCAACGGAGAAGTTCTTAAGGCTCCATGTAGCAGTAGGAAGACCTACACAGTTTTCAACTGCGCCGAGTACGGAAGTCTTTCCGCCAAGGTCTGCGGGCCATGTGCCGCCATTCTTGTAAAGATCGGTAAGTGCCAAAACTACTGAGTTAGCAAGTTCCTTCATAGCTGAAGTAATAATGGTAGCAGATTCTGCGGACTGGTCAACGTCAACGCCGATAACCTTAGCGCCTGCTGCTTCTGCTGCTGCGGTACAGGAAAGGTAGATACCACCGCCACAGGAGAATACTACTTCTGTGCCTGCTGTATACCAACCGGACATCTTGGTCTTGATGTCATCGCTGGGAGCGAATCCGCCACAGTACCAGTACTTCATGGAAACATCGCCTTCTACGCCAAGTTCAACAGCTGCTGCGTTAGCGCCCTGAACGAAGCCGTAGCCGTAACGGATAACTGCGGGAACTGCCATACCGCCAAGGAAACCAAGCTTTCTGTAGCCTTCCTTAACTGCTGCGTAACCTGCAAGATAGCCGGCCTGCTCTTCTTTGTAAAGGATGTTGTGGGTGTTGGCTGCGGTCTTGTAATCGGAGTAGTCTGCATTGTGAGGCTCGCCGTCAAGAAGTAAGAACTGAACGTCAGCGTACTTGTCCTGTACTTCGTAGATAGCATCTTCGAATAAGTAACCGGGGCAAACAACAACCTTAGCGCCCTTGTCAATAGCCTGCTTGATGGTCTCTACACGAGCTTCGGTAGAGTCCTCTGAAGGACGATAGTAGTTGTAAGACTTTTTGTTGTCTTCAGCGTACTTCTTAACGCCTTCCCATGCACCCTGGTTAAAGGACTTGTCATCGATGTTACCAACGTCTGTAACAAGTGCGATTTCATAGGTGCCGTCTGCTTTCTTCTCACCGCAACCGGTGCAAAGAGAAGCAACCATCACTAACGCAAGCATAAGTGATACAATTTTTTTCATTTAAGTGTTCCTCCCACTAAAAAGTTTGACGCATGAACACTTGTCCATGCGTCATGATTATAACATTTTCAAAAAAATATTACAACAATATATTGCGTTCGACCTCAGATTTTTTTACCACATATTGTATCTTTAACGTGTTAAAGTCCACATTCTGTTGTGGTATAAAAGTCGAAAGTATACGAAATCTTGTAATTATCTGTTTTCTTCGACGTAAAGATTAACCCTCTTTTGAATAATCATTATGGTCTCATCCAAAGATTTTTCACCTGCAAAATACGCCGGCATTTCTCCTGCGATTATATCCATAACCGGCCCGTCCAAAGTCTTGGCAACCTCGGCATTCTCTATCATGTCCCTTAATAAAGCCGCATTCTCATCTGTGGCTTTTATTTCGTATAAGACTTCGTCCACCATGATATTGACGCCCTCTTCCCGCAGCTCTGTAAGGCACTTTTCAAAAGTATCTTTGTTTGCCGAAAAAATACTCCACGACGGCATCGGTTCTCTGTCGGCTATAGCCTTGATAAACTCCCATGCTTCTTCTTTGTGCTCGCTTTTAAAATGAATGCCGAAAGAACTGGACGGCAAAAGCACATAACCTTTTACGTTCCGGGTATCCGCTCCGTAAATCCGGAACTTCTTTCCGCAGATTTTCATGTTTAAAAGATAATCCGACGGCATGGAGGCCGTTACTTTTCTGATTATTTCTTTGCCATCTTTCACATTTTCATTGGAAACATTGTCCCACGAGTATTTTTCGGAGTATTCATCGGTCCAGTCGGGAAAAGAAGCCGCAAACTCACAAAGTGCCCTGAATTCTTTGGTGTCAAAATTGTACTTGCCTTCTTTGTCTCCCAAATAAGCACGTATGTCATCCTTCAATAATGCCGCAAAGACCTCATCCCTGTCCCCGTTATTGATAAAAGGTATATCGGGATATTTGCTTCTGGCCTCCGTCATATCGTAAATGGTAAGTTTTTCTTTGTCCCCGAATACTTCCGAATCCGCAAGGTAACAGCTTATTATCGCTCCGGGGGTAAATGTATAAAGCTTCTCTCCTTCTTTTGTGGCATAAATGATGTTCTCGTAGTATTTGCTTAAGTCAAAAGAAGAATCATTCTCCATTACAGGCATCAAATCTTCGAAAAAGCCTTTGGATGAATACTTTTTAACATTCTCCGCAGGAAGCATTACCACATCAAATTTTTCATCATCGAGAATATCCTTGTCAAAGGCCGCCAATATGTCTTCTTTTTCCACGTAATCATCCATGTAAGCTCTGACTTTGATTCTGACATCGGGATGGGACTGATTAAATCTGACTATTACGTTTTTAATATCACTGTTAAGATAATAGCAGGCAAATCTTATTACTTTTTGCTCCGGAGCAACCGCCGCATCGTACCTTTTAACCTTCGCGCAGCAGACACCTTCCGAACCGTCGGCAAAAGAGCCGTAATCCTGATAAAGAATATGTAAATCGCCTTCGTCATCCCTGTACACCGATTTGAAAATCTGCGAATTGATATCCACATCTATCAGATTAAAAAGATTTGTAATACAGCCCGTTGCAATATCATAGCTTTTTACGGTTGAATTATTGGTTATCAGTATTTCTCCCGGGCCGCCTTTAAAGACTTCATTGGCTCTCGGAATCTTTTTGATTCCCTCCTCATATTTGCAGGTCTTCGGGTCGAAGGTGCTCATATTGCTGCTTAAAAAATCCACGCTATACAAGAGCCCGTCGTCTCCCTCGCACATTCCTCCTACGTCGATTTTGGCAGCCGTATCGATATATTTAAACTCCTCGTTAAGAGCAACGACTTTTTTGCCAAGCCTTATGTACGTATTCTTTCCGTCACATACAATTCCGCCGCGAGGAACCTCTCCGGAGCCTATCTCGGGGATGTCACTTAACTTCTTTTTCAGTATCACCTTGCCGTCCAAAGAACATTTTCCCAGCCACTTATCGGGATAATTCATGGCAAAAAAAACGTATCCGTCATCACCGCAGGGAGTGATGTCAAAGACGTCCAATTCTTCCTCTTCATCGGTAAAATATACATCTTCTCCCACAATCTCCCCGGTAACCTCATCAAAGCATCTCAGACAGTCCGTGCTGTCCCCGGTTTCCTCATCCATCACCGAAACAATAAAAAAAACTTTGCCGTCCCTTGCAAAAGCAAATCTCGCATATTGAACATCTTCGTCACTTACTCTTATCTCGCTTATGGTCGACAAATAGACTCCGTCGTCCTCTAAAACAAAGGAGCCTGTTTTATCTGCGTCGGCAGAAGCCTTATCATCGACAGAACCACCGTCATGCGAGCATCCCGACACTCCCGACGCCATGATAAGCAATGTCAAAAAAGCGAGTAACGCTTTAATGTGTTTCACAACTCATACCCTCTTATGAACAGTATTATCCTAAACCCAGTGTACTACTCCTTTTCGGCGAGGTACAGATTAACCCTGCTCTGCATTACTTTTATAACATCATCAAGAGATTTTTGCTTAGCAAAATAAGGCTGGATTTCCTCAAAAACGATGTTCCTTACCGTATTGTCCAAGCGTTTTGAAGGGGTTGCATTTTTAATAATATCTTCCAGGAAGACATCGTCGTCCTCGTTCATAAAAAGTACGTACTTCCTGTCTCCCATCGTTATATTCATGCCGTTTTTGGTTCTTATGCGCATCTTCTCCATGTCTTCTTTAAAAGCTTCTTTGGAGGCTCTGAATCCGTATGAATAATCGGGAATCGTCCTAAGGAGGTACTTAATAAGCTCCCAGGCTTCTTCTTTGTGAGTGCTTAACGAACTGATGGAGTACTCGACGGAAGGATCCAGAAAATAACCGTTTCCTTCCGGAGAAGGGCCGCCGTAAAATTTTACATTTTTGCCGATTTCCGACCTGGTCATAAGAAAAGCCTCGCTTCCGTAGTAATTTTTTATGCCCATTAATACGCTGCCGTCCGAAAAACCATCGTACCCTTCGCTTAAATATATACCTTCATCCGGCGTCTTTGGAAAAGAAGCACACAATTCGCAAAGTTCCCTGAATTCTTTTGTGTTGAAATCGTACTCTCCTTCTTTTCCCCCCAGAAAAACCCTGTAATCGTTATCCAATAAAACGCTAAGAAGAATAGTGTCATAATTATAGTCGGCTACAAAGGGAATATCGGGAAATTCGGCTCTTGCCTTCACTATATCCTCAAAAGTAATCTTTTCTTTGTCGCCAAAAACTTCGGTCAATCCCAGAAATCCGTCAACACCGGCCTGAGAAGCTATGCGATACAACGTGTCTCCGTTCCTGTACGCAAAAAGAATATTTTCATAATAGTCGTTTAAGTCAAAAGAAGAGTCCTTCTCAATATATGGCAGAATGTTCTCAAGAAGACCTTTTTCCACATAGCTGTCGATATTGTCATGCCCAAACATTATTACATCAGATTTTTCGCCGTTTAATAAATCTCTGTCAAAGGCTTCGTTCATTTTTTGATAATCCGTATAGTCGTCGGAATAGCTTTTGATTTTTGCCCTGATATTCGGGTGAGATTTATTAAACTCAACCACGGCGTCTCTCACGTCGGGATTGGCATAGAAACATACAAGCTTTATTTCTTCAATTTCAGGCACTGCGCCCTGCTCATATCTCTTTACCGTGGCTTCATATGGCACCGGGGTACTTACCTCAACTATTTGTCCGTCTCCCATATCCTGTGTGCCGTATTCATATTCATTATAAATAATATGAATGTCGCCGTCTTTGCTTCTGAAAACGGTATCAAATATACCGCCGTTTATATTCACATCCAGATAATCGAACAGTTTGGTTACTTCTCCGGTTTTTATATCGTAACTTTTAAGGGAAATATCTGATGATATCAGCAGCTCGCCCTCTCTGCCGGAGAACATTCCGGATGAAGAAGAAACGGAAAATGCATCCTCCGTCAATTTATCCGTCTTTGGATCGTATGTCGATATTTCTCCGTCATAACCAGCGGTAAAATAAAGAATTCCGTCACTTCCGAGACACATTTTTGCATAGTTGTCATCAGACAGAGTTTTTTTGTAATTCAGATTCTCATCAACCGCAATCAGCCTGTCGCTGAAAGGAATATATGTGTTAATACCGTCATTCAGCATACCGCCGGTTATATATGTATCTTCGGTCATATCAATAATGTCCGCAAGATTTTTTATGCCTTTGACCTCTCCGGCCTCAGTAATTCTTGCAATATAATACTCGTGACCGCTTTCGTAAAAAGAACCTGCCAGAATTATATAGCCGTCTTCGGCAAAAGTTGCTTCATTAACATAGTAATTCTCAAGTTCAAGAGATACCTGCAGGTCCTCTTCGCTCTGCTCACCTGAGATTAAATCAATTTTTCTTAAGTAGTCCCTGCTTCTTTCTTCGACTTCGTCATATTTGCTGACCAGGTAGCAACCGTAGCCGTCTTTTTGGCACATAAACCTTGCGTAGCTGCCGTCTTTGCTTTGTTCTTTCTTTTCTATGGTCGCAAGATATACACCATCGTCCTCTTTGACCGATGCCTCCGTACTGAGAGGAGCAGGGTTTTCGGCAGATTCCGGGTCCGCTTCTTTCTGCGAACACCCTGCAATACCCGCCATCAGAAAAACTAATATCGCAAGAAACAGATACTTTTTAATATCCTTCATATACATAGTCCCCCATAAGAACAATTTATTCTACTCTATATGATACTATTTCTTTTCTTCAATGTACAGATTAACTCGCTTTTGCATCACTTTTACCACTTCATCAAAGCTTTTTTCTCCGGTGAAATAAGCCGGCAGTTCTTCACTCACTATATCGCGGACTATGTCGTCGAGTCTGTGACCGAGGGTTGCATGTTCAAGCATGTTTTCTATAACATCGTAGTCGCTCTTGTCCATGAGTATCCTGGTATCCGTGCCGTTGATTCTTACACTGATGTTATCTTTAAACATCATGTAATAATAATCAAGGTCATAAGCCGTAACTTCCTTACTTGCTCTGAATTCGCTTGAGCTGTATTTGTTCTTTGCGTCAAGGAGAATCTTGATAACCTCCCAGGCTTCTTCTTTGTGATTACTCTGTGCGCTGATGGAATATGTTGAGGAAGGCTCCATATAATAACTGTCACCGTCAAGCTTAAGGCCTGTGTAGCTCTTTATTTTACTGCCGTATCTGCTTTTGGTCGTGAGGTATGCCTCAGGGCTCCAGTAATATTCCCGTGCCAGAACTTCCGTACCTTCCGCCAGTTCCTCGAAGCTGTATGCGGGAATAAAGTCGTCATTGGTGGTTGCAGGGAAAGTGGAAGCAAACTCACACAGTTTCTTAAACTCGGGGGTGGTAAAATCATACACTCCTTCTTTGCCGCCAAGGTACATTCTGTAATCTATGTTAAGAAAAGTCAGCGCAGCTCCGAGTCCGTTTGTAACGTAATGTATAAAAGGTGTACCGGGTTTCTCGGCACGCGCCTTCACAACATCATCGAAGGTTATGCTTTCTTTGTCCCCGAATGTGGCTACATTGCCCAACAGGTCAATTATCATGGTGCCGGATACGAGACCGTATAACTTGTCATCTTCTTTTTTCGCAAGAAGGATATTCTCGTAGTAGTTGTTTAAATCAAAAGAAGAATCCTTCTCAATATACGGCAGGAGGTTCTCAAGGAGGCCTTTTTCCGTGTATTTTGAAAGGTCCGGCCGGTCAAACTTGATAATGTCGTACACCACTCCGTTTAACAGGTCCCTGTCATAAGCTTCTACCTGGGCATTGTAGTCTTGAATCTCATCCGAGTAGCATTTAAGTTTAACCTTAAGATTGGGGTGGGACATGTTATATTCGCTGATAGCATCCTTTATGTCGGGGTTGGCGTAGAAGCAGGCCAGCCATATCTCATCCGTTTTGGGAACCGAATCGGCTTCGTAGCGCTTCACCACAGCCTCTCGGGGTACAAGCTTCATCGCACCGGGCACACCGCTTTCATTGTCGGTCAGTAAATCATAATAAAACAGATGAATGTCCCCGCTTTTATCCCTGAGCATTCCGTTGAAGCTTGTGGCATTGATATTTGCATCAAGATAATCAAAAAGTTTTACGATTTCTTTTGTGACTGTATTAAGGCTTTTTAAAGATGTATTGGTAGCAGCAAAAATTTCTCCGTCTCCGCCCTTAAAAAGTGCCCTAGCTGAAGGAATATTGGCTATGGATTCCGTAATTTTATCGGTTATGGGATTGTATACCGAAATATTTCCTTCGAAATTATCGATAAAATACAGACAGCCGTCATCCCCAAGGCACATGCTCATCGGAGTCGAATCGGATATTGTTCTTTTGTAGTTGAGGCCCTCGCCGAGCACCAGAAGCTTCGTATCCGTAGGAAGATATATATTGGTTCCGTCGCTTGCAATGCCGGAATAGAAAGTGGCATCTTCAGGTATCCCCGGAATTTCGGACAAATTCTTTTTATTAAGGACGGTTCCGTCGGCGGAACACTTGTAAAGCCAAAAAATCGACTTATCTTCCTCCCAGTGATTTGAAGTAAAAATAAATGCATCGTCGCCGCAAGGAGCAATCGACGAAATATACACCGGGTCTTCCCCGTCATTTATGGAAAAATCTTCTCTGACCTTTTCACCGGTTTCGGCACTGACGGGCCTGATAAAATCCATGTAATATTGCCTGTTTTCGTCGAATTTGCTGTAAATGTAATATACGATTCCGTTATAGGCGCAGCCGTATCGGATGCTGTCCGATGCCGCATTGTCAACCTCTGTTTTTTCTATTGTGCTTTGGTAAACACCGTCGTCTTTCGCCACAGTCGTGTCAGCCGATGTCACGTTGCCCGCTTTCTTCGAAGTTTCGCTTTCTTTTCCGCATCCATACATACCGGTTGCAAGAAGCAAAAGAACAAGCACCGACAAAACCGATTTCATTCTTTTCATTAGTAGTTACCCTCCTTAATT
>JAEEGJ010011933.1_pt1 | contig 21762 bp, 13 predicted proteins | sample 8958761 | NCBI WGS metagenome assembly JAEEGJ01 (sample SAMN16246546, study PRJNA631951) | gut metagenome | biome: gut microbiome; feature: rumen; material: RS-attached | host: Bos | place: Iran: Karaj | collected 2018-10
AGGCACCAGTATCTTTCTGGCGCATCTATCGTCTGACCATTACGGGTTATGCGCTGAACTATGCCACGCCCGTGGGTGGATTGGGTGGCGAGCCCTATCGCATTATGGAACTGTCGAAGGACATCGACAAGCAACATGCTACTTCGAGTGTCATCCTCTATGCCATGATGCATTTCTTTGCCCATTTCTGGTTCTGGTTTGTCAGTATCTTCATCTATCTGGCATTGGCAGCAGTGGGCGACCTGCCCATCAACACGTTTATTGGCACGGTATTGGGCATCATCGTCGTGTTCTGCCTGTTGGCGTTCTACTTGTTCTCAAAAGGCTATCGCAACGGACTGGTTAAGTATGTGTTGGGATTGGTCAGCAGACTTCCAGGACTGAAACGCTGGACGCTACGTTTCTGGGCACGTCATGCTGAGGCTATTGAGAACATTGACAAGCATATAACCTCGTTGCACGGTCAGGACAAGACGGCTTTCTATAAGAGTCTGGTGCTGGAGTTCTTGTCGCGTGTGGTACAGAGTTCTGAGGTGCTGTTTATGTTGCTGCTTTTTGGCATTGACAACGGTGGTGGCTTCGATGGTATTACAATTACCTATCTGCACTCCATCCTGATAGTGGCCTTTACCACGCTGTTTGCCAACCTGATAGGATTCCTGCCCATGCAGTTGGGTGTTCAGGAGGGTGGCTTCGTACTGTCTATTGCAGCACTGGGCTTGTCGGCTGCATTAGGCATCTTTGTCAGTATCATCTGCCGTGTGCGTGAAATCATCTGGATTATCGTTGGCATCCTATTGATGCGATTAAAATAAGAAAACAAAAAAGAAAAGATAATAGAATTATGGAAAAACAAATGAACTTTCTCGACAGAAACGAGTTTAATTTTGAGCCCAGCCAGAAGGTGGTTGACGCTATTAAGAATTTTGATCCTAAGACGTTGTGCTTCTACACCCGTATCTATGACGAGGGAAAGAAGAGTGTGATTAGTGTGCGTGTAAGTGAAATCTATAATGTACCCGAAGAGCAGGTGTTGCTGACATACGGTGGTGAGGATATGCTGAAGAATGCCATCCACTACTTCCTCAGTATCAATAGCCAGGACGGTGCCAAGGAACCTAACACCAAGATCCTGATTCCTGAGTTCTCATGGTGGTACTATAACCGTGTGGCATCGGAGTGTGGCGGTACCTTCGAGATGTATCCCCTGCACGAGATGGAGGACACCTTCGCATACGATGTTGACGAGGTCATTGAATACACCAACCGTGTACATCCTCGTATGTTGCTGTTGGCTTCGCCCAACAACCCAACGGGAAACGGCCTTACACCTGAAGAGACAGGCCGTATCATGGAGAACATCCCAAGCGATACGATGGTACTGATTGACGAGGCATACGCCAGCTTTATCTCAACGGATACTGCATATATTGCTCCGCTGGTCAATAAGTATTCGAACCTGATCATCTCGCGTACACTCAGCAAGTTCTATGGCTTGCCCGGTCTGCGTTGTGGCTTTGGCTTCATTGGTAAGGGTCACGACCAGTTCCTGAGCTACGTCAACAAGTACTTAGGCTACAACCGCTTCTCAGAGGCTGTGGCTCTGGCTGCTCTTGACAGCGACGAGCATTATCGCCACGTGGCTGACGACATGGAGTGGGGACGCCAGTTGTATAAGAAGGAACTGGGCAACCTGCCTGGTTTCAAGGTTTATAAGAGTGTGGCTAACTTCATCCTCATCAAGTACCCGCTTGAGATTAAGGACAAGTTGATGCAGGCCCTGAAGATACAGGACTACAAGATCAAGTTCATGTCGGACAAGGGTCTGGAGTCGTGCCTCCGCATTACGCTGGGTCGTAAGGAGCAGACGCAGACGGTGGTCGACACCATTTTGCGCTGCGTTGGCAGATGAAAGATGAAAAGTGAGAGATGAGAGATATGATTACTCAACAAGTGAAAAGTAAATGACGCAGGAAGAAAAGACACAATTGGAAGAGCGTATCGTTGACGTGCTGAAAACCGTCTACGATCCAGAGATTCCTGTCAACATCTACGACTTGGGCATGATCTATAAGATTGACGTCCAGGAGGACAGCAGTGTGGAGCTGGATATGACATTCACAGCTCCAAACTGCCCTGCTGCCGACTTTATATTGGAGGATGTTCGTACGAAGGTCGAATCCGTCGATGGCATCAAGGGTGCCACCGTCAACTTGGTCTTCGAACCAGCATGGGACCAGTCGATGATGAGCGAAGAGGCACGCGTCGAACTGGGATTCGACTGATGTAAGATGTATGATGTAAGATGTAAGAAATAATGAAGAACGTCTATTTCCTTAGCGACGCCCACCTTGGCTCACTGGCCATTCCGCACCAGCGCATGCAGGAACGCCGATTGGTGCGCTTCCTCGACAGCATCAAGTCGAAGGCGGCAGCCATCTACCTGTTGGGCGACATGTTCGACTTCTGGTACGAATACAAGTATGTGGTGCCCAAGGGCTTTACGCGTTTCTTGGGTAAGGTGTCGGAACTGACAGATATGGGTGTCGAGGTGCATTATTTTACAGGCAACCACGACATTTGGGCATACGAATATCTGGCCAAGGAGTGTGGCGTCATTCTTCATAAGCAGGCAGAGACCACGGAGATATATGGTCATGAGTTCTTCCTGGCTCATGGCGACGGCATGGGCGACCCTAACAAGTCGTTCAAGTTTATTCGTGCCATCTTCCACAACAAGGTCTGCCAGTGGCTCTTCTCTGCCCTCCATCCGCGTTGGGGCATCAGCTTCGGTCTCACTTGGGCCAAGCACAGCTATATCAGCCATAAGGAGAAAGACGAGCCCGTCTATCTGGGCGAAGACAAGGAACACCTGGTGCTCTTCGCCAAGCAGTACATACAAGAGCATCCCAATATCGACTACTTTATCTTCGGTCACCGCCATATCGAGCTTGACATCAATCTGGCACGCCCCGTCGAGGGTACAGGCCATAAAGCCCGCATGATGATTCTGGGCGACTGGATAACTCAGTTTACCTATGCAGTCTATGATGGGGAACACATGTTCCTTGAAGAATATATAGAAGGCGAGAGCCAGCCGTGACATATAAATGAGAAGGGTGAGAGTTCATGGCTGGCTCTCACCCTTTTTTTTACTGTTATTCTGACATCTGTCTCTTCAGCCACAGCATCTGGCTATAGTTGGTCTCGCTGCTGGTCCAGTGTTCATTGACAGGCGTAATAAGCGATTCCTTTTCTGACGCGATAAGATTCCAGACGATGTAGCTCGTGGTTGGTGGACAGACGTTGTCGTTGTAGCCCCAGGTAAGATAGACGGGACATGTGATACGGCGGGCGAAATTCACGACATCGTAATACGCCAGCGTCGCTACCTTCTCAGGTGTGAGCATACTTTTCAGACGATTGAAATGGGGGTAGCCACCCGCACGATGGTCCAGATAGCCCGCCATATCCGCCAGCGCAGGATGGTTGGCCACACAAGCCGTCACACGCGGGTCGAGACCAGCCGTTACCAGCGACAGGGCACCACCTTGGCTGCCTCCCTGTACGAACACGTTCTTACCATCCCAGTCTGGCAGTGCGCAAAGATAGTCGAGGGCACGGATGCAGGCCACATAGACGTGTTTCATGTAATAGTTGTCACGATTATCCAGACCATTGGTCAGATAACCGTTCTCGTAGTCGAAGGCCGACGTAATCTCCTTAAATTGCTCGTCGGTCATCTCAGGGTTCAGACCGTGAATCTCCATCTCCAGTCGGATGAAGCCGTTCTTGGCATAATAAGTATTGCGCATCGGCTCCTTGATGGTTTTGATGCCTGCACCCGGTGGACAGAGCACGACGGGGTATTTGCCAGCCCTCTTCGGTTTCGTCAGATAGCCATAGATGCTGTGGCGACTGTCAGTCTTCAGCTTCAGCAGATAGCAGTCGAACTCATCAGTCGAATACCTGTCCACCTTTACGCTTTTCACTAACATCTTTTCACCGTTCACCTGTTTCCGTGCCCCTTCGACGTTCGCTTTCCAGAATGCGTCGAAGTCCGACGGGTTCTTAGTATAGGGCTTCAGCTGGTCGGGCGAGAAACCCACCTTCACGTGGTGCTGGTATTTCTTGTCGTCTTTGACGGCAGTCAGTCGCAAATCCAGGAATCCAGGCTGCTTCATGGTTCCCATGTCTATGACGGCTCTGCCATTCTTCAGCGTCACCTTGCCTTTCGATGTGGCAGGCATCATGTCGGGCCCAATCTCGTAGTTCACTTCCACATTCTGTGGCATGCCATAAAGGCTGAAATTCACTTCCACCTTAGCCTTCTCGCCCGTCTTGTAGAGCCAGTCGGCATGGTCAGGTAGCGTTGTCCACAAATAATCGCTGCGATAGGGATAGTTCTCGGCCATTGCAACATGCATGTTCATCGCCATCAAGGCGAGAATGGCCGTCGTGAGTAGTTGTTTTTTCATTGTCTGATAAATTGATGAGTAGTTTGTTTCGGCAGCAAAGTTACGAAAAAAAAACCATACCATGGTGAGTTGCTGCGTTATTTTTAGTGGAAAATACCACCAAAGGCTTGGAAATCCAGATAAAATGAACTATCTTTGCAGCCATCTGAAGTAAACCATAGTGACAACAAAAGCCCAAAAGGAAATGAGAAAGATGTTGTTGATGACCGTTGCCGGGCTGGCAGCAGCAGTAGCAATAGGGGCTACTGTCTGGATCATCATGCAGCCACCACAAAAGCAGGAGGCGAATACCAAGGCGCCTGTTCAGCGCAGCTATGCGAAGATAAGTGGCTTTGACGAGAAACGCTATCCTACGCCAAACTATGACAGGACACGAAAGAACGAGGTGGCCGGTGTCGTGTTGCACCATACAGGAGAGCTGACGGTGGAGGAATCGCTGGACATACTGACCTCGCCAGAAAGAAAGGTCAGTACGCATGTGGTGATAGATACGGACGGCACACGCTATGTGATGGCCGACCCTGACGTGGTAACCTACCATGCAGGACTCTCCATGTTGTTTGGCAGGGAACATTGCAACTATTGCACGATAGGTATCGAGTTTCAGGGTAATACGCTGGTAGCGCCCCTGACAAACGAGCAGATAGCCAGTGCCATAGAGTATTTGATGCCCATCATAGAGACGTATCATATTCCGTTGAACCATATCGTCACACACGAAATGGTAAGGAATGCCTATAGAGCGCAGTATCCGGATAAACGCTGCGACATCAAGGTGGACATCACGCCCCATGAATATGCGCGTTTCATGGGGACGCTATGTAACTATCTTTTAATCAAAGACAAAATCTGCAAGCCAGCATAGCGATTTCTCCTTCGTGGCAGACTTGAAGACGAAGAAGAGGGCATGCTTGCCAGTCAGTCCCGACAGACCGGGCAGGGGAATCGTCAGTTCAATAGGTGTCTGGGTTGGCATGTCGGCCTTCACGTCAATCTTGCCAAGCGTTAAACCGCGTTGCGAAGCCCAGGGACTGTCGGCCATGACTACAATAGTTCCGTCAATACCTTCTGGGATAATCCTCAGTAGCATTCGCACGTTCTTCTTGCCTTGTAGGGCGGTGAAGTTGAAGTATTTGTAACCCACGATGGAGCCGTCTGTGTTGTTGACTACGAAGTTGGTGTTGTTACGAATATCGTAGGGTGCATCGAACTTGTCGCTGTCGCCATAGCCAGAGGCCACATACGAGCCATAGAACGTGTTGTTGGGCCATTCGTGGGTGGCAGGCTTCGGACCCGTGTACCAGCAGGCGATGCCGGCGGAATGGCGCTCCAACGGATTCAGGCCCTCGAGAGCAAAGCCTTCGGAAGTGTATTCACCTTCGCTAATCTCCACCTTGCCACCCTTGCCTTCTTCAACTTTCACCTCGATAGGAGCCACCATAGCCTGACGGGCATATTCATTCGTACCCGTCTGACGATGATAGAACACATACCACCGGCCATGAATCTCGCAGATAGAGCCGTGTGTGTTGCCATCGGGTGTAGCCGAAGCAATGACGTTACCTTGCTCGTCCTTTTCACGAGCACGACCATCGATGATTGTACCGCCGTATGTCCAGGGTCCTAAGGGATTGTCGCTATAGCAGTAGGCAAGGGTATAGTTCGATGAGGGCAGGCCGAACTCACCATCCTCTGTGAAACGACTGTAGATAAAGACATACTTATCCTTGATTTTGCGGATGCTGGAGGCCTCGAAGAACCTGAAACGGCCCTCCTGATAGCGGCCGGGAATCATGTCCTCAACAATCTTCGTGCCAGGTTTTACGGTAGCCATCGTCGTGGGGTCTAACTCGGCAGCGTAGGAGCGCTCAAAGCCCCAGTAGCCATACACGCGCCCGTCGTCATCGACGAAGACGGCTGGGTCGAACTGCAACACACCGTCCACCTTGTTGGGATCGTCCTTGCTCCAGTTGCATACCTCAAACGGTCCGTCCGGTCGCGAACTCTTCGCTATGAGTCCGTTGCGCATGCCCGTCTGGTCGTTGGGGAACAGGTAGTAGGTCTTGTTACCGTTCTTGTCCGTTACCAGCGTCACGTCTGGCGCATACAGTACGTCAGCAGTACCGGCTGAGTCGAAGGACTCACCCTTGGCATTCTTGTCCACCACGAGGATGACCCCGTCGTAGCGCCAGTTGTTGAGGCTGTCAACAGATGCAGACCATACTACCTGGTCGCGACCGCAATATTCCGTCACCAGATTGTCGTGCGAACCATAGACATAGACACGCAGTTTCCCTGGCTGGTCAGGGTCTTCAAAAACATACGGCTCGCCGTCGGGGATATGCTCCCACAAGGGCATATAAGGGTTTCCTACGGTGGTGAGTTCCGTCGTGGCGGTCTCAGCCTTCTGGCTACACGCCACGTTCATCGTCATACAGCATGCAGCAGCAACAATCATACTCAGGCTCTTTGTTTTCATATTAAGTTGTGATAATTTTAATTATGGGGCAAAGTTACGAAAAAAAATACAAAATACAAAAATACAAAATGAATATACCTGTCGGTTGAATAAAATATCTCCTATACATCTCCTATACATCTCTAATTCATCTCTAATTCATCTCTAGTTCATCTCTAGTTCATCTCTAATTACAAAATTAGAGATATAGTAGAGTTGCATTAGAGTAAAAATAGAGCAGAATATGAAAAGCGATGGATAAGGACAGGTTCTTGTTACGCTCAGATTAAATTCAACCACAGGTTACAAGTTTTTATGCTATGAATGATGACATTTCAGGCATTTATACATCTTTTAATAAAGTATATATACTTAAAAACAAACTATGATAGTAAAAGAGTTGGAATTGCTTGCGGAACGGAACCGTAAGCGTCTGGTCGAGGTGGTGTATGCCGCCAAGGCAGGTCACATCGGTGGCGACCTGTCGTGCCTGAACGTAATGACGGCACTGTATTTTCACGTGATGAGGAATTTGAACCCTGCCGAACCGAAGGCTGCCGATAGAGACCGTTTCGTGCTGTCGAAAGGCCATTGCGTGGAGGCACTCTATGTGACGCTGGAGGCCAAGGGCTTCTTGAAGTCTGAAGTGCTCGACACACTGGGGCGGTTCGGCTCGGTGCTGAGTGGTCACCCAACGATTGAGGTGCCCGGTATCGAGGTGAACAGTGGCGCATTGGGCCACGGCCTGAGCATTGGTGTGGGCATGGCTATTGCTGCCAAAATGGACAGGAAAACGTGGCGGACGTACGTGCTGATGGGCGACGGCGAACAGGGTGAGGGCAGCATCTACGAGGCTGCCATGGCTGGCAACAAATACGGGTTGGACAACCTTGTGGCCATCATAGACCGCAATCATCTGCAAATCTCTGGCAATACAGAGGACGTGATGCCCATTGACTCTATCAAGGAACGTTGGGGCGCTTTTGGCTGGGATGTCATCAGCATGAACGGTGACTCGATGGCCGACGTCGTGAAGACCTTCGACGCTATTGACTACACGAACAAGAAGCCGCATCTGTTGATTTCGAATACCACGAAGGGCAGGGGTGTCAGCTTCATGGAAGGCATTGCCAAGTGGCACCACGGCGTGCTGAACGAAGAGCAGTGCAAGGAAGCTGTCAAGGAGATAGAACTACGAATTAAGAGTATGGAGTAATAATAATCGCAGATTACGCAGATTTCACAGATTATATATACAGTCCCCATGCAGAAAAATCTGTATAATCTGCGTAATCTGCGGTAAAAACAAATAAGAGTATGATTGCATGTAGAAAACAGTTTACCGACACGTTGCTGGAATTGGCACGTGAAGACAAGGATATCGTTGCCGTTACCACCGATGCCCGTGGCTCTGTGACGTTGGGCGACTATGCCGACGCCCTGCCTGAGCAGTTTGTGGAGTGCGGCATTGCCGAACAGGATGCTGTAGGCATCTCGGCAGGTTTGGCGCATTCTGGCAAGAAGGTGTTCTGCTGCGGACCCGCCTGCTTCTATGTAGCACGCAGTCTGGAGCAGGTCAAGGTGGACTTGGCCTATTCGGAGAATCCCGTGACCATCCTTGGCGTATCAGGCGGTGTGGCCTACGGCGCCCTGGGCGCTACCCACCACTCGCTGCACGACATCGCCGTACTGCGCACCTTCCCTGGCATGACGGTCTGTCTGCCCAGCGACTGGCGTGTCACCAAGAAATTAGTTAAGTACTTGGCTGTTGACCAATGGTCAACGTCCAACGTCCAACGTCCAAAGCCTTGTTATGTCCGTGTTGGCCGTGCTGCCGTGCCTGATGTCTATGCCGACGACGACTTCCCCTTCGAGGTGGGCAAGGCCATTCAGGTGCTGGATGGTACTGACGTCACCATCGTGGCTACCGGCGAAACCGTCTATCACGCCTGGCAGGCAGGTCTGCAGCTGAAGGAACAAGGCATCTCGGCCCGCGTGCTGGACATGTCGTGGATCAAGCCTTTCGACGAGGAAGCCATCCGTAAGGCTGCCGCTGAAACGGGGCGCATTGTCACCGTCGAGGAACACTCCAAGTTCGGTGGCTTAGGCGCTATGGTCTGCGAGGTGCTGAGCGAACAACCCGTTCCCGTCCGCATCATCGGCATCCCCGACGAGAACGTTGTCCACGGTACCAACGCCGAGATTTTCCACCACTACGGCATGGATGCTGAGGGAATTACGAAGTCTGTCTTGGACTTCGTAAGTGAATAGTGAAGAGTGAAAAGTGAATAGTGAAGAGTGAAAAGTGAATAGTGAATAGTGAATAATTTGCTACCGCTTTATGAATTATATTATTGCAATAGACCAAAGCACCTCGTCGACCAAGGCATTGCTGTTCGATGAAGAGTGCCGCATGTTGGCACGTACCAACGTCGACCACAAGCAGTACTACCCCCAGACTGGCTGGGTGGAGCACGACGCGGAGGAAATTTATGCCAATATGATAGAGGCCATCAGAAGGCTGATGTCAGATGGAAGATGTAAGAAGGCTGCTGACACTGTTTCACTGGCCATTACCAACCAGCGTGAGACCGCTGTGGTGTGGAACAAGGTGACGGGTAAACCGATAGCTCGTGCCGTGGTGTGGCAAGACACACGTGGTGCCGAGTTGTGCCGCCAGCTTCGGGCTGACAGCAAGACGGTCGAGATGGTAATGGCGAAGAGCGGTCTGCTGATAGACCCGAACTTCTCGGCCTCTGGCGTCAAGTGGCTGTTAGACAATGTGCCGGGTGCCCGTGAACAAGCAGCACACGGCGAGCTGCTGATGGGAACCATCGACACATGGCTCGTCTGGAAGTTGACTGGCGGCAAGGTGCATGCCACCGACACGACGAATGCGTCGCGTACCATGTTGTTCAACATACATACCATGCAGTGGGACGATGACCTGTTGCAGCTGTTCGATATTCCACGCTCGATGATGCCTGATGTACTCCCATGCGATGCCGTCTATGGCGAGACCACCTGCGAGGATGTGTTCAGCCGTCCCATACAGATTGCAGGTGTCTTAGGCGACAGCCACGGCGCTTTGGTCGGTCAGATGTGCTTTACCCAAGGCTTGGGTAAGGTAACCTATGGCACAGGTTCCAGTGTGATGGTAAATATTGGCGAGGAACCCAAGGCTGCGCCAGAAGGACTGGTGACCTCTGTGGGTTTCTCAGCCTTAGGTAAGACATATTATGGTTTCGAGGGCAATATCTACAGCACTGGTGCTACGTTGAAGTGGATATGTGACCAGTTGCAACTCATAGGAAAACCCTCAGAGATGGAAGCTTTGGCAACCAGTGTCGAGGATAATGGTGGGGTGTATATCGTGCCCGCCTTCTCAGGCTTGGGTGCTCCTTGGTGGAAGAGTGATGTTAAGGGCGCCGTCTTCGGGCTGACCTTCGCCACGACGAAAGCTCACTTCCTGCGTGCTGCCCTGGAATCGATAGCCTATCAGATTAAGGACTTGGTGGACGTCATGGCGCATGCTATAGGTGGTAACCTTAAGGAGATTGCTGCCGACGGCGGTCCGACGAAGAACCGGTTCTTGATGCAGTTCCAGGCCGATATGCTTGAAACCCCAGTCGTTTGCACCGAGGTAGATGATGCATCGGCTCTTGGTGCCGTTATCATGAACGGATTTGCCCGTGGCCTATGGCATAGCTTCGACGAGGTGGAGGGCTTCCGTGTGGTCACAGAAACCTATCAGCCCAAGGCTATCAGACAAGAGCTAACAGCGCTTTACCAAGGTTGGCGCAATGCCGTTGGACAACTGACGAAGTGAGACCCACCCCCGGCCCCTCCCGAACGGGAGGGGAGAAGGGGTTATGAATTAAGCATTATGCATTATGAATTATGAATTAAGAATTAAGCATTATGCATTACTTGATGTCGCTATAGCGAAGCAGATAGGTGTCGTATTGCGTTACGAAAGGACGGAAGGGCGCAGGCACCGACTGCGCGGGTTTGAACAGTCGGCGCATGGGTTCGGGCATGTCGCCAGACTTGATGTAACAGGTATGGAAGGTGGCCCCCACTGGTGGGTCACCTTTTTGCCATCCGGGGAAGTGGGTCTTGGCGAACTTCGGTCCCTGACCACTGACGGCGGCATTGACGGTGACAACGATGCCACGGTCGGTCTGCTCGAAATTCAACGACAGTGAATCACCGGTCAGCAGGATGCCGTTGCCCTCCTTGTCGGAGAAGAAGGCTGCATCGATACCACTATGATTGCCCTCGAAATAGAGGTCGTCCATGTGTTGTGCCCAGAAGCCGTAGCGGTTGGCTCGATATCGACCGGGATAGCTGGCAAAGGGACCATAGCCTATCCATTGCACGCGGTCTATGCTGGGATCCAGCAGGTAGGCCAACCCTAACTCTGAACGGAACACGTCGGTCGTGTCGGGTGTCAACGTGAATGTCACGGTCTCGCCACCGTCAACTTGTTGGCGCTGGATGTCGGCCTTCACTTGGTGGTTGTCGAGCGGCAGCAGGTAGTGTTTCGGAATACGTTGCTTTTGCGTCAGACGTTCACACATGGTGGGCTTCCGCCCTGTGCGGATGGTGGTGTCGCGCACCATGACAGCCCCGCTGCCGTGACCAGCCCATGTTGTATGGGGTTTGTTCAGTACAAACGACTGGCGTAGGAATACGTGCCCATAGGCATCCTCAATATCGAAATGAAGGAGGCTGAGTCCGTTTTGGCGGGGGTGGGGCAGGGTGTAAGGCACGGTACTATGAGGCTGGCAGTCGGGACTGAAAGCGCCGCGCAGCACAGTGTCGCGGTCGTTGGTCAGCGTCCAATGGAAGGTGACGTTGTCTTTCAGGTTGAGGAAGTCGTAGCGGTTCACGACGTGTAGCACGTCGCCATCGACACGCTCCACAAAGGCGCGGGCATAGTTGTGCTGCAACTCGTAATAGTTGGGCAGTGGTGTACGGTCGGCATACAATATACCGTCTGTACCTTTGTTGCCGTACATTTGGAAGCCACTGCCGCTTGAGGTGATAACGCGTTCCTCGTAGCCATACTGGTTCTCGTGCTTCCCTCTTCCCTCTTCCTTCTTCCCTCTAAACGGCATGCCCTGGTCGGCCCACTCCCAGACAGCGCCACCGGCAATGCCTGGTGTGCGCTCGATGATGTCCCACTGGCGGTCGTGGTCCTCGAAAGAGACGCCAAGGGTGTGGCAATATTCGGTGAAAATGACGGGACGGTCCAAATGCTGATAAAAGCCGCCAATCTGACCCGTTGTGGGGTAGTGGGGCGCATAGACGGGTGCTGCCGAGGGGAAAGGCGACGGTCCGTCCTCTGTGGGCTTCAGCCTTTTTGACTCCCAGAAACGGCGGAAGTATGAGCCTACCTGTGGAAAGCAGTAGGGCCGCGACGGATCGAGGGTGCCGACGTAGTTGCCTACTTCGACACAGGTCTTGGGCAATGGGTTCTCGTTGCCCACGCTCCATACGAGCACAGAGGGGTGCAACTTGTCGCGCTTGACGGTGGCTAAGGCACGCGTCATCAATATGTCTTGATAGCTGGTGTCCGACAGGTGCTTGTCGCCAAATCCGAAGGGCACCTCATCGACCAGATAGAAGCCCAGCGAGTCGGCCAGTTCATAGAAGCGCGGTTCACGTGGGTAGTGTGACAGGCGCAGGAAATTGACCGAAGCCTCTTTCATCAGGCGCATGTCCTTCAGGGTAAGTTGGTCGCTGATGACTTTTACGGTCTGCGGGTCGGTACTGTGTGCATTCACGCCACGCAGTTTTACAGGCTTTCCGTTCACCTTCAGTATGTTTCCTGCTATCGAAATCTCGCGGATGCCGATTTTATGGGTAAAAGTCTGCAGCGTGCGGTCTTTCTCCCTGACGAAGGCGCGCAGGGTGTATAGATAAGGCGTCTCAGCCGTCCATAGATGGGGCTGTTTCACCGGTTCGCCCGACGATACCACGCGTCCTTCGGCATCCGTCAGTTCGTAGCAGAAAGAGGTCTGTCTGGTGGCGTTGGCTATCTGGGGTGTAACGATAACTGTTCCGTCCATGCGTGTGGTTACGGTGAGGTCGCTGAGATGCGTCTTGGGAACGGCCATCAGCGTCACGTCGCGGAAGATGCCCATGGCGGCCCAGTCGTCGAAGCAGTCGAACTCGTAGCCCTTGAAGCGCGAATAGACGTGCATGGACAACTGCTGAGGCTCGCCCTTGAAGGCACGCTTGGTGAGGTGGGGCGTCAGGTCGAACAGACAGGTGTTGTAGCCCGACTGCCATGTGCCGACATGCTGTCCGTTCAGCGACAGGTCATAGCCTCGAAGCACACCGTCAAACCGTATGTAAACCTGCTGTCCCTTCCACGCCGCCGGCACGGTGAACGTCGTGCGATAGTCGCCCGTCAGCGAGTCGGGGTAGTCGTACTTTGGCTTGCAGAAACCGTATGTCTCCCAACATCCGGGCACAGGAATCTCGCCTTCCTTCCCGTTCACCTTCAGCTGCCACGTGCCGTTCAGCGATTTCATCATTGCTGGGTCGGTGACGGGCCATACCCCTTTGAAGGCATCTGCCGTCTGCGACCATCCTCTGAGGGTCAGAAGCGTCAGGAAAAGCAAACTTACTATGCGGTTCATAACTTCTTATATCTGAGGTCTATCTTGGTGTACTGGTGATCCTTGTTCCAATGCTCGAAGAGTCCGAGCGACTGCTGTAGTGGTTTACCCTGCTGCTTGTAAACCGTACCGCTGGGAGCGTGGGGCAGCGAAGCAGCCTCGCGCAGATATTCGTCGCAGTAGTTCAGGCTCTGGAACTCGGGCCACTCATTGATGATGATGTCCATGCCGACGGCATCGCAGGCCACCTCGTCCTGCGAGACGATGATGGAGCAGGCCCAGTCGCCGTTGAAGGGTTCCTTCATCCACTTGGGATTGGGAGCCCCGTTCACGTCGCGTGAACCGTACGTGCCGTCAATCAGGAACAGCAGTGCCTTCTGCCCCATGTCCTTATGGCCGAGCCAGTCGACGAAGGTCTTGTATTGAGGTTTGCCATGGCGCTTGTCCTGACTCACGTTGTTGTGAGCGTTCTGTCGCCAGAGCAGGTTGATGTCGGTTGCGCCGTACCAGTTCTTCGTGGTCAGCGTCACGCCCGGTCCGCTGTGCGTCTTCAGCAGGGCGGAGTTGATGAGGTAGTCGGCATCGACGATGCATTTGGCCAGTCCGCGGGCCATCTTGCCGTTGTCAACCGAATAGACAATCTGCTCAGGATAGTACTCGCACTTCTCGCGCCCGTCGCCGCCGATGTTGTCAATCATGCGTACGAGGGGAAATTCGCGGTGCACCTTGTTATAGATGCTGTCGGTGATGGCGCGACTCGGTTCGCACAGGATGATGTCCTGTTGGCGCACGCCACCGTCGCGCACCATCGAGCGCACCAAGGCCAGTGTCACGAAGGGCGACGAGTTCAGTTCAATGGTGTCGTGGTGGGTAATGGCATTGTTCAGGTTCAGCTTTACGGCAATCGTCTCGCCCTTCTTGTAGCCGCGACTGCCCCGCCCATGGGTTTTGTTGAAGTGCTTGAAGAGAGCCTGCCATGCCTTCTTCGCCGTTGACTCGCCCGTCAGTTGCATCACTGCCTCGGGTATCATCTGGTCGGCCTTCTGCTGGTCGTTCCAGCGGTCTTCCACCCAGAGTCCCGTCTTGCCGTCCCACTTGGCGACGCCTGGTGCATGAACCCATGCCACCCGTCCGGGATGAATGCCGCGTCCCTCGCCAAGAGGCTCGTTGGGCCCCGTGAAGAGTTTGGGCTGGCGTCCGTTGAACTCGCCGAAGAACAGGCTCTCGCGCCGTACGGCCTCGTCCAGCAGTTGGATGGTGGTCGACGGGCCGAGGTCGGGATTCTTCCACGCTTTCAGCTGCCACACCAGCCGTCCGTTCTTGTCCACCTCTATGGCCTGAACGGGGGCGTTCAGCGTGTCCATAGGTGTCTTGTTCCATTCGTTATACCAGTTGTTGATGATGTGACCGCCGTTCTTCAGTCGTACGGTTTTCTGTGGCTGCGTCACGCCATAGTCGGAGGTGTTCAGTTCCCATACGGTGTGGCCCTGGCGGTTGATTTCCTGGATCTTACCCTTACGTCCTGTGATGAGCAGGTTACCCGTCTTTGGCATTTCCTGTACCGACCACGGCAGCATGCCCGTCCAGCGGTCAACCTCCTTGCCGTCGCTTGTAAACTCGTGTATGCAGCCCATCGCCATGTTGGCAATGAGCAGTGTGCCGCGCGATGTGAGCCGTGCATTGCGGAACTGTCCGTGTACCGACCCCTTGGGATTGGTAGGCAGTTCGAATTCACGGACGATGCGGCATGATGGCACTTCCATTACCACCGCCTTGGCAGGTTTGCCATTCTGCACAAATACCACGTGCGTGCGCCCGATAGGCTGGATGGTATGAATCTCCGTACCCTCTGGTGCTGCATAGCTCCAGACGGTCTCGCTGGTCTGTGTCACTTCTGCCACACCATACTGGTGAGCCACGAGGATATGCCCGTCACTCATCAACACGGCATCGCTGATTTCACCCTTCTTCAATTGGTCCTGATAGGCCCACTTCACTTGTCCGTCTTTGACTATGAACATACGCCGCTGCTTGCTCTGCCCGGCATAGAAGAAATTGTGTCGCGCCAGCTGCTGGTCGACGCCGTCTTGTGACCAACTGGCGCATACCGTCAGCAGGAACGCTATGATTGCTAAAAATCTTCTCATCATTTTTCTTTCTTGTTTTAGTATATTGCTGCAAATATACGAATAATCTGTCAACCGTCCAAATATTTTTCGACATTTCTAAGATTCAATAAAAAGGCCACATCTCCCGATGTAGCCTTTCAAGAAAAAACTACTAACTTAATTAACTAAATCTCAGATTATCTGTCATACTTAATAACCAGGGTTCTGCCATGCCTTCTTGTCGGCATCGCTTAGGTTTGTACCGTCAGGATTCTGCAGTGTATCAATGAATTTCTGCGGAATAGGGCGATAATTGTGACGGTCCTGAATGTTGGGAGCAGCCTCAGTGTTGAAGGCTTTAGCACGCTTTACCAGCAGGTTGGTACGTGCCAGCTCGTCCCATCGGTTCCACTCGCCTAATAACTCACGGGTGCGCTCGTTGAACACGAAATTCAGCATGCGCTCATAGTCACCGCTTGCACCGATAGCCGCCAGTACAGCCTCGTCCTCTGCGGGCAATTGCGCATAACTCTTGACCTGCAGGTCGCTGGCATCGGTAGTCTCAGCTATACCTGTCGAGAGGTAATAGGTGTTGGTATGTGTCATCGAAGCGTAGTAGGCCTCAGTGTTGTTGAGGGTCTTGCCTGCAAAGTTCTTGTTCTTCTTTACTGTCGTGGCTGTAGCCGTAGAGTTGTCGCTGTCGCCGCCATCGGCTTTCAGGAAAGCCATTGAACCGTCGGTATAGTAGCTTCGGTTCTCGCCCTGTTTCCATTGGGCACGTGTACGAAGCACGTTAATGGTGCTGATGGCTTCCTGATACTTGCCCAGACGCACCTGAGCCTCGGCTTTCACCAGATAGGTCTCGCCCGATCGCGCCATGATGACGTCGCGGTGGGCATCGCCCTTCTCGCCCGTACGCGAACCGTCAGCCGTCTTGTTGATACCACAGAAGACGTTGGTCTTCGCGGGGTCGCCGTTATACGTATTCATCTTATACTGGCCGTCCTGATAGCATACGAAGGCATTGGGCACCCATTTGTTGGTACGCGGATTGACGAAGGTGTGGTCCACACCGCCGCGACCGAAGGTTCCGTAAGGATTGCCGTCGAAGCGCGTGTCGCTCTTCTTGTTGAGAATGAAGATGATGCCCTCGTCGCCGATAGTAGGCACCTGTTCATCTGTCAGTCCGTAGAGCGACTTCAAGCCCTTCACCACATTGCCGTCCTTGTCCGTTGTGTCATCGGCACTCTTGGCAGCATTATTCAGACCATAGACCGTCTTGAATGTTTTCCACATGCGGGCATCGTTCACGTTGTCGAAGACGGAGTATGCATATTCCGTAGGACGGCAGCGCTGGAAGTCCATACCGCCAATATACTGTCCGCGCTGAACCCATGCACCTGAGAAGTTAGAGAACTGTGGGTCGAAGTAGTTGTACGTGCGGTTGCCGTATCGGCCCTGCGTGGTGGCGTCGGCGTTATGTTCTGCAGCCATCAGGATTTCGCTGATGCCCTCGTTCTTGCAGTCCACACCTGTCCACTTTGCATACAGATCCCAGTAGTCGGCAGCCAGCGGACAAGCAGCGATGACCTCGTCACAGAGGGCGATGACACGATTAAGGTCATCGTTCTTGTCGTATTTGGAAGCCCATGAGGCACAGCGTTCCGACTGTCGGTAGAGCAGTGCTTTAGCCAGAAAATGGGCAGCTGTATATTTCGTCCAGGTGCCGTTGCCGCGCCACTTGTCCTTTGGCAGCATTTGGTAGGCATGCTCCAAGTCGGCAATGATTTGTGTGAGCGTCTCGTCCTCTGTAGCTCGCTTAAAGTCCTTCTTGATGACGCCATTGGCTGGTTCGGTCTGGATGACCACTGCACCGTACTGTGCAAACAGACGGTAGTAATTATAGCCACGCAGGAAGTAGGCTTCGCCCATCACCTTGTTGCGGGTCTCCTCGCTGGCAATGTTCGCAGCCTTGGCAATCACCAGGTTGGCTGTAGCAATGCCATAGTACATCTCGTCCCAGAGCGCCGATACGGCAGGGCAGTTCTTGTTGGCTGCACCCAAGGCCGGTGTCAGGTCGAGCGGGTTCAGACGGTTATCGTAAGTGTTCCAACACTCCGATGTCAGGTCGGCACCGTTGGTAAACTCGTCGCATCCATAGAGCGTGATGCCGTAGGCCCACTCATAGCCGAAGTGCCAGCGGATATTGCTATAGAGACCCGCAGCCATCTTCAGGGCACCTGCTTCGTCTTCCAGCAGTGCGTCGGTCACCTTGTGTCCGGCATCTTCCGACAGGAAGTTGTCGCTGCACGAGTTCATGCCCAGCAGGCTCAGCATAGCGAAAGCACCGCAAACTATTTTATTACTGATATATCTCATAACTTTTTACTTTTTACTTTTCACTATTCATTATTCACTATTCACTTTTTCCTTTTCAGAAGTCCACCTGCAAGCCAATAGTAAAACCACGGTTGTAGTATGTCCAACCCGTATCAAGATCCATGAAGTCAACTGACGAATACAGCATTCCGAGGTTCTTGCCCTGCACATAAACCTTGGCATTGGTTAGTCCGATGCCGGCTTTCTCCAGCAATTTGCGGTCGAAGGTGTAGCCTAACGATAGGTTGCGAATCTTGATGAATGATGCATCCTTGAATCCGAGCAAACCTGAGTAAGCATCGCCGCCAGCCTGACTATAGACAGGTTTCTGCCACTCTGCTCCTGTGTTCGAGGGAGTCCAATAATCTATCTCGCGCTGCTGATACATACCAAGCTGACCTTCGCCTCCTGTGCTAATCATGTATTTGAAGCGTCCTTGCAGTTCCAGGGTCAGTTCCAGCCCCTTCCACGAGAAAGTGTTGGTCCATCCTGCCGTCCAACGCGGATTCTTATTACCCAAGATGACACGGTCGCTGGCATCAATCTTGTAGTCGCCATTCTGATCTACGGGGCGTACGCTACCTACGGTGAACTTGTTTCCGTTGTCGTTGAATTTCTTCATCTCTTCGGCATCGCCTTCCTGCCATAGACCGGCATTCTCATAACCGTAGTGAACGGCTATCGACTCGCCTATGAACCAAGCATTGTTGATGTCATCCTCCTTGCCGTTGGCCAGTTCTACGATTTCGTCTTTCTGCCAGGCGAAATTCAGGTTCGAGTTCCAAACGAAGTCCTTGGTCATCACGGGGATGGTGTTCAGCGTCACCTCGACACCTTTGTTCTTGGTTTGTCCCACGTTGGCCAGCATCGACGGATAACCAGAGAGTGAGGGCACGCTCATGGAGAGTAGCAAGTCCTTGGTCTTCGACCAGTACATATCGATGGTACCACCTATGCGCCCTTTCAGGAAACTGAAGTCAACACCGAAGTTCCACTGTGTGGTCTTCTCCCAGCCCAGGTTTTTATTCGGCATGGCATTGGCACCGTTGGTATAATAAGGTTCGTTGGTGACGAATATTTCTGAATTTCCCGTACTGAAGGGCATCCAGTACGAACTGATGACACCCAGTGTGCCGTATGGCGAGACGGCAGCATTGCCCGTCACACCAACGCCAAGGCGCCACTTTAGCTGGTCAACCCATTTTACGTCCTTCATGAAGTCCTCCTGTTCCATGCGCCAACCCAAGGCCATTGAGGGGAAGAAGTCCCACTTGTTGCCATCGGCCAGCACCGATGCACCGTCCCAGCGTGCCGATGCCGTCAGCAGGTAGCGGTCCATGAATGAGTAGTTCACGCGGACCATATATGATGACAAGGCACTCTCTCTGAGTCCTGTCCCCATACCGGCCTGATACTGTGAGTCGGTGATGTCTATGGCACCCATGTTGTTCCATAGGAATGACGGGATGGTGACACCAATCTCGTTCATCGAGCTGCTTTCGGTATTCGTCTTCGAGGCACTCTGCAGCAGGGTGATACCGAAAGTGTGCTCCTTGATACTCTTGTTGTAAAGCAGCATGTTATCCAGCGTCCAGGCAAAGTGACGCTCATCGTTGCGACGAGCATAGTTCTTGCTGCCGGCACGTGTAGCTGAACTGCTGTCCAAGAAGTTGCCTAAGCGGTAGTATCTGAAGTCAGGGCCGAACTGTGTCTTCCACTGCAGACCCTGCATGGGTTCCCAAATTTTGCCGAAGTCAATCTGGGCGTAAAAGCTACCCAAGGCACGGAACGTCTCGCGCTGGTCTTTAGATTTGGTCCATTCGTCAATGACCGTATATGTGTTAGTAGTAGAACCGCCCGGCATGGCAATGATTTCGCCATTCTCGTCGTATGGCAGCGTATAGCGCAAGATAGCCTTGGCTGCACTGTAGATGTCGGTCGGGCCAGAACTACTTGACTGCCCGGTACGCGAAAAGCCGTACTTCTGAACGCCGTACGAGGCATTGACCGACCCGCCAGCCTTGAACCAGGGCGTGCCCTGTACGTCAGCAGACACCGTCAGGTTGTAGCGTTCGTAGTTCTGCCCCTTCTGCGTACCCTTATTATTCAGATAGCCGAACGAGGCAAAGCCGCTGACCGTCTTCGAACCGCCGCGCACGCTGACGGTATGTTCCTGAGTGACACCTGTCTGAGTTACAAAATCTGTCCAGTCAGTATCAGTCACCATTCCACCGTTCCACGAACCGTTGCTCCAACCCTTCATGACGTTGGCCAAGGCTGTGGCGTCGCCGTCGAAGAACGATTTGTCTTGCTCCTGCGTAGGTTGGTCGCCTGGTGTGTACTTGTCGGGGTTCTGGTTGTAGTATGCCCAGCGGCGCCATGTAATGTAGTCGCTGGCACTCATAGCAGGACTTTTGTCGACAATCTTCTCAAACGTCATGCTGCCTGAATAGCTCAGTTGCATCTTGCCCTCCTGACCGCGCTTGGTGGTCACCAGCACCACGCCATTGGCACCGCGGCTACCGTAGATAGCCGTAGAAGAAGCATCTTTCAAAATGTCGATGCTCTCAATGTCGCGGGGGTTCAGTGTCTCAATGCCACCAGCCTGCAGGGGTACACCATCTACCACATAGAGCGGTGCTGACGAGGCTGTGATGGAACGCGTGCCGCGAATAATGATATTGCCTACCGTTCCAGGGCGTTCGCTCGATGTGATATCTACACCAGCTGCCTTGCCCTGCAGCGCCTCGAAGGCGTTGGCCACCGGCTTGGCATTCAGTTCCTTTTCACCCACGCGCGTCAGGGCACCCGTCACGTCGCTCTTGCGCTGCACGCCATAGCCCACAACCACCACCTCGTCCAGCAGCTGCTTGTCCTCTTCGAGGGTCACGTTTATCTGGCTCTTTCCAGCCACCGCGATGTTCTGTGTACGATAGCCCACGTATGAGAATACGAGGGTGGCACCCTCCGGCACATTCTGCACCGTGTAGTTACCGTCCAGGTCGGTCACTGTGCCATTGCTGGTTCCCTTCACAATCACACTCGCACCGATCACCGGTTCACCAGTGGCGTCCACCACCGTTCCTGACAGCTTACCCTGCGCAAAGACAACCGTCGATGCAACGGCCATCAAGGCAAGAAGCATAAAGCGCCGCCACATCAGGCGACCGCTCTTCAGTTTGGTTCTTTTAGTTTCTTTCATTCCGTTTGTTTTTTTAAAGTTACTTAATATTGTTGTTAGTTCCACCTCATTTTTTTATTCTGAAAACAATCTGATTACCTCAAACTTTTCATTCTTTAATCAACTTAATCAACCTACTTATTACTTTATGTGTGTATAAAAACCAAAAATATATGTTGTTGTAGTTTGTCGGCTGCAAAGTTAGAGAGAATCAGTGAAAAACAACCGACGGAAATCTGTCAAACATGATACAGATTTCCGTCGTGCATAAAAAACAGATGGTTTTCCTATTTGATGACAATCTTCCGGCCGTTGCTCACATAGATTCCTTTCGAAGGATGAACCACCTTACGACCCATCAAATCGACATACTGACTATTTGCCGGATGCTGACTTACATGTTCTTTGATGGCCGTTTGGTCGTCGGTGGCGACGGTAGCTTCAATGAAATAGATGTGACAGCCATTGGTGTTGGCGACAATGATGTCGGCTGTTTCGGGTACGTTCCAAGTCTGCACGGTATAGA